>JAEEGK010027976.1_pt1 | contig 11347 bp, 4 predicted proteins | sample 8958771 | NCBI WGS metagenome assembly JAEEGK01 (sample SAMN16246547, study PRJNA631951) | gut metagenome | biome: gut microbiome; feature: rumen; material: SC-attached | host: Bos | place: Iran: Karaj | collected 2018-10 | reverse complement strand
TTAATTTTAGATTTAGATGAAACATTAGTTCACAGTTGCATAACAAATGATTTAATAATCAACAGTAATAATAATTTATTATTTAAATATTATTCAATCGAAGATAATTCACAAAAATACATAAAAGTTATTATTAGACCTTATTTAAAAGAGTTTTTTTTAGCAATTTCTCAAAAATTTGAAATTGTTATTTTTACAGCAAGTGTAAAAAATTATGCTTCTCCTTTGATTGATATTATTGATATAAATAAAATATGTAAACATAGATTATTTAGAGATGATTGTCTTTTAATTAATGGAACTTTTATTAAGAATTTAGATTTGTTGAATAAAAATTTAAAAAATGTGATTATTATTGATAATTCTTCTAAATCGTTTTTATTGCATCCTGAAAATGGAATTAAAATTAAAAGTTTTATTAATGATTTAAATGATAAAGAATTATTATATTTAATTCCTATTCTTAATTTTTTAAGTGAAGTTGATGATGTTAGAAAATACATTAATAAAATTAAAGAAATGAATATTGAAAGTTTTAAAAATTATGAAATGATTATTAATTATTTTAAAAAAGAAAATAATAAAATTGTTTTGAATAAAAGAAATGAAAATTATTTTTCTAATAAAATTTTTAAAAAATTTTTGTCTGATGATAACAATTTTATGAATGATTATAATTTTATTAATAAAGGTTATCAAAATGAAAAAAAAATTAATTTAAATTTAAAAAAGGTAAAAAATAATCAAAAAATTAAAAAAAATATAGATAATAAAAATATAGATAAAAAATATATAATAAATTCTTTTATTATAAATAATAATTCAAATAATAATAACTATTTTTCAAATCAATTTTTTAAATTTAAAATTAATTATAGTTTAGATAAAAATAAAAAATTACATTGTAATAATTCTTTTAATTCTAGTTTAAATATAAATTCAAATAAATATAAAATTAATGAACATACAAATTTAAATTTGGTAAAAAATTATTCTTATAATGAAGAAATATTAAAAAAAAATAAAATTAAGAGTAAAATAAAATTAAAATCTGATTATAAATCACAAAATCAAAATAGAATATTTATTAAACCTTTAAAATTTAAAAATAAAAATGTAAATAATTTTTATAAATTATCAAATTATAAATCAAATATTCAGATTAATTGTAATTATAAAATTTAAAATTTAAATAATATAAATAAATATTATTATATAATTTCACATAATAATAATATTTATTTTTAAAATTATTTATAGGAAATTTAATATTATAAATAATATTAATAAAAATTAAAAAATTATTTTCTGCTTTTATTTTTTGCTTCTTCTTTTGCATTAATAGTGATTTTTTTATTATTATTTATAGAATTTAAAGGTGTTAATTTTTTATTAACATTTTTTTTATCTTTTTCATTATTTTTAATATTATTCATTTTATTCATAATTTTTTTTTCTTCTTTATTAGCAATTTTATCTTCCAAAATTTTAATATTTTTTTCAATATCAGAAACTTTTCTTCCTAAATTAATATTTTTATCAAATTCTTCAATTTTTTCTTTTAATTTAATATTTTCGATTTTTAATTTGGAAATTTGACTATCAAATTTGACTTGCAATTCATTTAATGTTAAAGTATTTTGAAAATTAATTCTATCAATTTCTTCTCTGTATTTTGATTCAATAGATTCTTTATCAGAATTTTTTTTATTTTTAATATTATCAATTTCATTTTTATGTTTTTGATTAATTGAATCAATGTTTTTTTTTAATTCGTTATTTTTTTGAATGTGATTATTTATTTGTTTATTTAAATTATTAATTGATTCATCTTTTTTATTTAATTCTTCTTTTAATTTTTTATTTTTTTCTTCTAAATCGAATTTTTCTTTTTCGTTTTTTTTATTGATTTTTTCTATTTCGATTGATAAATTATTATTAAATTTTTGTTCAAAATCGATTTTTATTTTTTCTTGTGAATCTTTTATTTTTTTTAATTCGTTTTCGTTTGAATTTTGAATATTTTTAATTTGATTTTCATAAGATTCTTTAATATTATTAATTTCATTTTGTTTATTTTCATTTAAATTTTTAATAATTTCATTTAAATTATTAATTTCTTGATTATTATTTTCATTTAATTTTTTAATATTTTCTTTTAAATTATTAATTTCATTTTCATGATTTTCATTAATTTTTTTAATTTGAATTTCAAATTGATTAGAAATTTCTTTTTTAATTTGATTTTTAATTTCATTTTCATTTGATTCTAATAAATTAATTTTATTAATTAAATCATTTTTTTCTTTATTAATTTTTTCAATTAAAATTTCTTTTGAATTAATTTCTTTTGTTAATTTATTAATTTCATCTTTTTTATTTTTTATTTCTTTTTCATTAGAAATATTTTTATTTTTAATGTTTTCTAATTCTTTATTAATATTTTTTGATAAATTTTCTTTATTATTTAATTCATCATTTAAATTTTTTTTTTCTTTTTCAATCAATTTAAATTTTTTATTTAATTCATTAAAATTTTTATTAATTTTTTCATTTTCTTTTTGATAATTTTCATTATTTAATTTTATATTTTTAATTTCAGTATTTTTTTCATTTAATAAATTTTTTAAACTTTCAATTTGAGTTTCAAAAAATTTAATATTTTCTTTATTTTTAATAATTTCTTTTTCTTTTTTATTAAAATTATTTGAAATTTCATTAATTTTATTTTCATAATTATTTTTATTATTATTTAATTCATTTTCTAATTTTTTAATAATTTCATTTTTATTATTAATTTCTATTAAAAATTTTTGTTCAACATTTTTTTCATTTTCATTTATTTTTTTTTCATATTCTTTTTTAATATTCATTAATTGTTGATTCATAGCCGCAACTTTAATATTAAAATTATTATTAATTTCATCTGAAATTGATTCATGTCCATTTTTTAAATCATTTATTTTATTTTCAAATTCTCTTTTTTTCATTTCAAATTCTTTTCGAATTTCTCTTATAAAATCATTGTTTTTATTTTCATATGAATTTATTATTTCTTTATTTTTTTCTTTTAATAATTTTATTTCGTTTAATAATTTTGAAACTGTTTTTGAATTTTCTTCATTGTTTGCTTCTAAAACACTGTCAACTATTGCACGATTTTCTTCGTTTTTTGCGTTTAGTAAATAAATTATTCTTGTTAATTGAGTCACTTTTGAACAAAAATTTGAATATAATTCATTTGTCATTACTTTCATTATTTTATTAATTTTTTTAAATAATTAATTTTTTTTTTGATTTTTTATTTTTTTATTTAAATAATAATTTTCAATTAAAAAAAAATTTTTTTTTTTCTTTTTTTTTTAATAAAATTTTATAAAAAAATTTTAAATAATTTTCTATTTTATAAAATAATATTTTAAAATATAATTAAATATAATTTATAAATTAAAAAAATAATTAATTTCTTTTAATAAATAGTCATTAATGATATTAATTTTATAAATTAAAAATGGAAGAATTAAATATTCAATGCAAATGTGGACAAATAATGAATGAAAATGATTTTCGTCAACATTTTTCGAGATGCAAAGAATTTAAAAATAATTTTAAAGATTTTGATAATCAATTTGGAGAACTTTTAAAAAGATATTCAGAACCAAAAGAAAATTTATTAATTATAAGATTTTTATTAGGTCAATACATTAAAGTTTTAGATAGAAAAATCGAAAAAAATAATTTAAATGGTATTAATAATCAACAAAATTATACTAATAATAATAACATTCAAAATAATTTTGAAAGAAATAATCAAAATTTAAATAATTTTTATAATAATAATAATAATAATGTAAATAATCCATACGAAGATAAAAATTATGATAATATTAATAGAAATAATTTTAATAATAACAATAATTTCAATAATAACAATAATTTCAATAATAATAATAATTTCAATAATAATAATAATTATAATAATAACAATAATTTCAACAATAATAATAATTATAATAACGATTTCAACAATAATAATGATTTCAACAATAATAATAATAATAATAATTATAACAATAATAATTATAATAATAATAATAATTATAATAATGATTTCAACAACAATAACGATTTCATCAATAATAACAACAATAGAAGTGATTACAACAACGATTTCAATGCTCATAACAACAACAACAACAACAACATGAACGACGATGAAATTCAAGTATGTCAAAATTGTGGTAATCCGGACATAATGTATTTATTATGTGCTCATCCAATATGTTTAAATTGCTTCAAAAAGAGCGCGGAAGAAAACATGCCAAACATGCGATGTAAAATATGCAACACGGCAATTTCCGAAGACATAAAAGAACAAGTTTTAGGTTTAGCAATATACAAAAAACTCGAAGAAAAATTCACAAAAGAATTAATAGGAGATTTAATAGAATGTCCTTCATGTCACGAAAAAAATTCATTTGAACCAGGAAAAGTTGATTACAACGTAAGAGACGATCAAAATAAAAAACTTTCTCCTCAAGCCGCAAAAGATTATGCATTAAATAGATGTCGATGTGCAAATTGCAACAACAATTTTTGTATAAAATGTAAAGAAATTCCTTATCACATTGGTTTAACATGCGAAGAAAACGAGCATCGAAAAAAAGCGAAAAAATGTCGATTTGACGACAAAGAAATAACAGAAAATAACATTGGTCCTGACGATGATGTATGCAACAATCCAGAATGTATACAAAAATATAATTTAGCATGTAAAAAACATTTACAATGTGGGCACAAATGTTTTGGCGTGAAAAGCGAATTAAGTTGTCCTCCATGTTTAAATGATGAATGTCCTCAATTTAAAAACATTTTCGATCAAAATAAAGACACATATTGCAACATATGTTTCACTGAAGGTTTAGGTTCATGTCCGGTTGTTTTATTATCATGCAATCATTATGTTCATTATCAATGTATAAAAAAGAGGCTAGAAAATAAATGGATTGGACCTAAAATAACATTCAATCATTGTTTATGCCCCGTATGTAATAAATGGTATACTTGTTCTCAAGTGCCAGAAATTCAAAAATTAATAGATGAAAATAAATTATTGTATGATCAAATATGTGAAATGGCTTTAAAACGATTGAAATTCGAAGATTTAGATAAAGATCCTAAATTAACTGACCCGAATTCAAAATGGTATGGACAGAAATTAGAATATGCGCTTAAAAGATTGTCTTATTATATGTGCTATGTATGTAAAAAACCTTACTTCGCGGGGAGAAGAGAATGTGGGGATGGTCCGAATGTAAATCAAGAGGATCCTAATAATAATTATAATCCCAAAGATTTAGTCTGCGGAAAAGATGCGAATTTAGCGGGTGTTGCTGGAGTGACGAACTGTCAGAAGCATGGGAAGGATTATATTGAATATAAATGTAGGTTTTGTTGTAAAATTGCTTCTTGGTTTTGTTGGGGAACGACGCATTTTTGTGAAGATTGTCATAAAAGACAATGTAATGGAGATTATATAAGTAAATATTCGAAAGATAGGTTGCCTAAATGTGATAAAAAAACGTGCGAAGTTGGAGGGAATCATCCACCTAATGGAGAAGAATATGCTTTAGGATGTAGTATTTGTAGAAATAATGAAGAGAATTTTAAGAATTTCTAATTTTTTTTTTAATAGATAAAAATATTTATTATTTGTTATAATTATAATTAATTTTATATTTTAAATTATTTAAATTAAAATTTATTTATTTTAATCTATAAAAATAATTAAATAATAATAATAATAATATTTTTTTTAATAATAATAATAATAATAAATATAAAATTAAATAATTAATTATTATGTTTGAATTATATTATAATATTTATTTAATAATTAAATATAAATAAAAAATTTTTTTATATTTACAATAAATAAAATTTTATTCATTTTCAATATCTTCAACATTAACATTTTCATCTTCAATATTATTATTATTATTATTATTATTATCATTTTCATTATTTTCCGTATTAACATTACTAACAAGAACATTTAAATTATCATTATTATTAGAACTATTGACTAAATCATCAACAATTTCATTTTTACTTATTCTACTTTCTCTTTTGCTGATATTATCATTATCATTAATAAATTTATTATTAGAATTAATAACATTATTATTAAAATTCAAGCTATTGTAATTTTCTTTATTAGTATTATTATTGAATTTTATTTTTGGAATTAAACCATGGCTAGTGCTTGAATTTCTACTTGAATTTCTGCTTGAATTTCTGCTGCTTTTTCTTACATTTTCATATTCTCTTTGATTTTCATTATTTTCTTTGGTTAATTTATCATTAATTTTTTGAAGCATATTTAATTTTTCATTTAATTGTTGAATTAAGAGAATTTTATTTTCATTATCTTTTTCATTTACTGCTTTATTTTTATTAAATTCATTATTATTTTCGTTTTTTTTTCCTTCATATTCATTAATTTTATTTTGTAAATATTCGATTTTTTTATTGTAATTATTTCTTTCGATGTTGATTTTTTCATTTAAATTTTCGATTTTGATTTGTTTTTTATTTTTAATTTCTTCGTAATTATTTTTTAATTTTTGTTCTTGTTCTTTCGCAATATTCAATTGTTTATCAATTTGTGTGATTAAACCATTGTTATGAATTTCATCGATTTTTTTTTGTAATTTTTGATTTTCGATATTTAAATTTTTATTTTGTTCATCAATTTCTTTGTATTTAATATTAAATTGTTCTTGTGCGTTTTTAATTTGTTCTTGATGAATTTTATCGTTTTTTTCTAATGAATTTTTATAAATATTTTCTAATCTTTGTCGATTAGAAAAAATTTTCTTTTGAAAATCTTCTAAATGAATATTATATTTTTTTTCAGTTTCATTTAATTCGTTTTTTAATTGTTCAATTTGTTCAATAGTAAATGAAAATTTATTTTCCCAATTTTGTTTGTCTGTTTCATAATTTGATGTTAATTTATTATAATTTAATTCTAAATTTTGAAGTTTGTTTGCTAAATCAGAATTTTCATTTAATAAATTTTCATTTTGTGAATTAAAATCTTCTTTTATTTTATCAACTAAAATTTTATAATTATTTTGTTCAGTTTCTAATTCATCACTTAATAATTTTTTTCTTTGAGAAATTTTATTAATTTTTTCAATTAAATTTTCTTTTTCTTTTGTTAATAAAATTTTTTCGCTGTTGTATTTATTTTCTAAATCTTCGTAATCTTTATTAATATTATTTAAATTTTCTTCGATAATGTCTTTTTCTTTTGAAATGTTATTAATTCTTTCCATAAAATCATTAATAATATTTTCTTTTAATTTTGTGATTTTATTTTCAAATTCGGATTTGAAATTTTCTAAATTTTCTTTGATTGAATTTAATTTATTTTCGTTGTATGAAATTTCTTGTGATTTTAATAATAAATCTTTTTGATAATTAACTTCATTAACATTTAAAGTGTTTATTAAATTATGTAATTTTTCTTTTAAATCGTCGATTTCTTTTTCTGTTGTGTTTCTTTCATTTTCGATTTGTTCTGAAATTTTTGAAAAAGTTTCTAAAAGTTCTTCAATTTGTTTTTCGTAGTTTAATTTTTGTGTTTTTAGAATATTAATTTGATCTGAATTTTTTTCGAAATTGATTTTATCATTATTATTAATATTATTTAATTTATTTTTTTCAATTTCAAATAAATTTTGTTGTTCTTGAATGTTTTTTTCTTGTTGTGATTTAATATTAGAAATTGTGTTTTTTAAATCATTAATAAAATTATTTAAACTTTCGATTTTTTGATTTTTTAAATAAATTTCTTTTTCTGCGTTTTTAATAAAATCTTCATGAATATTATTTAATTCATCTAAATTATCTTGCAATTCATTTATTTTATCATCTTTTTCTTTTTCAATTTCGTTTAATTTAATGTTATTTTCATTTTCAATTTCTGAAACTTTATTTTTATATTTTTCATTTTCATTTTTAATATTTTCGTTAATTTTATCTTTTTCAATAATAAAAAGTTTATTAATTTCATTTATTTCATTTTCGTTATTATTATTTTCTTCTTCTAATTCATCACGATTTTTACTAATAATTTCTTGTTTTTTTTCATCGTAATTTAATTTAATTTCATCAATTTCATGCTGATGATTTTTTTTTAAATTTTCGATTTTTAATTTAATTTGCGCAATTTCAAATTCTAAATCATTAATGTTATTTTTTAATTGTGGAATTTTTTCATTTTCATTTTCATTTAATTTATTTTGCAATTCATTTATAATTTGATTTTTATTAGAAATTAATTCGTTCAATTCGTTTTTTAAATCGGAATTTTTTTGATTATAAATATTATCATTAAAATCTAAATTAATTTTATTTAATTCTATTGTAAATTGTTCTTCTAAATTTTTATTTTCATTTTGAATTTCATTACATTTATTTATTAATTCTTTATTATTATCTTCTAAAATTTTAATATATTTATCATGTTCATTTTTATCATATTCATTTTTATTTTTAATTTCATTAATTTTTCTTTCAATATTTTCATTGTCTTGTTTTAAAACAGAAATTTCCGCATTTAATTTTGATAATTTTTTTCTTAAAGTTTCTTCATTTAATTTAAATTCATCTTCAAATTCTTTTTGTTTTTTTAATAATTCTAATTTATTTTTTTCATATTCTAAATTTAATGAATCTTTCATTGAATTTATGTCTTTTTTATAATCAATAATTTCTTTTGATAAATCTTCATTTTCTTTTGTAATGTCTTCTAATTTTTTATTAAAATCATTAAACATGTCTTGAAAATTTGATTTTTCATTTTCTAATTTTTTTTTCTTCGAAAGCAATTGCGTTTCAATTTCAATGTTTTTATCTTGAAGTTCATTAACTTTTTTATTTAAATTTTTAATTTCAATGTCTAAATTATTTTTTCTTTCTTTTATTGAAAGAGTTTCATTATTATTAATAGAATCTTTTAAATTATCATTTTTTTTATTGTTTGAATTAATAATATCTTCTAAATTTTTTTCTAAAAAATTTATTTTTTGTTGTAATAAAACTTTTTCTTTTTCACAATTTGAATAAATTTCTGTGCTTTTTATTTCATTTTCATGTAAATTTTTTTCTGCTTGAATAACTTTTTCTTTAAAATCTTTAATAACATTAATATTATTTTTTTCGATATTATTTAATTTTTCTTTTAAATTTTTAATTTCGTTATTTTTTTCATTTATTAAATTATTAATTTTTTCATTTTGATTTTCTTTATCATTATTAATATTTTTATTTTCATCTGTTAATTTAAATAATTTTTCTTTTAATTTTTCAACTTCGTTTATTAAATCTTTATTTTTATTCTTATTATTATTAACTTCATTCATAATATTTTCCATTTTTATTTTATTTAAATTAATTAAATTTGTCATTTCATTCATTTTATTTTTACTTAAAATTCTATTGTGATCGAGAATATTTTTTATTAAAAATTTATATAATGTAATTTCTTTATTTGGACCATTGCAATTTTCATTAACATTTTTAATAAAATTTTTAACATCAAATTTATAATCATTAATATTTTTATAATAATTATTTTTAACTTTATTATCAATTTCCTTAAAATTTTCATTAATAAATTTCAATGTTTCATCTTTACTTAAATTGCTATTTTTTTTCATAACATTAATTTTTTCTTTTCGTAATTTTTCTTTCAAATCTTTTATTTTTTTATCATCAAAATCACCAATAGCTTCATTATAATAAAAATCCACACAATCTTTCTTTATTTTCTTCAATTCCAACTTCAATTTTTTTTCATCCATCGGCAACAAAATTTTACCCACATTTTCTTTATATTTTTTAACAGCTTCATCAATCACTCTCACACATTCAGACTCACACATCAACGTCCAAGCACTTTTAATCACAGGCACTGCGCCTTTATTAATCATATTAACATACGAATTAAGTAAATTAATAAACATTTCACCATTTAAAAAATTCCCATTTAATTTCTTTGGTTTTATTGAATTCATAACAGTTTTTCTTAAATAATTCACTTGCTCTATGAATTCTTTACGTAATTTCGAACTGTCCGTGTTTTCTAAATTCTGTAAATTTCCTTCTTCAGTCAAAGGACGAACTAATGTTACACAATCTCTCGTTGGGAAATATTCTTTTACTAATTGACGAATTTGATTTTTGCTATTTATAAATTCACTCGAACCTTTTTGAATTTCGAGGGATTTTTCTAAATATTCTTTGCTTGTGATTGTTTTGCCATCGGAATTTTTAAGTTGCAAACTAAAATCTCTAATAACCCACATAAAAGAAGGTAAATATAAAGCAAAATCTTTATCGTTGTTTTTATTTTGAATGTTTTTTGTAATATTAACAATGAAACTTAAATTTTGAATTGCGTTTTCATCAATGGTTCCTAAACTATTATAAATAAAATAGCTACTTAATAAAATAGCTAATGTCATTATTTTATTATCGTGATTTTGATCTTCATCTGTCGCTCCAATTCCTTCAGTGTCTATTATAATCACATTTATTGCTTCGCCATTCGGAGTGTGAGCTGGAATGGTTTTGTTCCACATCCATAAACCTTTTGTGCAAGGGTTGATTGAAGGACCGACTGAAAAACCGTTTGAACGATTTAGTAACATACGATTTAGTAAATAACTTTTGCCGGTTCTGTACATTCCAGCAACGGAAATTATTCCTAAGGGGCTGGGTAATGAACGTATGAATTTTTCGGCTTCGGGGTTGATTATAAATTTTCTTTGAGTTAGGTCGTAGTTGACCATTGGAATTGCGCAACCGTCGTTTGTATTTGTTGATGTTGTGGATGTTGATGAGGTAAATGTTGTTGATGTTAGTTTAGAACGATTGTAATACATTTTTTTTTTTTGTGTTTCGAAAATATTTATTATATTTAAATATGAAAAAAAAATTATTTTTTTTTTGATTTATGAAAAAAAATAATTTTTTATTTAATTTAATTATATTTTTAATAATAATATTATATTTATATAAAAAAATATTATTTATATATAAAAAATATATAAAATAATAAATAAAATAATTTATTTCAATTCTTCATCAAATAAATTATTATTATTATCAAAATTATTATTATTATTATAATTTAAATTATTAAATTTATTATTATTTTTTTCATTAAAATCCCACAAACTCATATTATAAACTCCAATTTGTCTATCAAAAGTTTTAATTTCATTAACTAAATTATCAATATTTTTTTTGATTTTTTTAATTTTATTTTCTT
>JAEEGK010027973.1_pt1 | contig 11349 bp, 9 predicted proteins | sample 8958771 | NCBI WGS metagenome assembly JAEEGK01 (sample SAMN16246547, study PRJNA631951) | gut metagenome | biome: gut microbiome; feature: rumen; material: SC-attached | host: Bos | place: Iran: Karaj | collected 2018-10 | reverse complement strand
GAATTATCTGCAAAAAGCCTTACATTCTCGGTGCGATAATTCCGTTTATATTAATTATAGCGATTGTCTTCTGCCCGGTTTTTATAAACTTAAGGGGCTTCAGTTACATTCAATTTTTACTTCCGCCATATTTTTATCTGAATGCTGTTTATAATCCGCTTTATCTTTTGTTTATGAGTGTTTATACAGCGGTTCTTGGACTTGTTAATTTTGCATTGACAAAATTAAGATAAAAAGCCGTTTTATCTTAAAAATCACTAAAACTAAAAATTTTAAAATACTATTAACAAAGAACAAATAATTCATTAAAATTATGGAACTGAATGTAAGTTTTACAAAATTATCTTTTTTCTGGAGGCGCCCTATGGACGGTGGATCGAGTTACCCCATATTAATCTCAAATCAAAGCCTTCAGAATAAATCCATTTAAATTACTTTTCTGCAGGCTATAAGTAGAGCCGCAAAACCTTCACTTCAATTTCGCGACTCAGAAAATTGAATTCGTCTGTTCAGGATTTGCTTTGTTTTTTGTTCCTGATTCAGCCGGTTTTACAATTAAATTTATTTCGCGGGATGTTAATATGATTACTTACTGGCAGCAAGATAACGGTCAATTTGTAAAGACCAAAAAAGAAAAAATAAATGAATCACTTCCTTTATGGATTGATGCAAGAAATGTAACTCGTGATGAAACTACAGAATTGCAGAATGAGTATCAGATAGAAAATGATCATATTCTGGATATTCTTGACCCCGACGAGCTTTCGCGTATGGAAGAAGGCGATTCAGGCTACATTCTTACAATCGTTCGTGTTCCTGTTTATGACCCGGCCGCAGAAACGCCGTACTTTGCAGTACCTGTCGGAATTATTTTAAAGAAAAATACGATTATCACTATCTGCTGGACAGACAGCGAAGTAATTAAAGATTTTGGTGCAAACAGAATTCGTAACGTGCGCCTGTCTGATTTTCCGTCTTTTATTGTTCAGATTTTAAACCGCGCCAACTTGAATTTCCTTCGTTACCTTAAAGAAATCAACCGCCGTTCTACAAGCATTCAGAACGAAATGCGCCTTGAAATTGAAAACAAAGAAATCATGCTCATGCTTGGTTTGGAAAAATCTCTTGTTTATTTTACAACTTCTTTAAAAAGCAATTCACTTCTTCTTCAAAAAATGAAGACTACACGACTCATCAAATTCGATGACGACGACATTGATTTTGTAGAAGGCGTTGCAATTGATAACAAGCAGGCTATAGAAATGGCCGACACTTATACAAACATTCTTTTTGGCGTTATGGATGCCTACTCTTCCGTAATCTCCAACAACCTGAACGTTGTTATGAAAAAGCTTGCAATAATCAACCTTGTAATGATGGCACCAACCTTTGTAACAAGCTTCTTTGGAATGAACTTTAAGCTTCCGTTTGATGATCTTCCGGGTTACATTCCTGTAATTATTGCAACTTTAATCTGTCTTGTTTCTGTATTTATCTGTACCTGGCTTTTAAATATCAACCGCGAAACAATGCACACAAGAAAGCTTGCTAAAAAGCTTACAAAAAGTCAGAAGAAAAGTTTGAAAAAAGAGACAAAGAAATTAAAAAAGCAGGAAAAGAAATTCCGTTAGGCTTTTATTCTGCCGTACAGCAGATTCTAAAGCCCATGTAATTATAACATTCGTTCGGATCAAAGCTGTAGCGGTCGCCTGCATATAAATACGGAGTGTATGCAGACCAGCTTCCGCCGCGGCTTACTCTTTCAAATCCAAGTTCAGGACCGTAAGGTTCATCATTATTATAATCTGCAAACCAGTCCCAGCAGAATTCAAGAATATTTCCGCTCATGTCGTAAAGTCCGGCATTGTTTGCGTTTCCTGTTTCCGGAAGAACTACCGAATCAGGATCAAAAGGAATTCCTGCAGTTCCTACAGTTCTTGTAGCACTTGCGTTTTCAAAAGTCCAGGCATATAAAAGACCTTCTTCGCTGTCATCGTAAGCAGTCTGTCCGCTTATCATATCGCCTTTTTGAAAACCAAGCTTTGTACGCCTTGCGGCATATTCCCATTCAGCTTCGCTTGGAAGCCTGTAACCGTTAGCAGTCCAGTCACAGGAACATAAGTCACAGGCTGCAGTATCGCTTGAATCCCTTAAAATATCGCCGTTATATGTATAGCAGGGAGTTTTTCCTTTTATTTCGCTTAATGCATTGCACCACACAATTGCATCGTACCAGTTTATCATTGTTACAGGATGTGCATAATTAGATTCAGTAGGAGCAGCGCCACGCTTTCCATAAGTTCCACCCTGTCCCGGATTTGCAAAATTATATCCGATTTTTTCTGCAACAGTCCTTACCTGATACCACAAGGAATATGTAGTTTCCATCTTATTGATGGAAAATGGTTTAAGGGTTCTTTCTGCAGTATAAGCCTGAGTATCTTCGCCAATCGTATAAGTAAGCGACGAACGGAAAGTCACCAGCTTAATATTTACATTTGACTGAGCCTGAACGCTCTGTGCAAATACGGCAGAAGCCCAAATTTGAGAAATTAATAAAACTCCTAATAAAGCAACTTTTTTCAAATTTCATCCTGTAAATTAAAATGCAGATTTTAATTCCGCATTCAAAACCTTCCAGTTTCCGTCAGAAGATTTTTCAATTTCAAGCAAAACAAAACTACCTTTTTCGCCCAAAGCTCCAGGATTAATAACGGTAGTTTCACCAATTTTTTCTATGCCAACACCTTCGTGAATATGACCACATACAACACAAAGCGGCTGCTTTTCCTTTATAAAATCGGTAAATTTCTGACTTCCTGCATGAAGACTTTCATTTACCTTATCTACAATTTCTGCCTTTGGAGGATTGTGAGAAATTAAAATAAGGTTATGCCAGAGACTTTCATCTTTATTTTCTTTAACGGCATTTTCTACTACAGCATAATCTTCAAGAATATCTTCTTCTGTACGTTCGAATTCTGTTTTACCTGTAAAAACAGTTCCGCCACCGCTGCCCGAAATTCCAAGTCCGTCAAAATATACAAGAGACTTTTCTGCACAGATATCTGCGTTTTCAAGCTCTTCCATAAAATCTTCATTATCACAGTTTCCTAAAACTGCAAAAATATTTTCATGTTTTTTGCAAAGTGCGTCCAAAGCACCTTTTCCGGTTTCCGGCTTAAAGCATTCTGCAAAATCACCGCCAAAAATAACGGCATCGCAGGCTTTAAATTCTGAATCGAGTTTATCCAATACGCTATTATTTGCATGCAAATCTGAAATTACTAAAAGCTTCATTTATTATCCCCTAATCAATATTTTTCACACTTCTCCAAGAACTTTTTCAATTGCCTTTTTCAAAAGTTCCATCTGATCTTTTGTACCAACCGTGATTCTTACAAAGTTTTCAATTCCCTGCACATTAAAGTGACGGATTAAAATACCTTCCTTTTTAATTTTCTGATAAAGCTCTTCTCCAGAAATTTCCGGATGAGAAGCAAACAAAAAATTAGTTTTACTTTTTAATACAAAAAACCCTTTTTCGCTCAAAAAGTTATAAAAATCTTCGCGGACCTCACAAACTTTTTTTGCACAATTAATATAATAATCCACACTTTCGCAGGCTGCTACACCGCTCACCTGGCTGATTGCATCCAGCGGAAAGTGATTCACACTGTTTTTTACAGTCGTTACTATATTTATTAATTTAGGATTTGCTACTATATAACCTAGTCGCTGACCGGCACCGCACAAACTCTTTGAAAAAGTTCGGACAATTAAAAGATTATCAAATTCCTGCAAAAGCGGAATACAGGATTCACCGCCAAAATCTACATACGCTTCATCAACAATAAAGATTTCGTCTTTATTTGCCTTAAGAAGCATTTCTCTAACCTCTTCACGAGAAACAGCAAGAGAAGTCGGTGCATTAGGATTTGCAAAAATAATTCCGGAATTATTTTTCTTTGAAATATCCAGCATTTTCTGCATGTCAATTGACCAGTCTTCTTTTAAAGGTACGGCATCGCTTGGTATATTGTAAAATCCTGCATATACAGGATAAAAGCTGTAAGTGAATTTAGGCATTACAAAAGATTTTGAAGAATCAAAGAATGCGTAAAATACAAATGAAAGAACTTCATCACTTCCGTTTCCTGTATAAACCATATCCGGAGTTACAGTAAACGGAATTTTATCTTCTTCTGCAGGTTCTACACGAACACTTCCATCTGCTTCTGCAAAAGTCTTACAGCGGCACAAAACTCCACCAGTTTTATTAAGCATATCTGCAATAGCAGAATGAAGTTTTAAAGAATCCGGATCGGGATAAACTCCAAGCTTTTCCGGATGTTTGGAAATAAATTCCTGCACGCAGGAAATAACATAAGGGCTTGGAGGATAAGGATTTTCATTTGCATTAATTTTTACATATTCCCTGTCTTTAGGCTGCTCGCCAGGCACATAGGGATTTAAACCGTTCATTCTACTTGATGTAATCATTCTATCATTGTAATTCTATTGAATATAAATTTCAACTTGTAAAAAAAAGTGCTTGACAACTTTATATTTCAGAATTATACTACGACTATCAAAGTATGACAGACGTAGTAACATCTGTCGTAATATAAAAAAATAAATGGAGGAAAGTAAGAATTAATGACCGAAATAAGCAGTGATGTAATTCGTGGCTATAACGATACAATTATTCTTTTTCTTCTCAGAGACAAACCATCATATGGCTATGAAATTTCAAAGATGATAAAGGAACTCTCCGGAGAAAAATATATCATCAAGGAAACAACTCTCTATTCTGCTTTTTCCAGACTGGAAGAAAACGGCTATGTAGAATCTTACAGTCAGACAGCAGATAACGGTAAAAAAAGAACTTATTACCGTATTACAATGGAAGGCCGTTCGTACTACAAAGAAAAGTGCGAAGAATGGACTTTAACCAAAGAAGTGATAGAAAATTTTATCACCGAAGTTTAATAAAACTACAGATTCTATAAGAGGTATAAGCAATGGACACAATTAGAAGTTATCTGGAATCAATGTTTAAGAATCTTCCTTTAACAGATAAAGTAATGAGAGCTAAGTCTGAATTACTTCAGATGATGGAAGACAAATATACCGAACTGATAAAAGAAGGCAAATCAGAAAATGAAGCCGTTGGAATTGTTATTTCTGAATTCGGTAATCTTGAAGACCTTGTAGATGATCTTGGAATTAAAGATATTTACACAGAGCAGCGAACAGAAAAAAAGAACAGAAGACTTTTGTCTTTTGATGAAATTAAGATGTTTATAGAAAAAAGAAGAAAGGCTGCAATCTTAACTGGCCTTGGAGTATTCTGTTGTATCTGCAGCACAATCAGTCCAATATTAGGAGAGGCTGCAAACATTGGCGAAGTTATTCATATTCCCGTAATGTTCCTGACAGTCGGAATTGGCGTTATTCTTTTTATAATTTCTGCAAATATAAGGGAAGAAACAAGATTTGTTTTTAGAGAACACTGTGCAATAGATTCTGTTCAGACAGATTATCTTAAATCAGAAAGAACAAAATTTATTTCAACTTACAGCATTATGAAGTCTATAGGAATTTTATGCTGTATTTTCTGCTTTATTCCATCAATGATTTTTGAGGAAATTGCAACTTCGAAACTTGTTGAAGAACTTGGACCTTCATTCCTTTTTGTATTAGTTGGTGTTGGTGTATTCTTAATAATTTATTCAACAAAAACAAAAAAATCTTATGACATACTTCTTTCGCTGAACGGAGAAATGTATGAAAATACTACTTTCTACTACGAAAAGAGAGAAGTTGTTTACAAAAATAAAGCATTTCAGACAATAATTTCGGTTTTCTGGCCTACAATTATCTGCATTTATTTATCTGTAAGTTTTATTACAGGCGGCTGGCACTTGAGCTGGATTATTTTGCCGGTTTCGGGTGTAATTTTTACAATTGTTAAATCAATTGGAAGGGAGAACTAAAATGAAAAAAACAATTTATCTTATTGTACTTGGCTTAATTACTTTATTATGTATTACAATTGGAATTTTCAGATTTTCAAAAAACGGAAGATACAACTGGAAAAAGAATATAAAAATTACCTGGAATAATGAAGAGAATATTGAAGAATTCGAAAATGAAAAAGAGTATTCAAAAGCTCTTGAAAGTTTTTCGGAAATTGATATTGATGCACAGGTACTTACTGTTGAAATTGAACGTGGTACAAATTACTGGGCTTATGCGGCATACAGTAAGGAATTCCTTGAACCAAAATTGAAGCTTCAAAATGGAAAGCTTTCAATAAAGCAGTCAACAAAAAACGGTCCAAACATGGGAACTACCACTGCTATATTGAGACTTTCAATTCCGTACGATGTAGATTTGGACAACATTTATATAAATGTAAATGTCGGAGAAATAGAAATTGAAGATATTTCTTCTGATAAAATTAGAATAAAAAATAATGTCGGACAGATCGATGTTACAGACTGCAAATTCTCTAAACTGGATGCAGATACAAACGTTGGAGAAATTGATATTCGAATTGAAGACGATTTAAAAGATTACAGCATTAAAGCAGAAACAAACATCGGCGAAATTGAAATCGGCGGAAAAAACTATAAAAAATCATTTACCCAGAAAGGAAATGATAATAAAAAAATCGAATTAAAAACAAATGTTGGAGAAATCTCTTTAAACTAAAAAATTCAGAGAATTTTCCTCTTGTTTTACGTCCTATCTTAGTATAAAATACTAAGATAGGAAAAAAAATGGCGACAACAGCAAATTTAAGTTCAATTATAAGATATTATGCAGAAAAACAAAAATCTCCTTTTATAGACTTCAGGGAGTTTTGCACATATATAAAAAAATATGCAGAACATCATGTAGAAGAACAGGCCGATTTAGTAAAATATCTTGGAAATCCTTCTGCTATCGTAGATGCAGAATTGCAGGGACTTTCACAAAAACACATAGTTGCAGTTATCAATATGAACAACAAAAAAATGATAGTTGCAATTTCTTATCTTGCTATAAAATATGCTGAACGTTATAAAGAAATCCTTACAAACAGCCAGACACCTTTTCCTATAACATCAGATTTACCAAAGCAGTTTCCAGACAATGCGCTTGAAAAGCAGCTTGCTTCACAATACATTTCAGAACGAATCGGACAGGAACCTTCAAAATCTACAGTGCTTTACATTCTTGAATTTGAAAAAGAAGTTCCTTCACTTTTACTTCCAGCCTGCGTTCCAATTTCTGTATTAATTGAATCGGCTCAAAGAAAAATCTGGAAAATACTTAAAAAAGAAGAGTCTCATGATTTTTATCTTAAAAAATTACGAACGACAAATCCTACAAAGGAAATTTCTTTAAGAAGCTTCTTTGAACACTTTATTGATGTTGAACATTATAAGTATCAGGAATTTACAGAAGGTGATGATTATTATATCTGGAACCAGACTCTGTATTATATAAGACAGGATTACGAAAAAATTCAGGACAGGACAATTGAAGATATAAATATTTTACAGGCTGTCCAGATTCTCGAAATTCAGTGTACAAACATTAAAGAAAAAATGCAGGAACAGCAGATAAGGGACGAGGCTTTAAAAGAGCTGGAAGCAAATCTCGCTAAACCTCCATTTTTCTATTCAATGAATCAAATTTTAAAATTTCAGGATCAGAGCGGCCGACTTCTTTACGGAAGATACAGCGAAAATGATCTTAAGGAATTCCTGCAGAAAATGACAACTGAAGGAAGAGATAATGAGCTTCCTCCGCTTCTTGTATTTAAAATTGCTTCCGGAACAAGATATTATGTTTACAAGAAAAAGGTTATTCAGGTAATCGTAAGACTCTGTAACGAAGCACATGGCGCAATTGAATCTGAACTTGAAACCAAATGGCACAATTCGCTTTTGAATTACGAAAAGCTTCCGGAAATGACAAATGCATCAGAGTTTGAAGCATGCCTGCACGAAATGGTAGAAAGACTCTCTCCTACTTTATATTCATTACTTAATGCAAATTTCATTACGCTTCTTGCTTACGAAAAAGATGACGATGAAACACAGGAAGGCTTCCACTTATTCATAGACGGAAAATTAATGTCTTACAGTGAACTTTTAATGCTCAAGAATTCAAAGATTCTTCAGAATGCACGTTCACGACTGCCGTTCATTTATTCAATTCCAATTCTTTCCTGGCTTATCAGTATGTTCCGCGGAAAGAAAAAGCAGAAGTTACTTGAACAGGCTGTTGCGCAGAAGAATTCAAGCGAATCAGAAAGCGAAAAATCTGAAAGTTCCGCAAAACAGAAATCCAAGCCGGAAGTTCTTGCAAGCCGTGCTAAAGAAATATCAAAGGAACTCATTCCTGAAGGTTCAACTCTAGACCGTGAGTTGAATTATCTGGTTAAACAATGGAATCAGATGATTTCTAAAGAAGCATACAATAACCTTACAGAAGATGTTAATTCTTTAATCAGTGATTATACAAGAAGAGTTGTAAGAACTTTAAGCGCAACAACATTCACAAAAGAGCGTGTTGAAAACCTTGCAAATACTCTTGTTCACACACCAAACATGCAGAAGATCAAAGATGAAAAAGCATTAACAGAATATGTAGTTTTGTACATTCTTAGACTGGTAACTAATTCTAAATAAATCTTTACTGCAGTTTTACTCCTCACATATCAGTTTTTCTCATCCTCTTAAAAAAAAATGATTTTTTTTTAAACTTTTTTTCAAAATTTTTGGTAAAAATTGAAAGTTTTTGCGTTTATATATATGCAGCTGTTTTGCTGTGAAATATGCTGGCCGGCGAAAATGATTTTTTTTAGAGGAATGTTTTATGAATCAATTAAATTCTATAATTTTGGAAGGAAATCTTGTCCGTGATGCAGAGATGGTAGAACCTGCTGAAGGTTTTAAAATCTGTAAATTTTCTATTGCCGTAAACAGATGGTACAGAAACAAATCAGATCAAGGTGTTGAAGAAGTTTCGTATTTTGATGTTGAGGTTTATGGAAAGGCTGCTGAAGCGTGCTTTAAGAAAAGCACAAAGGGAAGAAGCGTAAGAGTTGTGGGAAGGTTGAAGCAGGCTAAATGGAAGGACGATGAAGGTAAATTCTTCAGCAGAGTTTATGTCATTGCCGAACATGTAGAATATAAGCCCGCAGTTCAGAAGCAGGAAGATTCTGAGAAAATGGAAGAAAAGGATGTTCAGCTGGAAGCAGAATCTGAATTAGTGAAGGAGGCAGTATCTTTCTAAAATTCAGCACAGTATTCAGCTGCGTTTAGTGGATTTATTTTTTTCCTTTTGGAGTTCTTTTATAAGGCTGCTTATGAAAAGGTTTTCCACCTTTCTTACCGGAAGGTTGCACAGATGCAGAATTAGCCCTTTCATTTGCAGCTTTATATTCCTCCATCTGCTGAGGAGAATAAAAACCATCTTTCCAGTTGAATCTTGAAATGCCAGGTAAAGGCTGTCCCTTTGTTAATGAGGTCATTACTGCCTTTATCTGAGCTCTATTAACCTTTGTTTTAGAAAAATCAATAAGGATTCTTTTAAAACCAGATGAATTAATATATGTAACTTTATCAAGGATAGAAAAAGGTTCTTCGGGCATTACAAAGGAACCGTCTACTGTAGAATTAACCTTAAACTCTTTTCCTTCCTTATCTTCAAAGTACAAAAAGTCATAATCCTCTGGGAGACTAAAACGCATTCTAAAAAGCGCAGGGTAAGCAAATACAGGAACCAAAACTCTGCCGCGAACATTTGCTTCATAAGTTGCTTCGAGGTTGCGCCTTGAATTTTCGTAAGGCATAATAAATGCACCAAGATTCTGGTTCTCCAGCCAGGAAACAGACCAGCGGTTAAATGTATAAAGATAAGGACCGCCTATTATATTTACCTTTTTATCTTTGAGCATTTGAATATGCGCAAGATTATTTGCGACAAAATTAAAGTAGCCAATTTCAATCAGCTTTTCAAGATTCTGTAAGAGTCCATCTTCCTGAGAGGGAGTACAGAAAGGATCAAGCGATATGTAAATCTGTTTTTTAGAAAACGGCAGGACTGTTTTTTTATTTAACAGGTCATACGCAGTTTCTGAATTATATTCAAGAATAATTCTTACAGGATTAATTCCCTGAATTGCAAAAACATCAGCAATTGAAGAAACCTGAACATAAATTCCTTCAGGGAAATAATCAAGTTCCTTATCTTTAATTGGAGTCAAATCCAGAATAGGAAGTTTTTCATCTCTAGGCTGACGGCGATATTTTGCCAGGTCCGGAGGAAGAATTCTTGAATAACGTTTTGTTCCGGCTTTCATCTGTAAAAGATAAACTTCATCTCCAGAGGTAAAGCCCTGCGGAATATCGATCCATCTTTTCTCAGACTCTTCATCAAATTCTACGGAACGTATTTTATGACTTTCCCGGCCTGTATCATCTTTTTTATGAAGACGAATTGAATCACCAGGATCAGGTTCATAACTGCCGCCTTTTAAAGTTGCAAACTGAATCTGGAAAAGTTTTTCATCAGAATTAGCAGGAAGAGTTTTTCTTAAGCTTTCAATGATTTCTTTTGGAGCAGGTTTTAATTTATCTATTTTTCCAAGATATATACCTGTTCCGCCAGCCTGATTCGGATTAAGAATTTTTTCTGCAGCAGCTTTAACACCTTCTTCCGGAGTTGAAAAACCATACCAGTAAGTAGTTTTTGAACGAGCAAAATCGGAAGCAAGAATTCTTTTTCCTGCAGCAATTGCACCTTTTTTATCTTCTTTATAATGATCAATTACATAGCGGTAAGCCGCAACAACGTTACCGACATATTCTGCACTTTTCATTCGGCCTTCAATTTTAAATGAATCTACACCGGCTTCGATAAGTGCAGGAATATAATCGATTAACTGTAAATCGCACGGAGAAAAATAATACCACTGTTTAACACCGGAAGGAACTTCCGCTGAATAAAATCTTCGGCAGGCATGTGTACACATTCCTCGATTGGCAGACTTACCGCCAAGAAAACTTGAAAAAAGACACAAGCCGCTTTCGCTTACACATAAAGCGCCATGAACAAATATTTCGAGTTCTGCATTTGTTTCATCTTTAATTTTTTTAATTTCTTCAAGGTTGAGTTCTCTTGCAAGGACAGCTCTTTTTACGCCATTTTTTTGAAGCAATCGAACGGCATTTGTACTTTCTACATTCATTTGAGTAGAAGCATGAAGTTCAAGATTCGGAAAGAATTCCTGAGCCATTCGCATAACGGCAAAATCCTGAACAATCAAAGCATCCGGACCAATCT
>JAEEGK010027971.1_pt1 | contig 11349 bp, 10 predicted proteins | sample 8958771 | NCBI WGS metagenome assembly JAEEGK01 (sample SAMN16246547, study PRJNA631951) | gut metagenome | biome: gut microbiome; feature: rumen; material: SC-attached | host: Bos | place: Iran: Karaj | collected 2018-10 | reverse complement strand
TTCTTCCCTGCCGGCAATTTCAAAATCCGGAATCACACCATAAGAAATTACAGGCTTTGAATATTTTGAACGCAGAAAATCATAAAACTTATGATTCAAAATGCCAGAAAGATAAGTCTTTGGATTTTCAATTTTCGTACCGTTTTTCAACGCAACTATAGCACTTATCAATGTCTCAGAAACAATATCTTCCGCCTGTTCAAAGTTATTAGTTTTACTAAGGGCAAGCTTAAGAAGATATTCACTGTGATCAAATAAATGCTGAGTTTCCATAATTCACTGTTTACCTGTAATTCTTTTCGTATAACTATATAGTCGCAGAAAATTGAAATCAGGTCGGTAATTATTGTTTAATATCCAGTACATAGCCTTCGTCGTCATCGGCGGAGGCTGGTGGGAGTTTGCCGAGTTTTTGATCCAGAACTTTACTTATGCAATTTCATCAAGCCTTTTTATTGAGCAATCTTTAAGAAACTCCGGAGCAAAATCCAGTCCATTAGACCATGAAATTGTATGATTTTTAATTGAAAAATCCGTAAAAAGTGTATAATCCTTTAAAGCAGAAACAATAGGGCGATTATCATTTAAAATCGTTTTTTCCAAATCTACAAGACAAGAACTTCCATCATTAAAGGAAACGGTTATTTTATAATTTTCACAATAAACAGCTGATTCAACGTGTAACATATAAAACCTCCTAAACAAGTGGTGGAACTTTTTCAAAAGTACCTTTTGAATTAAGCATTTCCCAGTTATTCATCAATTCATTCTGATGTTGCGAAGCCCATTCAACGACAAAACCCGTTATACGAGGTGGCAAAGATCCTGCAATTATTGAAAGAGTTTTAATATCAAATGCTGCTTCCTGATCATTATATTCGGCATGAAAATGAGGCGGCATATGATCATTAAAATACATTGTAATTACAATTCCCAAAAAACGGCTGATTTCTGGCATTACAAATCTCCTTTCATAAATAATTTTAACATACCTTAAGTTTGAAATCAATTTCTTATATAATTTTTTCTTTGTTTATATTATAGTGTTTCTGATGACTAAAATACTCTGCACAACCCTTTTAGTTGAAAAATCTCCTCAGGCGCTGCCATTGGGGGCGGCTTGCGTTGCTTCGGCAATAAAGCATTACCCGGGAACGGAAAAGGAATGCCAGGTAAAGCTGATTTCCTTTAGCCGGGAAGATAAAGAAATCACGGCGCTAAAATCTGACAAAGAGAAGGCGGATTATATTGCCGACCGTTTGCTCCAGGAAAATCCGCAGATTGTCTGCATGTCTGTATTTGTGTGGAACAGAACGATTTTTGAACTATGTGCCCAGCGTCTTCATAAGCAAGGCATCATCATTATTGCGGGCGGGCCTGAAATCACTGCACATCCGGATGTTTTTGAAAACACATTTGATTATACAGTTACAGGCGAAGGTGAAATAAAAGTTCCGCGCCTTATTGAGAAAATTCTTTCTGCCGGCGGGAAAAAGCTTACAAAAGAAGAAATTCTTTCGTGCTATAAAAACGCTTCTACAACTGACCTGTCCCTTCTCCACAGCCCCTACCTTGACGGCACAATTGACCCGACTGAATTTGGTGGTGCCCTTTGGGAGCTTGCACGAGGCTGCCCTTTTAAATGCTCTTACTGTTACGAATCAAAAGGTGAAAAAACTGTCCGGCTTTTTCCGGAAGAACGCATAGATAAAGAGCTGGAGCTTTTTGCACGCAAGAAGGTTCCTCAGGTTTTTGTGCTGGACCCGACCTACAATGCAAACAAAGAGCGGGCTCTGGCCCTGCTCAAAAAAATTGCGCGCGTCACACCAGACACCTTTTATTATTTTGAGGCCCGCGCAGAATTCATTGACCGCGAGATGGCAAAGGCTTTTACCAAAATTCCGTGTGCCCTGCAGATTGGTCTTCAAAGCGCAGACGAAAACGTCCTTAAAAAAGTAAACAGACCATTCAACAAAAAACAGTTTATAAAAAATATTGGAATCTTAAATCAGGAAGGCGTAACATTCGGGCTGGATTTAATTTACGGGCTCCCTGGAGAAAGCTTTGCATCCTTCCGGGAAGGAATTAATTTTGCCGCCTCACTCTACCCTAATAACCTGGAAATTTTCTGTCTTTCTGTTTTGCCGGGAACAGACCTTTTTGACCGGGCTCAGGAATTAAACTTAACCTTTGAAACAACGCCACCTTACAACATTATTAAAACAGACAGGTTTTCGCCGGAAGATAAAATAAAGGCAGAACAACTTTCGCGCGCCTGCTCGTACTTTTACAACGACGGTCGTGCAGTTCCATGGTTTATGACAATATGTCATGTGCTCAAAACAAAGCCTGCCGCATTCTTTGAACAGTTTTATGACTACGCCAAAAAGAACAGTATCACTCTTGGCTGCTGTGAACATAAAACAATAGAAGAAAATCAGATTAAGTTTGTCACATATATGTTCAAACAAAAACACATGGACAAATTCACATCTGCAGCTTCAGACATTATCCGCTTTAACGGGGCAATTTCGCGCAAAACAGCAACTGGCATTTCAGAAAAAATCAAACTGACTTACCCGCCGGAATACATAGATTCTCAATATGCTCTTGATCTGGACTTTTTTGTAAAGAATGTTCGGCCGCGACCTTCAACAGTCACAATTTAATTTTGTAAAAGCTTTTTAAAATCGTTTACGGTCTGCACAGGTAATTATAGTTCCAGCGTTCCAACTACAGTAGTTTCATCATCAGAAACAGAGCGGCGCCCCTTTGAACGCGGAGAAGAACTTTTTGCAGAAAAACGAGGACTGTTTGCATCATTAAATTCTGCCATAGCAGCTTCGTTCTTTTTGGCCTTGCGTGCTTTTGGAGAAGTAAGAAAAGCAAAAAGGCTTCCGCATAAACCACCGGCCAGAACAATCAGCACTCCAACGATTCCATTCGGATTTTTCTTAAAGCATTCCATGCACACAAAAAGCGCAATCACACAAACGGAAGAAGCCGAAATCTTGCTCCGGGAAAGATGCATCATCGTAGAAAGAAGAATAAGCATAAACACAACCGGTTCTGCTCCGCTTACACTATGCTGACAAAAGCAGGCGTTCAAAACTCCGGAAAACAAAGAAGCCACAAAAATCATTATTCCGATTATGATAGAGCCGTAACGTTCCTCCATAGCCGAACCAAGCAAAAGAATAAAAATCAGATTACAGATAAGAACCGGCCGTTCCCCATATCCGAACACATGAACAAAAAGCCGTATAATTGAACGGAAATCTGCAAAGCTGAATGGCAGGCTACCCTGTGCTGCAGTTGGAGTCAAAAGCCACTGTCCCGAAAGCTTTCCTTTAAAAGCAAAGGTATCCAGAACAAATAAAATCAGCGTAAGCAATGCAAAGCTGATTGTTACCGGCGCATCATACTCAAATTTTAATTTTAAATTTTTCTTTCCCATATTGTTTATTATACAACAAAAATGTGTTATATTTAAGGTTATGAGCGAATTTATTAATCAACCGTTGCACACAGGCAGCGGAATTGCCGAAACAACATCTATCGAAGTTCCTCCAGAAAAAGACGTAGTTTTTTACAACGACGACTATACAACCATGGACTTTGTTGTAAATGTATTGGTTTCTGTTTTTAATAAATCGCGCGAAAATGCAGAACTTATAATGAATACTGTGCACGAAAAAGGAAGCGCTATTGTTGGCACTTATACTTATGATATTGCGGTATCCAGAACAAATCTAACCCGAAGTATTGCTAAACAAAACGGATTTCCGCTGAGGGTAGAAGTTGAGTAACGAGAACAAACCAAAAAGCATTGTACGTCAGATGAAGGTGAGCCCCATGCTTACTAAGATTCTGTCGGAATCGCTTGCACAGGCAAAATCTTCTCATCATGAATTTTTTACTCCGGAACACGTGCTTTTTGTAGCGCTCCAGAATGATTTTGTATGCCATATTCTTGCAGAAAGCGGCAGTGATTCAGAATCACTCCGTACAAATATTTCTGATTTTCTTGCAAATAAGGTTCCTGTTGTTTCTGATCAGGTGGACACAAATCTTGTAAACGCTCCGGTTGAATCTGCAGGCTTTCAGGCAGTTATGAACAGGGCTGTTTTTCATTGTGTTTCCAGCGAATCCGAAATGATTGATATTACAGATGTGCTTGTGAGCATGTATGATGAGAAACGAAACTACTGTTCTTATTATCTGCGCTCAAGCGGACTGGACAAGCTGCGCCTTTTGGAAACAATTGGCCGTATAAAAGGTGTTCACGGAACTCAAAAAGACCGTTCTCAAAATCAAAAGCAAAACGCCCAGTTTGGCCCCGAAATGATGTCCAACAACGAAGGTGGTCTTGCCCGCTTTGCTGTTGATATGACAGAACAGGCACGCAAAGGAATGTATGATGTTCTGATTGGTCGGGAAGAAGAAATTGAACGAACAATTCAGATTCTGTGCCGTCGCAGCAAAAATAATCCCCTCCATGTTGGAGACGCCGGTGTTGGAAAAACAGCCATTACACAGGGACTTGCACAGAGAATAGTTAACGGCGATGTTCCGGACCTGCTCAAGGGCTTTACCATTTATTCCCTGGATATTGGGCTTTTGCTTGCCGGTTCAAAATTCCGCGGTGACTTTGAAGAAAGACTTCACTCTGTAATTGACGAACTTAAAGAAAAGAAAAAATCAATCCTCTTTATAGATGAAATTCACATGATTATGGGTGCAGGTACCAACGGCAGCTCCCAGATGGATGCGGCAAACCTGCTTAAGCCTGCTCTTGCAGACGGAAGTATTCGTGTAATTGGTTCTACTACTTTTGAAGAATACGCTTCTCATTTTGAAAAAGACAGAGCCCTTTCAAGACGCTTTCAGAAAATAGACATTGTAGAACCAAGCCGGGAAGAAACTGTAAAAATTCTTAAGGGCCTTCTTCCAAAATATGAAGAATTCCACGGCGTAAAATATGCCGCCAGCGCACTTGAGGCAGCTGTAGACTTATCGGTTCAGTATATGCCTGATAGACGCCTCCCGGATAAGGCAATTGATATTATTGATGAAGCCGGAGCTTACCAGAAAATTCATGAAAGCACACAGCAGATTACCGTTACTTCCATAAGACGTGTTACTGCAAAAATGGCAAAGCTTCCTATTGCTTCTGTAACCGGAGACGACAAAGACACCCTGCGCTATCTTGAAACAAATCTTTCTTCACAGATTTTTGGTCAGGATAGAGCTGTAAAGACTCTTACAAATGCCGTAAAGCGTGCACGAGCCGGCTTTAGAAATCCGGACAAACCGGAAGCCTGCTATCTTTTTGTTGGCCCAACCGGCTGTGGAAAAACAGAGCTTGCAAAAACCCTTGCTGAATCTCTTGGAATGTCGCTGCTCCGCTATGATATGAGCGAGTACCAGGAAAAGCATTCTGTAAGCCGGCTTGTTGGTTCTCCACCAGGCTACGTTGGCTTTGAAGAAGGCGGCCAGCTTACAAAGGATGTACGAAAAAATCCTAACGCAATTATTCTTTTTGATGAAATAGAAAAGGCGCATGAAGATATTTACAATATTTTGCTGCAGGTAATGGACTACGGAATTCTTACCGACAACCAGGGACGCAAAGCTGATTTCCGCAACTGCATAATCATAATGACAAGTAATGCGGGTGCGCGCGAGATGGAACGAGGTGGCATTGGATTTGGAACTGCAGATGCTGCTTATGACGAGGCAACTCTTATGGAAGCAATTAACCGCCAGTTCCAGCCGGAATTCCGAAACAGACTGGACGCTGTTATTCCATTCGGCTATCTGGATAAAAAGATTGTACGCATGGTTTGCCAGAAAGAAATTGTCAAACTTTGTATGCGCATTAAAGCCCGAAAAATCAATCTTACCGTTACACCAAAGTGTATTGATTACCTTACCGAAGAAGGCTACTCAAAGGAATTTGGTGCCCGAAATATGGCGCGAACAATAGAAGAGAAAATTGCAAATCCGCTTGTTGATGAAGTTCTCTTTGGTAAACTTGCAAAAGGTGGCAGCGTAACTGCAGATTATAAGGGCACAAAAACCGGCATAACGTTCAGCTATGAAAAAGAAAACAATAAGGCTCGTTAAGTGGGTCCTGCTTATTTTTAGTTCTATTGCACTCCTCACCTTTTTAATTCTTTTTTATTCTTCTTTCTATTATTCACGAACAAGACTCAAAACCGAAAATGATTACGACCGCGGAGACACCTGCCTCTATCACATTATAATTACCGGAACCTACGAAAACCAGAGCTTCCTCACAGAGCTTTACAAGGGTGCCTCCGCTGTTGCAGCCACCAAAAAAGCCGTTGTTGATCTCCAGGTTCCGCAGAATCTGGCAGACACAACTTCGCTTCAGGAGCTTTTTGATTACTGCTCCTTTTTAAATGCAGACGGAATTATTGCCTATATAGATTCGCCCGAAGAAATTCCAACTCTTCTAAAACGCCAGGATTATGCAGCAATCCCTCTTATTACAACCGGCCAGTTTGCAGCAAATCTTCCACAAATTTCTTATGTTGGAATAAACAACTGGGAGCTTGGAAAAAAAATTGCAGATGAAACCTTAAATCTTCTTCCCGAAGGCGGTTTTGTTTACATCATCAGCGAATCAATTACAACAAATTCCTCAAATCTTATAAGCAGCATTCAGGTTAGTCTTCAGGAATATCAGGGAATAAAATGTTCTGTTTTTGAAAAACTGGATGACTCGTTAACTATAAATGGAAGCAATAATATTTTCATCTGTCTTACAGAGGATGACACAATCAGACTTGCGCAGGAGCTTTCGGAACACTTTCTTCCACAGGAATACAAGCTGCTTGGTTTTGGCGGAAACGAGGTTTGCCAGCTTTATCTTCAAAAGGGTTATATTACAGAGCTGTTTTCTCTTGATCCGGAAAAGATTGGTGAAACAGCTGTTAAAGAACTGTTTGAATACCGCTCCAAAGGTTATGCAAACAGTTATATTACGGCAGATGTAAAATTTTCAAAGGCGGAGCTGGAATAAAAAAGATGAAATTTAATCCTGTAAATTACATCAGAAACAAAAGTCTCCGCTGGCGCATTATGCTTTGCATTGGTATTGCAATCCTTATGCTTGCTGCAAGTATTATTATGACCATGCGCTATTCTTCCTATTCAATCCAAAATCTTGGAGATTCCTATAAATCAAACTCTGAACTCACTCAGTTTACGCAGGCTGTTTCTGCAACAGAAAACGCAATGGAAAATTATGTAATTTACCGTACTTTTGAAAGCATAGACGCCTATTATAATGCCCGAACCAAGGTAGAAGATTTTTACAAAGAGCTGCCTGAATTCCCTTCCCGTAACGAAGTTTATCATAAAGAATATATTGTACATCAGCTTACAGAATCCTTCCTTTATTACAGTAACGCTGCTGTTTCGGCCAAACGTGCCAATGATGAAGAAACTCTTTCTGTTTATTACAAGCACGCCATGGATTCTTACAGCTATCTTGTTAATCAGATTCTGGAGCTTAACAAGCTCAGGCTTCAGCAAAACGCAGACCGCTATGAAGATAATCAGGGCAGAATTGTAATTACAAACACCTTGAGCATTATGTTCTTCCTTCTCTTTTCTATTCTTATATTTTTTGTGCTTTATTTTACAATCACTTCCATCATGGAGCCGCTTGTAGAAATTTCTGAAGTTTCGCACAAGATTGCACATGGAGATTTTGATATTCCGCTTTTTAACCGCAACACAAATGATGAAATTGGAAACCTGTGTCGTGCTTTTGACAGGATGATAATCAGTATCCGGGAGTACATTGATACAATCTGGGAAAAGGCCCGCACCGAAGCTGAGCTCAAGGAAAAAGAAATTGAAATGCAAAATCTTTATACAGACGCACAGCTTAGGGCGCTTCAGAACCAGATTAATCCGCACTTTCTTTTTAATACGCTCAACACAGGTGCGCAGCTTGCAATGATGGAAAATGCCGACAAGACCTGCTACTTTATTGAACAGGTTGCAGATTTTTTCCGCTATAATATTCAGCAGCAGAGCCGTACAGTTTCGATTGACGAAGAACTTGGTTTGATAGATAATTTTGTTTACATCATGAAGGTTCGTTTCGGAAACCGTCTGGAGTTTACAAAAGATATTCCTGACGGAGAATTTCCACAGCAAATTCCTTCTATGACGCTTCAGCCGCTGGTAGAAAACTGCATTAAACATGGGCTTAAAAATTCAAAAGGAAAGGTGCATCTTGCGGTTGAGCTGGAAGAAAAATTTATTGTCATAAGTGTGAGCGATAACGGAGAAGGAATGCCGGAAAAAACACGCGAAGCATTATTTGCTGCGGTTGCATCCGGAACAACAAGACTTGCCCCGGAATTACTTGATGACAATTCTACACACAACGGAACGGGTCTTATAAGCGTATTTTTGCGGCTGCAGCTTCAGTTCCATCGTGATGATTTATTTGATATTACAGATGGAGACACGAGTTCCACAGGACGAGGCACTAAATTTATAATCAGGATTCCACGAAATGTTTAATATACTTGTAACAGACGACGAACAGATTGTAATAGATTCTCTTTCCTTTATCATAAACAAAAACTTTGCCGAAGAGACAAGAGTTTTTACAGCACTTTCTGGAACCGAAGCCATAGAAACTGTCATGAAAGAAAACATTGACATTATTTTTATGGATATAAACATGCCGGGCCTTAGCGGACTCGAAACCGTAAGTGTAATTACCAAGCTCAAGCCAAATATTGTTTTTGTAATCCTTAGCGCCTTTGACCGCTTTCAATATGCTCAGGAAGCAATTAATCTTGGAGCCTACAAATACATTACCAAGCCTGTAAACCGCAACGTAGTAATAGAAACAATCCGCGGCGCCATGCAGCTGGTTCAGGAAAAACAGGGCAAACTGAGCGCAGATATGGAGCTTCATAAAAAGCTGGATCTTGTGTCACCGATGGTTGAAAACGACTTTATCTATGCCTGTATTTACAACAATGATAAATCGCTGGATCTTTCGTCCTATCTTGAATACTTTAATCTTACCGACAATCAATGGGTATTCTGCTGCTTTGAATTCCCCAATATAAATTCTGACAACCAATACAGCACCTACCTTAAAATTCATGAGCTTTTGAATACCGAACACCGCTGTCTTGTAAGCTCTTTTATGATGAACCGTATTGCTGTTTTCTTTCCTATTTATTCCGAAAATCCTGATTATGCAGAAGTTCAGGAGCAGATAAAAAGATATTATTCAATGCTCTGTTACAATGTGACTGCCGGAATAAGAGCCGGGGTAAGTTCTCTTTTTTCTGATAAAACACTTTTGCAGGCTTCTTACTCAGAAGCTCTTTCTGCTTTGAATAAAACCGATATAAACGGCGGACTTCTTTTTTCTGGAGAAGAGCATGCTTCTTCTATTGTAAAAAAGTCAAATTCTGTAGAATTTAAAAATCAGATAATGAACAAGCTTGCAAACGGAGATTCGGGCGGGGTAAGATCCTTCCTTGAGCTGTTTTTTACGGAACTCATTTCTTCTGAAACTCCGCTCGATAAAATTAAAAACTCGGTTTTTGAATTGATTGTTACAGCAAATAATGCAACCCGCGAACTCAACAAAAGCTTTAACAGCAGCACCTTTGATAATGCATTTGCTTCTCTTAGCGAACAAACCAATATTAAGCTCATAAAAGAATTTGCACAAAAATTCCTGCTTGAATGTACCGAAGCGGTTGTTGGCATTCGTAAATCAGAAGAAAATCCTATCATCAAAAAGGTATGCAGCTTTGTAGAACAGAATCTTTCGTGCGACATTTCTCTGGAAAACGCCGCAGAATATGCCGGTGTAAGTTCCTTTTATCTGAGCAAGCTTTTTAAGGAAGAAAAGGGCGAAACCTTTATTAATTATGTTACCGATAAAAGGCTCGAAAAATCACGCCAGCTGCTTGCCGAAACAGATTCATCCATAAAAGAAATTACTGCCAATGTAGGTTATAATGATCAGAACTATTTTAGCCGAATCTTTAAAACCAAATACGGTGTTTCGCCAAAGGAATACCGCAAATCAAATCTGGGGCTCAAGGAGAAATCCGAAAATGAATAAAATAAACAGAGGGATATTATCAGTTTTTTTAATCTGTACACTTTTACTCTCCTGTAAGCCAAAGGAAAAGCCTGCAGCTGTAAAACAACCCGCCCCTGCTCCTGCAAGAACAATCACAATTGGCTTTTCCATTGATACACTTGCAATTGAACGCTGGCAAAGAGATATGGACGTTTTTATTAATAAAGTAAAAGAGCTTGGAGCAAATGTTATTGTCCAGAATGCCGGCAATAGCCTTGAAGAACAGAACCGTCAGCTTATGTACCTTATGGAGCATGCAGATGCAATTGTTGTCCTGCCAAAAGACGCTTCTTCGATTACAGAATCAATTCAAAAAATACGCGCCAAGGGTATACCGGTAATTTCTTATGACAGGCTTACGCTTAATGCAGATATAAATCTTTACCTTACAATCGACAGCGAAAAGGTTGGTGAATACATGGCTTCTCATATGCAGCGCCACACCAGCGGAACAAACTGGTACTGCATTCTTGGTCCCGAAGAAGATTACAACATGACTTTGATTCTGGACGGAATTAAAAGAATTGTGCGCAACGGACCTGTTACAATTAATCATGTTTTTCATACAGACAACTGGAACTACGATTTATCTTACCAGGAAATGGTACGCATTTTTAAGGATGATATTTTTCCTGATGCGATAATCTGCGGGAACGATGCCCTTGCAGCAAGCGTTCTTCAGGCAATTAACCGCTACTACCCGGATATTCATATTCCGGTCTGCGGACAGGATGCCGACATATCCGCCTGCCAGTATATAATTCAGGGAAAACAGGATTTTACTATTTATAAGCCTATCATCCGCCTGGCAGAGCTTGCAGCCAGCTGTGCCGTCAGTCTTGCAAAGGATGAACCTCTTCCTATTGAAGGATTCCGAACAAGTTATCTGAACAACGGCTATGCCGATATTCCTGTTGTTTATCTGGAACCGGTTTATGTAGACAAATACAATCTCGAAAAAGAAATCATAGAATCAGGCTTTCACAGCGCAGCTTCTGTCTATAAAAACTAGATTTTTTTGTTGAATTTAGCACAATTTTTACACCAAAAAAATGCTAATTTAACGAAAATTTTTAACTGGTATACCAGTCAAAATAAGAAAATAACAATAATCTTTAGAAAACAAGCGAATTCTTACCCCTTGCACAGGCTATAATGACTCCCATAAAAGGCCGTTGGCT
>JAEEGK010027965.1_pt1 | contig 11350 bp, 9 predicted proteins | sample 8958771 | NCBI WGS metagenome assembly JAEEGK01 (sample SAMN16246547, study PRJNA631951) | gut metagenome | biome: gut microbiome; feature: rumen; material: SC-attached | host: Bos | place: Iran: Karaj | collected 2018-10 | reverse complement strand
ATTTCCATACAGCACCGTAATATCCGAAAAGACAAACGGTTCCGGGTCCTTGCCTCTAAACACGCTGTACGGATAAATATGCGGACAGCTTTCTTCAAGCCGCTCACCGCTTAGTTTAAAACTCAAAAGATATTTCATTGTCCGTTAAACCTTTTTAATCTTGTCTTCCTTCTTCGTAGCTCCCGTTATCTCAAAATAATCGATACTGTAAACGCTATTATAAAAGTTGACCAGTGGTAAACTTTTTCATTGACGTTTACATCTCTTTAAAAAGTATTCGCTTTATTATAGTGAACAAAAGTGCATATTATCCTGCGATGCAATCACACATACATAGGTATTACCTTTATAGATTTTCTCATAAAAATTTATATCATTTTTCCTTAAATTTTTTTCAATATCTTTAATTGTGTTCTGTTCTCCTTTTCTATTTGCATCATCTATTACTATGACAAATGATTCTTCCAAAATATCAGGAATATAATCAATCAAATCTCTTCTTGCATACCTAGCCTTAGAATTACTATTCGGCGCATCAATTGAAATAACTGAAAATTTCTGTCCTGCTAAAGTTTTGTCCAAGACCTCTTTACTATATCTATTATATTCTTCATTCCCAACAGAATCTTTAGTAATATTTTGAAACACAATTGTAGATGATACCGAAAGCTCATGACTACGATTATAAAAATCTGCCCATTCCTTATCATGTTCCAATACTAAATGCTCACCCTGATTATGCTTAAAATACGAAGATATAACAGTACTGGATATTCCTAAGCCAACATCAAGAACCTTCATAGGTTTCATATCCATAAGTATTCTAGTAATCACATATAAATAATTATATCCCACTGCAAATCGTCCAGGAGATATAGATGGAATTGATTCTGCCCAATCAAGCCCCTTTATCGTATCTCTCCATACATTTGCATATATTATCTCCTCATTTTGATCTTTTAGTGTTTTCATATAATGTATAAACTTTTTTAGCATCAGCTATTCTCTCCCACATATGTAATCCAAATTACTTTTCACCCAATTACGCAAATCCCTGAACATAATCGAGCGATAATATATGACAAAATAGATTTAATAACAAAAATATTTAATATCAAGCACCACTAAACTCATCATCCTGCATATAAACAGACTTTTCCGTGCACCTTTAATCATGCTCTTAATCCCTTCAATTAAAATTGCCATAAAAACCCTATCCCCCAAATTTCTCATCTTATCCTTTTCTCTGATAGAAATATCCTTTATCAACTCTACTCTCTTTAAACTATTTGAGTTAATTTTATAGCTATCTTTATACTCCCACATATATCCAAGATTCACCAGCCTATATGCTGAAGTCAAAAAAAGCTCCGAATAGTCATTCTCTGCTGCCATATGCATTATCTCTGATATTGCACAAATCACATCATCAACTTTTCTATCATCCCAAGAAACCTTTTTATAGCTACTTCTATATATATATGTACATTTCGGTATTGCATAAAACTTTCCAGCAGCAATCATTGCTTTGACAAAAAAAGGGGGATCTTGAAACCTCTTGTAATTTGGGAAAGTAATGCTATTACTAACCAGAAAATCCCTCTTATATATAAATCTTGTATATCCAAAATCAAACTGATAATCTTTGTAGAATTTTATTCCTTCGTTTTTAAAACGATACTTTTTATACTGCCTTTTATACTTCTTTTGGTAATCATCCCTATCTTGCAAATATATCTCCATACTACCGCCACATATCGACATCATATGTCTTTTTGCATTTGAATATAAACCCTCTAAGACATCATTACTTGGAAAATAATCATCAGCATCTAAAAAACAGATAAATTCTCCGGAAGATACTTCAATCCCCAGATTTCTTGCAGCTGCAGGACCTTTATTGTCTTGATGTATAACATTTATCCTACTATCTTTATCTTGATAAGCTTTAATCACTTGTAACGATTCATCCTCAGATCCGTCATCAATGCAAATCACTTCAAAATCTTTTTGCGTCTGGTCAAGTATTGAATCCAAACAATTTGGCAAATACTTTTGGGCATTATAAACCGGCACAATAATTGAAATATTCATGTTTTGCCTTTCTATTCTTTTCCTGCGTATTTTTTCAATGATCACCGTCACATAATTGATAACAATATATTGAGCATAATCATTCGTTTACATTTATTCTAAATGCCCGAATTAAGATCCCATTCATCACCCAAAACAACATCAAACTCATCCGGCTCAAACAGCAGATAGCCTGCATTTGTCGAAAATGTCATCTCTCCAAAATAAATATCCCCGTCGATATTGTATAAATCAACTCGTACATGAGAAAAATCTTTAGATAAAATCTCAGCAATTTCTACCATTTTTTCATAATTTTTGGGTTTGTTAATTTGTCTTTCAATCCTTTCAAAATCCTTCCTATAATACGGCATCAGATTATAATCTCTGTCAAAGAACCCCAGCTTACCATTCGAATGATCAAACTGATAATCAACCATGGTATATGAACAAAAGACTTTTCCGTTAAAGCAAAAAAACTTGTAATCCGGCAAATCCTCTGAATGTGGTTCTATTAAAAATTTCTCGCAATAAAGCTTAGGCGTAATATCTTTATACTGAAGTTCCATAGCATAAAATGCAAAATTTTTCTTTAGGTATCCATTCAACAGTATTTTTGTTTTATCCCAATCTATGCGATTCTTATCCCTAACTATCACATTAAACCCTGATCCATGGTTTGCTTTAATCACAAACGAATCAGGCATATTTGTAACATCAATTTCTTCAGCACTCGAGTACACATCACCAATAAGTGGCACAATAAACTCGTTACCTATCTTATTTCCAGCCCAATTTCTTGCTTCTAACTTGTCAGACAATCTAGTTATTAACTCATCTCTTCGATATAATTTACTCCACTGTATTTTCTCTGAAAAACTCCGAGGATTTCGCAAATCACATTTTTTCCCAGTATTTTTTTGATACCCAATTTTAATAATTTCAGGATATGTAAAAACAGGTGCATGCTTTTTAATTTCATAAAATAATCTTTTATTATCCACTATTACACAAAAGCTCCTTCAATCACCCATTGCACTATAATAGTTCAATATCAAAATCTCAAATATTTATCCAGACATAACAGTCAATTGATATGAGTATTTATTTATGCGACACACTCCAAATGTAAATATACAGTCTTGGCCAAATCAGAAACAAAATACCTTTAGCAAAATCTTTAAGATTCAATGAATATTTCAAAATGTCAACTTTGTCAAAAATTTCGAATTCAGGTTTAAACATCCTGTTATGTGCACAAGAAAATATATAAGTTCTACATACTGTCCCTTTTATCGCATGACTCAACTCATTATCTGTGATTATATCTGCTAACCCATTCCAATCTTTCAATATCGACAATAAATCATTATGTCTCTTATTCGCTTTTGCCCCATCGGTCATAATCGACCCCGCTCGTGCAACCGCGTGATACTTTGCTTCAGGACAATATGATACCGAATCAGCAGACAAATACGCTCTTAAAGATATTTCTAAGTCTTCGTGAAAAATATTGTTTTTAAACTTAAACTCCCTGTTCTTCCAAAATTCTCTACGAAATACACTAGCACAAGCTTCTGCCTGATAGGTTGTACTTTTCATAGTTAGTTTCAGAAATTCGTCTGATTTATAAGTTCTATCAGTTTTTATATTTTTACATCCCTTTTCGCCACTACGAATACCTTTTTCAAGAATAAGATTTATAGCTATGATATCTGCTCTATATTTATCAATACTTTTTGACAAACTTGTCAAAAAGTCCTTGCCCAAGTAATCGTCTGAATCCAAAAAAACAAAGTAGTCCCCGGACGCAACTTCTATCCCTGCATTTCTTGCCGATGATAGCCCTCCGTTTTTCTTATGTATGACAGTAATATTTGTGCTGATATCTTTATACTTATCGGCTATTTCTCCGGATTTATCAGTGCTCCCGTCATCAACTACGATTATTTCATAATCATCATAATCTTGTCCCAAAACACTATTTATGCATCTATCTAGTTCCTTTTCAACATTATATACCGGAATAATAATACTAAATCTCAAAACCCTCTCCTGCATTTATGAAACAAACCATCGATAATATTTTTTTGCAATTACATTGCAGCAAAAACAAATCTATTAAATATTCTTTCCGCTTGATTTAATAGTTTCCCTATACAGCGCATATACATTCTTCGCGTTTTCTTCAATAGAATACTTTTTTCTGGCGGTTTCTATATTTGTTTTCGAAACACTTTCAATAATGTCACGATCATCAATCAGTTTCATTAATATACTCTTTAACATTTTTATGTCACCATATCTATAGATAAAGCCATTTAATCCATCAACTACTAACTCTGGATTAGCACCGGTATCAGATGCTACTACACACAATCCCGATGCCATATACTCAGCAGTAACTCTACCAAATCCTTCTGCTCTTGAGCATGTGCAACCCACATCATAATTACACAATACCTTACCTATTCCACTAACCTGACCTTTGAAGCTAACTATACGACTTAATCCATGCTTCTTTATAAACGCTTTCAGGTACATAAGGTATTCCACAGCTCCTCTTCCATAGAAATCTATTTCAAGCCTATTAGCATAATCTTTATCGAGCTCTGCTACAGCTTCAAGAAGTTCAATTTGTCCTTTTAGCGGCGCAATGAACCCAACCATCACGATTTTGAGTTTTTCAGTATTTAATATAGTCTCTCGTGTGGATATCATTCCGGTATTTATTCCATTATAAATAACCTTTACTTTGCTACTTTCTAATCCCTTACTAACCCAATGCTCTGCTACAGCCTTAGAAATCATGATAAACTTATCTGTATTTGAATTCATGAAGTCTATAAGATTTTTTTTTAGGCTAAAACATTCATAATCCTTATCGCCAAACACTCTTAAATGCCATATGTGCGGTATATTATGTTTTTTTGCCAAATAAGCCCCAATATCATTTCTCTCCGTATTTGTATGTATGATATCAATACTGTCAAAATCTATTTCTTTCTCAGCTATGTTGATTGCTCTAATATTAGAAAGAACATACCTGCAATATAATAGTGGTCGAAATACTATACGTATAATTTTTCTTGGAATTGTTGATCCGGCATTTATATAAAACTGCCTATGCCCGGTAACTACACACTTATAACCCTTTTCACCACATAGTTGCTTATTTTTCCCATCTTTTGATGCAAGGACAACAGGAACTACACCAAACCTATCTGACAACGTACTGATCATATCTCCAAAAGATAACACCGCCCCACCAATCTCATAGATATCAGCAATATACAATACTTTAATTTTCTCATTTCCCATAAAGGCTCCTCATATCATTAGTAGATTAGTTTGATATCATAGAGATAATAAAAAACATTTCATACACAATTAAAAGAATTCTTTTTTGACCCACAGACATAAATCTTTGAACATCCCAGAACGATGATAGACTATCCAATAAATTACAGTTGGGACAACTGTACATACAATTATCCTGAATCCAAACACCACCCATATGTTTCCATGAAACATATCACATATCAAATACGTGATTATTGCCACAACCAGAGTAACTGTCATATATTTCAAATGATTCATAAAATAATTCCTCAATCCGGTTTTAAAGAAACATCTAAATATAACTTCTGCAGAAGCCACATACCCTATAAGTAATAAGGTCAGTATCGTCGCAATTATAATTCCTCTAACCCCCCATATATTTACCAGAGCGTAGTTAAGAATAACATTTGCTAATGCCTCAGCTACAGTCCTATATCGATTCTCCCAAAACAAACCTGCCGCATCAGAATAAATTGCCCGCACATTCCCCATCTGCTTAACATAAAAATATATGGAAAAAAGAACTACAATATCAAACGAAAACATATTTTTATCACCAGCCCAGATTTTCATAAAAGGCTGATATAAACATAACATTGTAATTGAACACCACCCCGAAACTAACATATATATATAATCAATTCTTGTCATATCGACATAGTTCTTATCTTTGTTATCAAGTTTAATGCTATTGCCAACTCCACCAATAATTGATGGGGTAATAACAGATAACAACGCTGATACTGTATTAAGTACATAGAAGTAATTGCTGTAGATTCCGGCAACGATTATTCCTAAAAATGCTGAGATAAAAATACTGTCAAACATATTCCTGGAAATACCGCACACCTTAGCAACCATCAATCCTTTGACATTTTTCTTTATCTCTTCATATTGTGAACCGGATATATTTCCCACACTTTTACAATTCGGATACAATCTATCTACATTCTTTGAGATCAAATTGTTATTTATTATTGTAAACATTATGGCCACAGCTAAATGCATATAAAAGTTCTTGTAGAATAATATTGCAACAATCTGACATATGCTCATAACTAAGCTGATAATAATCCCTATATTATTAGATACATCAGTTCGTTGGTAAGCTATTAGTAAGCTGGATTTATATGCATACAAAAAATAAGAGACTACTGAATTAAATAAATAGAGCAAAAAAACTATGTGAATATTCACCCCATCTATTTTTCCGGTTATTCCACCTATAAAAGGCATAACCATTAAACCAAGAGTAAAAATAATAATTCCTATACACCTATAAACTTTTTTATAATATGAGAGCAACGCACAAATACCCTCTGTATTATCCGTCGCGATTGGCTCATACATACTATAAACTATAGCATTTCCTATACCTAATTCAGCGACACTTAAAACGCTTAAAATAGAACCAAAAACGCCTTGCAATCCTACATATTCTATTCCCATCCCATGAATCAATGCTGTCCGTACTAAAAATGGCATAACAGCAGTCGTCAACTTAAGAAGAACACCTGTTGTTATGCTCTTTTTTGCATTGCTAACACGCTCAAGTTTCAGTTTAAGCCCCTCCCTTACCTATAAAAAACTTTTTCTGTGACTTACTGGTAATTCCCATACAAATCTTATTCTTTGGTGCTCCACTTTATCAGTCTTATATTGTTTCTTATAAATAGGATTAGCAATTGTCAGCAAAAATATATTATGCGACACCAAGTAAAATCCTGTTGTCATGATGCCATAAACAGAAAAAGTAAAAAGTATTGCTACCATAGTGTAATTATCGTTTTTTGTATAATAAATAATTGCAGCAATCCACAACGCAACAAAAATCACATATACTACAACTCCAAATCTAAGCAATATACTCAAATATGCATTATCGAGATACCATTGCCTATACACTCCAACATATCTCGAATCCTTAACTAAAGTTTGAACATCTTGTCCCCATAGAGTTATCCCATAAAATTTATACATTCTGTAACCATATAAAAATCTGTGTGACATGTACCTATCAATTTTATTATATAAATGATTGACTTTTGGATTTATAAACGAAATAGCCACTGTCATTGTAGCAATTAGTACAGACCCCCAAGCCATAGCTTTTATTATCCTTTTTTTGCTGATACCATGCTTATCATAAAAATTTCCAACCCCAATCACTACGAGCATAATCAGAATACAAATATAAGCTGTTTGTGAATTTGGGACTTTATAAACAAACCATGCAGCCAAAAACATTGCTATATATTTAATCCATTGTGAAGTACTATTTTTTTTCACATAACAATAGCACGCTACCAATTGGAAGACTCTCATTCCCAATCGATTAGGATGTTCAAATCCTAACGCATGCCTTATCATTCCCCCTCTGTACATCGTATAATCAGGAAGAATACCAATAACACAAAAAAAGATTACAAGCGGTATCGCAATAATAAGAATATAAAAATACATTCTTATTATTTTCTCCATATCTGCATACTTTGCTCCTACCGCAAACAAAAGCATTGAAATCAAATGATTATTATTAGCATTCATTGTTGCAATTATTATTGGAACCGTTATTAGCGATAGTATTAATAAATCATTCTTAGTGTATCTTTGCAAAAAAACAATCAGTGTAATTAAGACAATCAAAACACTTATATCTATATATCTATCAATATCAGCATTTTGATTCAAAAAAATTTTTTCTAAAAGTATATTTATCTTATCTTCGAATGCAGTTCTTAGAACAATGTCAAAAATGCACCAAACAACAAATACATAATTGAAAAAATTCCCTACTATTTCTTCTCTTTCCAAGCCAACCCCCTAAACTCATAAAAAATTATGGCAAAAAATAATCAAATTCTTTTTTCATGTATTATTCATGATATACAAATGTTTTTTCATCCCATCACTGCATCCCCATACTAAACATGCGGAAATTCCATAACTTCACCTTTTATTTTTTCCACTACAGGTTTGAATGCAAAGCCATCCTTATATCCTTTAACCAAAATTTGCAGTTTCTGTCTCCTGTTTTTCTTTTCTTTTATAACCACCATGAAAAAAGTGTAAAGAAATTTTGTAACAAGATACGCATAGCCCTTCAAACCAAATTGTCTATAACAATGTACATCATTGCGATATAGATGTTCATATCTATATAATCTATCCGGAGTATCCTTAACCAAGTTTGCCTTCATATTGGCTTTCATAGCATGAGTGACTTTACTTGCCGTGACCACATATACAGGATACTTTTTACCTATACGACTACTAAATTCATAGTCGTCAGTATAAAAGAAATACTCTGCTATAGGTAACCCCACTTCCTTAACCGCTTTGACCTTAATAAACATGGAAGCAGCCGATACCATACATACTTTAACAAAACGTTTATTATGATCATCTTCATTTATAAATCGAAAAAGTGATTTTTTTTGTCTATTAGGTTCGCATATACTTCCATCAGTCCAATATGCAACACTCGATAAAATCCCCCATTCGCCTCCCAGCTCTTCATCGGCTTTAAGGAGTTCTTCCAACGCGTTATCATAAGGTATAACATCATCATCCATTAACCATATATACTTATATCCACTCTTTACTGCCGCTTTTATACCTCTAGCCTGCGATCCAGCACTTCCAAGGTTCTCCCCCAGGTTATAATACTTAATTGTATCTAGCTTAAAGACTGTAGAAAATAACTTATCAGTTCCGTCTTCGCTCCCATTATCAACCACGATTATGTCGCAACACGCATTTTTCTGATTCAAAATTGCTTGAAGACACTTACTAACTAATTCTCTACGATTAAATGTTGCTACAACAGCACAAACCTCATTCATACAATCTATCCTCTACCATTCGTTCATCATTTATATCAGTATTCACTTCATATGTTCTATCTGTACAGTCATTATCATTTATAAAAATGTCCTAGGAATGAGCTTGACATAGCAGACACTCAAGATTTTGTATCAATAATTCTTTTTATTATGCTTCAAAAGCTTACAAAAGCCCAAAAAATCAGCATAAACCTCATATTTTTCACTGCTATTATAACCTATATATAGTATTTTGTCATAGAAAAAGGCGTAGATTTTGTGCCAATCTACGCCATTTTTTTTACTTTTTCCTACATATGTACAACAGATGTGTGGTATTTCCCAAAAGTTCCCTCTTCTCTGAGAAGGCGAGGTACCATTTGAAGATTGCCTCGAAGTCTTCATCGGAGACTTCAAAGTCGCTTCTTTGCTCGATAGGCTCTATAAAACCGTCTGTTCCTGTTGTTGTGATCCAGTCTACAGGCTTTCCTGCAAATAAATCTTCGAATTCCGTCACGTCGTATCCAGTAAAGAGCTGCTCTTTGAAGTGTCTTACCTTGTAGTCTTCTGTGAAGTTCTCTTTTTCTCCGCTTTTCCATGTTCCGTAGAAGTACTGAGAATACATGATCGCGAAGATTGAGATAAATGCACAGACAATAGTTCCGCCGGGTTTTGTAACTCTGATGGCCTCATCGATTGCTATAGTCAATTTGGGCTTATTTCGTACTATAAGTTTCTTCGCACCTTGCAATGCATCCCACTCCGCACCTTCTATATCCATTTTTATAAAACTGGCTTCTTTGCATTCTTCAAAACTATCCAGATTCATTACTTTGATCTTATCCGTTGCATTTTCTTCATCATCAACTATCCTTGCTGTCACTCCGCTAGCATTGAATAGAAGCACTTCATTTTTTTCCGATAATCCTTGCTGTATCAATTTTATATTCGAACGTTTACCATAAAACTTGCTCAACAATGAAAAATTGTTTTCTTCCGGCTCGAATGCATATATTTTTCCAATATTAACCTTTTGTTTCTTTGCTTCATCAAGCAACTGTTGAATTGTATCTCCGGTATATGCACCACCATCCACAAATATTTCGCCATCTTTAAGATGTATCAATTCAGAAACAAAGTATTGATCGTTTTCTGAAAACAATTCATTGGGAATAGGGGTTCGTTTTGTACGATAATCTATACAAGCCGATAATACTTTGCAAGATTTTTCATCAGCCAGATAACTCATAACATTTTCCAAGCGCCCTTTTACTTCCCTGTCAGAAAAAAATTCTTGAGACTGTAACATCTGACTTGTCGGATTATTACGTTGATTAGCATCATTGCTATGAGAAATCAAAAAATTAATTCTTCGAGTTATTCCCTTCTCTTTTAACCATACCAATAATCTAAATGTAAGATAATGTCGTTGCATGCAATGGTATACTGATTTAACTATTTTTCCAATTGACATATTATTCTCCACATAATCATAGTTTAATTCTGTCAAAATACTCAAAAATAGCGTTCTAAACTCTCATTAATCCCAAATTTCATAATAATTATAATCTATATCTAGTATTTTGTCATAGAAAAAAACGCAGATTTTGTGCCTTCCTTTGCACTAAATCTGCACTCTTGATATCGAGCTCCAGGTATATCCCGATAAATATTGGATCTCGCGCTCAATAATCTACCTATGCCGTGCATACGACAACATCGGTAGCGGCGACAATTATTCCCTCGTCAAACCTACAACGTTATTCTGCATCACGGACAAATAACTCATACCCCAAGCAGAAGCAGAATTCTATGCAAAATACCGCCTTACCAACCTTAAAAATCACCATCTGTATACTGATAAATTCGGTATAAATATGCTACAATTAAACCACACAGACATTGCCACAAAAGAAGATATCCGCAATAATCTTGTGTACTGGGCAAATCTTTTTAAAGCAACCACTTGGGAAGAATTTAAAAGCCTTGCCAAGAATCATCCTGATATCGAGGAGGTGGGAAATTTGATCTTCGAACTTAATTATGACAATCAGGCTAAAGAACTTCTTGAAGGCCAGCGCCGTTACAGAGAACAAATGAATTCACAGTAT
>JAEEGK010027964.1_pt1 | contig 11350 bp, 11 predicted proteins | sample 8958771 | NCBI WGS metagenome assembly JAEEGK01 (sample SAMN16246547, study PRJNA631951) | gut metagenome | biome: gut microbiome; feature: rumen; material: SC-attached | host: Bos | place: Iran: Karaj | collected 2018-10 | reverse complement strand
ACCCGCTCTCCAGGCAAGGCGTTTATAGTACAACTGCGTATAGTTGACCTGCAGGAAAGCGGCATTGATCTTGGAGGCGCCGGCTTCAATCTGGATTTCTCGAAGGGCGTCCTCCGGGTAAAAGGGTTGTTTCTGTGCAAGGACCGGAAGAGATGCGGCCAGCAGCAGGACCAGTACGAGTATTCTTTTCATGTTCAATCACTGCAAATGAGGGCGCTTGCCCAGACTTCACAGCCTTCGCAGCGTCCCACGAAGCCCAGCCGTTCGGTGGTGGTGGCTTTGACGGATACCCGGTCCTCGGTCACACCCAGGATGGGAGCGAGGGTGGCGCGCATGGCGGCGATGTGGGGGGCCAGTTTGGGTTTCTGGAGCGCAATGGTTATATCTACGTTGCCCACGGAATAACCTTTCTCGTGAACCAGGGCAACCACCTTGGCCAGCAGCAGCTTGGAGTCCACGCCCTTCCACTCGTCGGAAGTGTCGGGAAAGAGGTGGCCGATATCCCCCAGCGCCAGGCCGCCCAGCAGGGCGTCGCAAAGTGCATGGATGGCAACATCGCCGTCGGAATGGGCTACGAAGCCCGTGGTTGAAGGAATCTGCACGCCGCCCAGCCACATCGGCAATCCTTCTGCCAGCGCGTGCACGTCATATCCGTTTCCAATTCTGATATTCATAGCTTATTTCCTGATAATCTCGATTTCACCCCGGAGGCCTACCTTGAGAATCTGGGAGGCCTTGCCGGTGGATTCGGTGTCAACGGACGGGGGCACAACGAAGTCCACGGCGTCCTTGATTTCCTGGGGGATGTCGGAGAAGCGCTGGGGCGTAGGTTCGCCGGAGATATTGGCCGATGTGCTCACGATGGGACGGCCCAGCTTGTACACCAGCTGACGGCACCACTCCATGAGCGGGATGCGGATGCCGACTGACCCGTCGGCGGCTACTGTATTGTGGGCCAGGTGCCAGCGGTCACCGGGGGCGTCCGGCTCGCCGGCGATGGCTTCCGGATAGATGATGGTCATGGGGGCGTCGTTCACTTCCACCAGGTCCACCGCGATGGACGGAATCTCTTTCACATACTTGGCCACCATGTCCAGGTCGCTGGCCAGCAGGACCAGGGACTTGGAGTCCGAGCGCTGTTTGATCTCGAAGATGCGGGCGACGGCCTCGGGGTTGGTGGCGTCACAGCCCAGGCCCCAGACGGTGTCCGTGGGATACAGGATGGTGCCGCCGCTGCGCAGCGTATTCAGGGTTTCAGCGAGTATTTCTTCCGGTTTCATGATACGTGGAAATAATGGGATAATGATCTGAGTAATGCACCCGCTCTACCTGGTAGGACACGGCCTCCAGGTCCTGCGGGAACAGGATGTAGTCGATGCGCAGGAGCGGCCACAGAATGCTGTAGGTAGAGCCGAAGCCTTTTCCGGCCCGGGTGAAACTGTCCTTCCTGCCGCGGAGCAGGCGGAAATAGGTATAGGACAGCGGCGGGTCGTTGAAGTCTCCGGCCACGAGGGAGCGCACGGGGGCGTTCTCCACGTTCTTGAGTACGGCCGATACCTGTTTGGGTCGTTCGGTGATGGAACGGCGCATCTTCTGTTCGGTTTCCTCCAGGGCGCCGTCCTTCTTGATGAGGGCGGGGATGGAGATGTTATAGCTCTCGAAATGGCAGTTGTACAGACGCACGGTGGAACTGTCCAGGCGGATGTCCGTCCACAGGGCCATGTTCGTGGAATGGGCGAAGTTGATGTGGCCGCGGTCGGTCACTTTGCGGCGGCTCAGGGTGAGGTTGCCGAAATGGCCGCTCTTGCCGTTGCGCAGGTAGTACTCCCCTTTGTAGCCGGGGAAATGCGTAGGGATCCAACTGTCGGCCGATGTCCCGGCGGGCAGGAAGAACTCCTGGAGGGTGATGATGTCGGCGTCCAGGCCCATCAGGTAGCGGGAGACCGAATCGGCCAGGGCGAGGCGGCTGATGCCCTCGGGGCCGTGCGCGAAGAGGCCGACGTTGTAGGAGACCACCTTCAGCGTGGGTTCACTCTCGGACTTGTGCTGGATGACGCGGAAATATCGGCCCGCAAAAAAGAGGGAGGGCAGCAGGACGATGGTCAGCAGGGCCCGCATGCTGGATTTGCGCGCGAGCGACCAGATCCACAGCACCACCGTACAGGGCAGCGCCAGCGGATAGACCAGGGCGAAGAGAGTGAAGAACCAGGCCTTGGCAGGGTCGATGACGACGGACAGGTAAGCCAGTACCAGCAGCGCCGACGCGATGAGGGAGACGGTGCCGAAGGACAGGCGGGACAGCCAGTGCCGTTTCTTCGGGGATGCGGCCATTTACCAGTACAGTTTATGCGTTCTGCGCCAGTAGCGGATGAGCAGGTAGCCGAAGAGCGCTCCTCCCAGGTGGGCGAAGTGGGCGATGCCCATGCCCGTACCGGTGATGCCGGTGACGAGTTCGATGACGATGAAGATGATGACCCACCATTTGGCGTCCAGCGTAACAGGCGGGAAGATGAGGGTGAGGCGGGCCTGGGGATAGATCATGGCGAAGGCCACCAGCACGCCGTACACGGCGCCGGAAGCACCCAGCACGCCGGGAATGCTGTTGTAGATGGACTGGGCCGATATGCCGGGATACTTGTGCAGCAGCTGCTGGACTTCGAGGAATTCTACTCCCGTGTGCAGCAGCACCGCGCCGAAACCGGTGATGAGGTAGAACCAGATGAACTTCTTCGTTCCCAGGGAGCGCTCCACCGCCATGCCGAACATGACCAGCGTGTACATGTTGAAGAAGATGTGCATGAAGCCGTCATGCATGAACATATGGGTGAGCGGCTGCCACCAGCGGAACTCCGTGCTGAGCGGGAAGGCCATGGCGAAGGTATCCTTCATGAAGTAAGGATTGATGAGGGTCGCCACGAACATGATGAGGTTCAGGTACAGGAGGTTCCGGGTTACTACCGGGATATTCTGGAGGGGATTGTTGGTCATGCGTTAAAATCTTTTTTCCAGGTCATCGACCGGGACGATGGACAGGATCCGCTTGCCCGCCGCGGTGAATTCCGGGTTTTCGCTTTGCAGGAGGGCGTCCACCAGACGCTGGGCTTCCTGGGTGGAGGTGAATTTGGAACCGCCTGCGGCGCCCAGCATGGCGAACTTCTGGGCCAGGGCCTGCTCCATGACACCGGGGAGGGCGGCATGGTCATCGGCCAGGATGAGCAGGAGGTCGTTCACCAGGGTTTCGGCCTTTCCGGGCTCGGCGGAGTAGCCTTCCGGGACGCCGTTCACCACCACGGTGTCGTTGCCGAAGGGGGCGATGTCGAAGCCGAGCTTCCTGAGCAGCTCCGCGTGGGCCTCGAAGGTGAGGCGGCCTTCCACGCCGATGGTCACCTGGACCGGGAAGAGGGCCGTCTGGGTGATGTGCTCCCCCGCCGTGAGGGCTTTCAGGAAGCGGTCGTAGAACAGGCGTTCGCGGGCCCGGCGCACATGGACGACCATGAGGCCGGAAGCGCTCTGGGTAAGGATATATCGGCCCTGGACGATGAGCAGCTGGGCCGAAGGGAGCGTGCGGTCCTCAAAGAGGGCGCCGTAGTTCTGGCTCTTCTCGATGTGACGGGCATAACCCCCGGAGAGACCCCCGATCAGGTCGGGGGTGACGGTATAATCGTCATGCCCGGCTACGTACTCGTCATGCCCGGCTTGACCGGGCATCTCGTCAAACGGGTTATACAGCGGGTCCACCCCTACGGTGGGGATGCTGGAGGGGCGGTATTCTTCAAAGCGGGTTCCCACAACGGGGATATCGGCCGCTACGGGGTTGTCGAAATCGATGGCGCCGGCGATGCTGCTGCGGCCCATGGCCTCTTTCACGGCGGCGAAGACCGTCTGGAAGAGCAGCTGCTCGTCCTCGAACTTGATCTCGGCCTTGGTGGGGTGGATGTTCACGTCCACGGTGGCGGGATCCACGTCCAGGTAGATGAAGTAGGAGGGGGTGCTGCCGTCGGGGACCAGGTTCTCGTAGGCTTTCATCACGGCCTTGTGCAGATAGGCGCTGCGGAAGTATCGGCCATTCACGAAGAAGAACTGGTTGCCCAGGGTCTTGCGGGCGCTTTCGGGCTTGCCGACGTAGCCGCGGAGGGAAGCGATGGTGGTATCGGCCTGGATGTCCACGATATCGCCCACGACGGCGGGGCCCAGGAGGTCCTGGATGCGGAACTTGAAGCTCTTGGCGGGCTTGACCACGTGGATGTCCTTCCCGTTGTGGGTGAGGGTGAAGCCGATGTCCGGCCGCGTCAGGGCCACGCGCTGGAACTCTTCCACGACGTGGCGCAGTTCCACGCTGTCGCTCTTGAGGAACTTGCGGCGGGCCGGGATGTTGTAGAACAGGTTGCGGACGGCGATGTTCGTCCCTACGGGGCAGCTGACTTCCCTGGTACCCTTGTTCTCGGAGGCGGCCATGGTCACTTCCACGCCGGCCTCTTCGCTGGCGACGCGCGTGCGCAGGGTCACTTCGGCCACGGCGGCGATGGAGGCCAGGGCCTCTCCGCGGAAGCCGAACGTGAGGATGTGGTGCAGGTCCTCGGGGCTGGCGAGCTTGCTGGTGGCGTGGCGCTCGAAGCAGAGGACGGCGTCGTCGGGAAGCATGCCGCAGCCGTTGTCGATGACCTGGATAAGGGTGCGGCCGGCATCGGCCACTACCACTTTTACATCGGTAGCGCCGGCGTCCACCGCGTTTTCCATCAGCTCTTTAACGACGGAGGCGGGTCGCTGGACGACCTCCCCCGCCGCGATCATGTCGGCGATATTTTTCGGAAGTATTCTTAATTCCATGTATCTTACAGCAGTTCGAAGAACTTGGCCATGAAGACGAGGACCGCAACAATCAGGCCGATGGTGACGACCGTGATGATGGCATGTGCGGTACCCATGGAGCTGCGGGTCTTTTGGTAGTTGCCGTTACGGAACGCACCCCGCAGACTGCTGCCGGGTACGTATTCACCATTCTGGCGGGCTTTCTCGTTGGTGCCGTCCACGTCACCGAACATCTGGCGGCGTTTTTCTTCCTCCGGATCGTAGTAACGGGGCTTGTAGTTGAACACCCTGTGCGGCTGATTGCCGAAAAAACCGAAATTGAACAGACTGGCCATGGCGCTTTCTTCTTTAACTTACAAAAGTACCATTTTTCTAGCTTTTTGCCAAGCGGACAGAGCCCCAGGCCAGCATAGATTGGGCAATCAGATAGGTAACCATGATGGCCAGCCCCTGGTGCGGGAACTGCCAGACGCCGAAGGTACCGGCGGCGATGAGGGAATCGGAGAAGGTGAACAGCACGGAACCCACGAAGAGGATGAACCAGGTGCCCTTCCTGGTGGCGCGGACAAGGCCGCAGAAGGTGCTGAACATAAGCAGGGCCAGCGTGAAGCCGTACACGGCCATCGGGATGAGCAGCTCTCCCTGGATCCGGAGGAGTTTCACCAGGCCGAAGACGAGGCCCAGCATGACGACGAGGCCGAAGCCCCAGGCCATGCCGCCCAGCTTTTTCCAGGACTCACGTCCGAAGAGGGCGATGTAATAGAGATGGCCGATGAGGAAGGCGCCGATGCCACCCGCAAACAGCGGAAATTCGTCGAAGATCAGGAGGGTGTCTCCGATGCAGCCGAAGATCTGGGCGCATACCAGGAGGGTAAGCTTGCGCTTGTCCACCCGGTGGTTAAGGGCATAGACAACGACGCTCAGGGCAAGCAGGGGCATCAGGGCCGGTTTGACGGCATTGCACATGGCGGGAGCCCAGATATGGCCGGCCCAGTTCAGCAGGCAGGCGACGGCGAAGAAGAAAGCGGGAATGTTTCTCATGACCTTATTCCATAAAGTGTAAATATACAGCCTCCACGGCCGTGACGGCGGCCGTTTCGGTCCTCAGACGGGAGTTCCCCAGGTGAATGGGGATGTATCCCTGGTCGATGGCAAGCTGGGCCTCTTCGGGGGAGAAGTCCCCTTCCGGGCCGATGAGCACGGTCACGTCCGTACCCTTGAAGTGCTGCAGGGCCTGCTTGATGCTGGTGCGTTTCGTCTCCCCTTCGAAGCAGTAGGCGATGAGGCGGAGAGATTCTTCGCTTCGCTCAGAATGACAAAGAAAAGACTTCACGGAGACGGGCTCGGCGATGACGGGGATACGGGCCTTGAGGGACTGCTTGGTGGCCGAGAGGGCGATGCGGTCTGCCCGGTCGGTCTTATAAACCTTGCGCTCGGAGCGGTCTCCGATGAGGGGGACGATGCGGTCCACGCCCAGTTCGGTGGCCTTTTCCACGAACCACTCGAAGCGGTCGTTGTTCTTGGTGGGGCAGCAGCCTACGGTGAGGTGGTAGGGGTGGGCGTTCCAATCGGCCTTACTCTCCAGGATCTGGGCCTCGGCGCCCTTGGGGCTGTCGTCGGTGAGGCGGCAGTGGTAGAGCGTGCCTTCCCCGTCGATGACGTCGATTTCATCTCCCGCGCGATGCCGCAGGACGCGGACGCAGTGGCCGCTTTCCTCGGCATCCAGACGGCAGTAGCTGCCGCTTACCTCGTGTGCAAAAAACAGTTCCATCCTTGCAAATTTACAAGGATGGAGCGTGAATTCCAAATTAATGGCGTATTACGAGCGCAGGGCGCGCATGGCGTTGAGCACGGCCAGGACGGTGACGCCTACGTCGGCGAAGACGGCCATCCACATGGTTGCGAGGCCCATCGTGGCCAGAACCAGTACCAGTACTTTGATGCCGATGGCGAAGCCGATGTTCTCCTTGGCGATGCGGATGGTGCGGCGGGCGATCTGGATGGCCTTAGCAATCTTGGAGGGCTTGTCGTCCATCAGGACTACGTCGGCGGCCTCGATGGCGGCGTCGGATCCGAGGGCGCCCATGGCGATGCCGACATCGGCCCTTGTCAGGACGGGGGCGTCGTTGATGCCGTCTCCCACGAAGGCGAGGGTGCCTTCCTGGAGGAGCTTCGCGACTTCGTTGACCTTATCGGCCGGGAGGAGCTGGGCGTGCACTTCGTCCACTTTCAGCTTGGCGGCGACGGCGGCGGCTACGCTTTCCTGGTCGCCGGTGAGCATGACGGTCTTGCGGATGCCTTCCCGTTTGAGGGCCTCGATGCCTTCGGCGGCGTCTTCCTTGATGCGGTCGCTGATGACGATGTGGCCGGCGTACTGGCCGTCGATGGCGACGTGGATGATGGTGCCGGAATGGTGGCAGGGATGCCACTCGGCGCCTACCTTCTCCATGAGCTTGCTGTTGCCGACGGCGACCTTCCTGCCGTTCACCGTGGCGATGATGCCGTGGCCGGCGGTTTCCTCGATGCCTTCTACGCTGCAGCTGTCCTGTTCGTCGGGGTAGGCGTTGCGCAGAGCCTGGGCGATCGGGTGGGTAGAGTGGCGCTCGACGTGGGCGGCCAGGTGCAGGAGCTCGGTTTCGCCGATGACTTCCGGGTGCACGGCGGTCACTTCGAAGACGCCTTCGGTGAGGGTGCCGGTCTTGTCGAAGACCACGGTCCGGAGCTTGGCCAGCTGGTCCATGTAGTTGGAGCCCTTGATGAGGATACCCTTGCGGGAGGCGCCGCCCAGGCCACCGAAGAAGGTGAGGGGCACGCTGATGACCAGGGCGCAGGGGCAGGATACGACCAGGAACAAGAGTCCGCGGTAGATCCAGGTGCTCCATTCGCCGGTAATGAGGCCGGGAACGACGGCCACCAGGACGGCCAGGGCCACGACGATGGGCGTGTAGATGCGGGCGAAGCGGGTGATGAAGCCTTCGCTGCGGGACTTGCTGGCGGCGGCGTTTTCGACCAGGTTCAGGATCTTGGCGGCGGTGGATTCGCCGAAGGCCTTGGTGGTCTTGACCTTGAGCACGCCGCTCTGGTTCACGCAGCCGGAGAGGATCTCGTCCCCTTCGCGGACGCTGCGGGGTACGCTTTCACCGGTAAGGGCGACGGTATCCAGGCTGGAGTGGCCTTCGAGGACGACGCCGTCCATCGGCACTTTTTCACCGGGCTGGACGAGGAGGATCTCGCCGGGGGTGACGTCCTCGGGCTTGACGTCCTGCAGCTTGCCGCCGCGTTCTACGTGGGCGATGTCCGGGCGCAGGTCCATCAGATGGGCGATGCTCTTGCGGCTGCGGCCCTCGGCCATTTCCTCGAAGAGTTCGCCGACCTGGAAGAACAGCATCACGAAGACGGCCTCGGGGAACTGCGTCTCGGCGCCGGGCATGAAGCCGATGGCCAGCGCGCCCAGGGTGGCGACGCTCATGAGGAAGTCCTCGCTGAGGGCTTCGCCGTGGACGAGGCCTTCGGCGGCTTCCTTGAGGGTATCCCAGCCGACGATCAGGTAAGGCACCAGGAACAGCAGGAGGTACTGCCAGGTGGTCCAGGCGGTGTTCTTCTCGATGAGCACCGCGATGCCCAGCAGGACGGCGGAGGCCAGGATCTTGATCAGGCGGCCGTGGCCTTCTTCCTCACCGTGGTCGTGGTGATGGTGGTGATGCTCGTGGTGGTGCTCGTGCTCATGCTCATGCTCATGATGGTGCTCGTGCTCATGCTCATGATGGCAGTGCTCGCACTCGATTCCGTGTTTGTGATCTTCGTGTATCATGGTAGTTTTCTTTAATTTCCGGATACAAAGGTACGGGGTCTTCCGTGCAACCGGGTTGCAAACCTTCCTTTCTTTTCGTAAATTCGCGTCCCTTTTGCGAAAACGACCTATGAGAAAAACCACTCTGATCCTGTGCGCCGTGTGTGCACTTGCCGCCTGCAACAAAGAAATCCCTTCTGACGGCACCGTCAATGCATCTGACGTAGTATTTGACTTTTGTGTAAACAATCTGGACGACACCAAGGCCGTGAAGAGCGGCTGGGAAGATGGAGACTGCGTTTTCATCTTCTTTGAGGACGTAACTACCGGCTATGTGAGCACGGTCTATGACGCCTCCTCCGACGAATGGACGGCCACGCTCCATGGCGAGGCTGCCTTGACGCCCAGCGGGAAGAAGCTCACCGCCGTGCACTTCCCTTTCGGTAGTTCGTTGACGCCTTCCTATAACGGGGGCTGGTCTTTCAACGAAATCCAGTACACCTATTATCTGGTGGCCGAAAAAGTAGATTACAGCATTGCCGATACCGGCGATGTCGCCCAGCTTTCCGCTACGCTGGACATGCGGAATCCGGAAGGCTATGTGCAGTTCTTCATCCAGGACGCCGGCGACCGGACGCTTTACACGGATGCCGTGGTTCCGACCGGTGTGGGTTCTATTGGAGCGGACGGGACGGTTACGGAGGTGACCGGCCTTGACGGGGAAGGATTTCCTAATCCTATGGTGGGTTATAGCTATGCCGGCGGAAAGCTGTTCAGCGGGAAACTGGCGGCGGAGCAGGTGAAGTCATTGAACGACAAGTTCACGTACTATTTCATCCTGTCCGACGGCAAACATTTTCACAAGATGCTGGATGCTGCCATTCCGAGCCACTCGGCGATTAAGCTTCCGGCTGTTTCTTCCGGTTCCTGGGTTCAGACGGGTGTAGCGTACGGCGTAGAGATCCAAGGGACTACCTGGGAAACGGTGAATCTGGGTGCCCAGTATCCTTGGGAATACGGTAATCGGTACACTTGGGATGACATGTTTCAAGATGTCCGGGACGGATGGCATATCCCGGAATACGGCGATTTCGGCACGACTGACGGCTTTAGGTCCATTCTGAGTTGCAACAGATACTGGACCAGCATCAAAGGAATCAATGGGTGCATTTATGAAGATCCGAATAATGCCAATCACTTCATCTTCCTGCCGGCCAACGGCGACTGGGACACCGATAATGGCGTTATAAAACAAATAGGAGAGTCGGGCAATTATTGGACATCATCAGAAGCCTACTATGTAAACGCGTATTTGCTGATGTTTACAAAGTACGACGATCAGGACATCTACAGTGACTCCAAAGATGTTTTGCTGGGTGTCCGTCTCGTTGCGGACTAATCCTTAATCCTGTACCACCGAGAGGGTGGCGACGGAGATACGCTGCGCGGGGCCGATGGCTTCGCGCAGTGCGTTATAGCAGGCGCACAGGGTGGCGCCGGTGGTGAAGGTGTCGTCCACCAGGAGGATGTGTTTCGCTTCCTTCGGGACTTGCCGGACACGGAAGACGCCGGCGACGTTCTCCAGGCGGGCGGTGGCGTCCAGGCTGGTCTGAGTATGGGTGCGGCGGGCGCGCGTGAGGACATCGGCCCGATAATCTGCCTTCAGGGTTTTGGCCAGTTCTTTGGCGATGACGGCGGCCTGGTTGTAGCCGCGGGCCCATTTGCGGAGCCAGTGCAGCGGGACGGGGATGACCAGGTCCACGTCGGAGAAGTGTCCGGCGGTAGCCATGTATCGGCCCAGGCGGGAGGCGAAGTATCGGCCTGCTTCTACGTTCCCGCCGTACTTGAGGGCTTTCGGGATGAGTTTGTAGGGGTTTTCGTGGTGGTAGAACAGGAGGGCGGCGGCTCTTACGTATTCCATCGGCTCGCATTCTTCTCTGGTGCGTTCCAGGAGGGCGTTCAGTTCGTCGGCCATGGGGTTGTGCGGGCGCTCCCAGTAGTAGGTCAGGGGGAGGTCGGCGGCGCACCACAGGCACAGGTGCTCTTCCTGCGCCCCGAGCTTGCGGCCGCACACCAGGCACGTCCGCGGCATGACCAGATCTGTCATCTCCCGTAACATGAAGGTAAAGATAACGATTTCCCTCGAGCTTTGCGTTGCAGGTCGGAGGGTTTTGCGTTGCAGGTCGGATGGTTTTGTGTTGCAGGTTAACGGCATTTCCGTTGCAGGTCTGCGTTTTTGGGCTGAACGGGGACGCAAATCGGCCTCTGGTGCATTCTAACGTCGCGGGTCAGGCGATTTTTGCGGACCGGGGACGGTATTCGATCTGACCGGCGACGTAAATCCACCCGACCTGCGACATACCCCATACGATCGGTCCCTACCCCCACCCGTGGACCTAGTCCAAGGCCATTCTGGGCTAGGTCAAAGGTATATCTGGACTAGGTCACAAAACAGGGGCTGGACCTGGTCCAACGAGTGTGCCCCTGACGTACCTGAGAGGCCTATGTAGTGGACCTGGTCCAACAGGTAAAATGTGACCTAGTCCAAATGTTGGCGATACATAGTCCAAATAGGGGCTGGACCTGGTCCAACACATCGAGCGTGTTTTGTAAATGCTTATCATTCAGCAAGAAGTACATATCTTCCTGGTCGATATTTACCAGGAGGATTTGCGTATTAACATCAATATCAATCATTTCCAAAACACGGTTACACGGGAGCCGGCGCGCAATACGCGGCGCGCCGGCCAT
>JAEEGK010027962.1_pt1 | contig 11351 bp, 9 predicted proteins | sample 8958771 | NCBI WGS metagenome assembly JAEEGK01 (sample SAMN16246547, study PRJNA631951) | gut metagenome | biome: gut microbiome; feature: rumen; material: SC-attached | host: Bos | place: Iran: Karaj | collected 2018-10 | reverse complement strand
CTGAACTACGATCATTATTACGAGCAGATCAAGAAGATATATGAAGAATAAGGTGATCTATGGTCTCGTGTCTGCCCTCTGGTATCTGCTCTCGCTGCTGCCATTCTGGGTACATTACCTGCTGAGTGACTTCGTCTGTCTGGTGCTCTATCGCTTGATAGGCTATAGGGTGAAGGTGGTGCGGGGGAATCTCACATCGTCGTTTCCCGAGAAGTCGGAGCCGGAGATACGGGAGATAGAGCGGAAATTCTACCACCGGCTGTGTGACTATTTCGTGGAGGCCGTGAAGATGAAGACGATGACCAGACAACAGATGCGCCGCCATATGGTCTTCAAGGGTACCGAATTGGTCAACGAGTGTGTAGCCTCCGGTCAGTCGTGTGCCGTGTATCTTGGTCATTCGTTTAATTGGGAGTGGATCACCTCTCTGCCTCTCTGGGTATCGGATAAGGCACAGTGCGGACAACTCTACCACGCCTTGGAGAATGAGGCCTTCGACAAGCTCTTCCTGCGTCTCAGGGAACGCTGGGGCGCGGAGTGTATCCCCTTGGTGGATATCCTTCGCAAGACCGTCGAATACAAACGCAAACAACAGCCGACGGTGTTCGGCTATTTAGGCGACCAGGTGCCGCACTGGAACAATATCCACCACTGGTGCTGGTTCCTGAACCATGACACCCCCGTGATGACAGGTACGGAACGTATCGCCGTCAAGAACCGTCAGGCGATTTTCTTCCTCGAGGTGTCGCAGCGGAAAAGGGGGTATTACGAGGCAGAGTTTAAGTTGATAACCCGAAAACCGGAGGAGTTGAAGGAGTTTGAAGCCACGGACATCTATCATCAGATGCTGGAGGCGAGCATCCGCAGACAACCGGAACTGTGGCTTTGGAGTCACAACCGGTGGAAGAGAACCCGCGAGGAGTTCAACGAGCGCTTCCAGGTCATTGGAGGCAAGGTGGTACCTCGCGAGGGGATGGAATGACTAAATGGAGTAGACTATGATATACGTTAAAGGCTCAGGATGGATGTGCAACAACATCCTTCAGTACGGACACTTCTATGCGTGGGGTAGGGAACACGGACGACAGACGATGTCGATGCGCTTCGCCTACAAGTTCCAGTATTTCCATATCTGTGACACACCGAACCACAATTTCCTGCATTATACGATTGCCAAATATGCAGCCAAGTGGGGATTGATGCCTACGCTGGCTTTCAATGACCCTGAGGCAGACATCACGGCCGAGGAGGAAAAGATGCTATCGTGCAAGAACATCGCCGTCGTGGGATGGGAGGCGCGCTGGTACGACCTCTTCCTGAAATACAAACAGGAGATCATCGACCTCTTTGCCTTCAAACCAGCCGTCTCTAAGGCCTGTGCCCCCACCCTGGCAGAAACCCCCGAGGGCTCCTGTCGTCTGGGCGTACATATCCGTCGGGGTGACTATGCCACCTGGTACGAAGGGAAGTATTTCTTCTCTGATGAACAGTTCCTCAGACTGATCAGGCAGTTCGTCAGCCTGCACCCCGATACCACGGTGTATATCTGTGGTAACGACCCTTCACTCAACAAGGATCTGTATCGTCAGGAACTGAAGGGAACGAAAGTGATATTCCCGAAGGGTAATGCAGCGGAGGATCTGTTTGTCCTCTCTGAATGTGACTACCTCATAGGCCCGCCAAGCACCTTCTCGTTGACGGCTTCGATGTATCACGACACACCGCTTTACTGGATCAAGGATGCTGAAACGCCTCTGACAGAAGCGTCATTCGGGCATTTCGACGAGTTGTTCAGGCATATTCTATAAGGCGTCTTAGCGGAACCAATAGACAAGTCGCTTGTACGCATACTTCAGTTTCCAGCGTAGGCCCTCAAGCGACCTGATCTGTCCCATGGAAGAAACAAACGAGCCGTTGAAACTGCCCTGGGTGGCCAAGGCGGGTTCACACCACAGGAACTGTACCAGTCCCTTGCCATACAGGTGCATATAATAATGATCAACGGCGATATCGCACTTGTTCGCTTTTACATCATCGACAATGGCTTGTGCCGCCTTCTGATTGATATACAGGGCCCCGTTGAAACGTACACGGCCATGAGGCGCCTCATACAACCACTGACCCTTTTTCCTGCGTGATCGGGGGATGAACTGTAACGAGGAGTCCTCATACGAGATGATAATAGACTGTTCGGCATAGTGTGCCCGATATTCTGCCATAGTCTTCTCAAAGTCTGCCTCAAATCCTTGATGCAACACGATGTCGTCTTCCAGCACCAAGGCCCCCTCTAACTGATGGTCAACAATATACTGGCACGCCCTGAGATGCTTGATGGCGCAGCTGGTGGCTCCCGACCTGTTGTACAGTTCGCATCCAGGAACGAAATAGGTGTCTATCAGTTCATCGGTCAATTCCTCCTTATCCGCCTCAGTCACATACACCACCTCTCCCGGCCAGTCCCTCAACTGCCGTTCCATATGCACCATCCGCTCCCTCAGATGCTTCGCATGAATCACTATTACCTTCTCCATGTCAGTCTGTCCTCTGTCATACGCTCCATATACTGCTGTACGATCGCCTTCACCTCTTGCTCCATCTCCTCCTTTAATTCTTTAATTTTATAATTTTCTAATTCTTTAATGACGTTCTTTTCCATCAACGAATCGTTGAGCTCATACATCGCCTTTGTCCTCTCCCCGTCAAACTGCAGCACATACCCGTGCTTCACATACTGATAAATCCCGTTCAGATAGTTCACCGCCCACGTGTCCTCCTTCTCCGTGTTCAGCACATCAATCCCAAACCCGAAGTACGGCTTCGGATAGTTCAGCATCCCCATCAGCGTCGGCAGGATATCAATCTGCTGGGCAATCTTGTCCTGTATCTCCGGCTGTCTCTCCTCATTCCCGGGCTCATAGATAATGATCGGTGAACAGAACCCACCCAGGTCCGTCTGATAGTACGCATGGTCGGAGAGGTTCGTATGGTCACTGGTCAGCACGAAGATCGTATTCTTAAACCACGGCTCCTGGCTCACCTTCTCAAAGAACTTCCCGATGGCCATATCTGTATAACGGATACACTTGTGGATGATAAGCCCTTCCTCGGGAAACTGCTGCTGATACTTCTCCGGGATGGCATACGGATGATGACTGCTTGCCGTGAACACTGCCGTCATAAACGGCTCCTTCATCTCACTCATCTTCGTGGCATAGTACTGCAGGAAAGGCTCGTCCCAGATGGCCCACATCCCGTCGAAGTCATCATCACCACCAAACCGTTTGTCGGCATCATAGTCCTCCCGACCGTAATACTCCTGGAAGCCCGTGGCTCTGGCAAAGGCCTGAAAACCCATCGATCCCCTTTGTGCCCCGTGGAAGAACGCCGTCTGATAACCCTCTCCGGCCAGCAGCGACGCAATGCCACTCACCTCATTCATCGAGGCAGGGGTAAGGATGAACGGCTCCACAAACATCGGGATACTCGACAGAATACTCGGCATCCCGTCAATACTCTTCCTGCCGTTACAATAACTATACTTAAACGTCACGCTCTTCCTGACCAGCTCATCCACGCACGGCGTATATCCTTGATATTTCCCTCCTTCCAGTGTCTCATTCAGCGCCCCGATATACTCCCTTCCAAAACTCTCCACAATCAGTATCACTACGTTTTTCCTCAATTGTGCATTATGCATTATGCATTGTGCATTGTGAATTGGACTATAAATCGCCTCAAGTTCTTGAGGTGATTTATAGTACTCTGGCACAACAAACACATTCTTCCCGATGGTCCTATAGATTGCAAACGGTGTATTCAGCACCAGCGCAGCCTCCACCGGCCTGTTCACATACTGGTTCGCATTCGAAATCGTAATTGGTCTCACTGCCGTGGTGAATCCTCCTCTGATCCCTGCCACCACAAACGGTGCCATCGCCGCCAGCACCACCACCTGCGCCGCATACCACCTGAAGACCTGTCTCCAGCCTCCTGTCTCCTGTCTCCTGACTCCTGACTCCTGACTCCTTTCTCCTGTCTCCTGACTCCTGACTCCTGACTCCTTATACAACTTCCACACCCCATACACCACGACTCCAAACAACACCACCAGATACCACTGCTGCAGCACTTCCGTCCCGATGATTCCTCCTAAATTCCCCTCATTCTGGAATTCGCTAAATACCGTCGTCGTGGTCCTTCGCATCGTATATTTAAAATACACGCTGTCCGCCAGATTCATCGCCAGCGCCACACTGTTGATGATCATATAAACCCATTTCGTTGGCTTCCTCCAGGGCAACAGCAGCGCCAACACAATATACGGAATATTCGTCACCAGGATCGCCGCCGTGTCAAACACCAGGCCTCCTCCGAACATCTCCATCAGATGTCCCCACGTCAGTCCCTGTTCGAAATAACTATAGTTCTTCACCAGAAACACCACCCTCGCCAGCATATACACCACATACGCCAGCCCCAGGTTCCACACCACCGCCATCCCCGGCTCCAAATACCTCCGTAATCCGTTTAATCCGTTAAATCCGTTGTTTTTTCTCTCTATCATCGTCTTCTGCTTATTCTAATTCGTGAACTCGGCTTTGCCGCTTGCTACCATCGGGACGCAAGAATTTGTTTTAATTCGTTGTCTTTACTTATCTCTGTAATCTGCGTTTTATTCTCTAATTCTCTAATTCTTGATTACTTCCTTTGTCCCCAGATTCCTGAGGTCCTCTGCCGCCATCTGGAGAATAGCCTTCCCTGTCCTTGCCATCCTGTCCCCCTCCTTCGACGTACTCACGGTAATCTTGTCCGCCGTCAGGTCATACAACATAAACCCAGTACTGTCCGTCATCGACACCCCGTTATTAAACATATGTATCGCAAACGGATACCTGTAGCTCTCACTGGTCACGTCCCTACTGAACACGAAATCCCTGTGACTGATGCCCATCTGTCCCAACAGCGTGGCAGCAAAGTCACTCTGGTTACAGATCATATCCAGCTTCCTGGGCCCCTTCACAGCACCGCCTGTCCACACCATCGGAATCCTGTTCCGGTCAGGATGCTGCTCGTTATATGCCTCGAAGTCACTGCTATGGTCGGGCATGAACACAATCAACAGGTTGTCCCATTGCTCCGACTGTTTCATGGCTTTCAGGAATCGCCCGATACACTGGTCCACATACCAGAACCCGTTATACTGCGGCGTTTTAAACTTATCTTCCGGCACATCCCACGGCTCATGACTGCTCAGCGTCGAATACCCTATGAGGAATCTCTGATCCGCCTCCTTCACCATCTTTTCTAACGTCTCAAACGTGATATCATCCCTCACGCCCCATTTCGACGTGCTCTGTTCCTTCTCCGTATAGTCCTGCTTCCAATGCAGCTTCTCAAATCCCGTACTGATGAGATACCCTTTCATCTTCGTGAAGTTGATATCCCCGCCATACAGATATGCCGTATGATAGCCCTCTTTTTGCAGGCTTCTGGCAATACTCGGCAGATGACTCACTTTGTTCGACATTTTCATCACCGACATCGTGGGGAAGGAGAGATACCCGCTCAAGGCACACACCGTCCCTCGGTCTGTACGATAGCTGTTGCCATAGCAGTTCGTGAACTCTATCCCCTCCCGGGCTGCCTTCCTCAGGTTGGGCATCACCTTCAGGAACATGCTCCCGCAACTCTCCAACAATATCACCACCACATTCGGGCGCTGTGTCTTCAACAACGTGTCTCCTGCCACACTCCCATTGTCATACAACCCCTCCGTCAGCTGTTTCAGTTCCCCTGCATCATAGAAGTCATACACCACATTGTCACTCGACGTACTCTCCAGCGACGCAAAGAAACTGAACACCGGGTTCACCGCCGAATGGTTCAAAAACTGGTCCTGTGAGAAATACACCTGTCCGATATTCGTTGTCGACTCATCCAGTCCTCCCCTGATCCCAATCACCATCAGCGGTATGCACAAGAAATAAAACACCGTACTCCTCGTCTTCCCCGCCACATTATATCGTCCTTTATTCCCCGCCACAGAGTATTGTCCTGCAACTCCTTGTACTCCTTGAACTCCTTGTACTCCTTTATATATCCTATACAATACCCATGCCCCCGCAACAATCACCATGATCCTCACCGCCATATACCCGCCAGACACACTCGCCTTCGCCTCTGCCGGAGTCTCTAAATACTGCAGACAGCTCGCATCCAACTTAAATCCCCAAAACGGATATAGGCTCGTATCCGCTGTAAATGCCAGCATCATCGCAATCGCGATTACCCCATAATACGCCTTCATCACCGTCTCCAGCACCCTCGATGGCCACCACACACTCACCATCGTCACCAAAAACGGCACTGCCACGACATACAGTCCTGTCGACAGGTCCAGTCCTATGCCATGCCTTACGACATCCCACACATCACCCACGCCAAACGCATGTCCTTCATAGTTCGCCACCATGAACACCACCTTCGCTATCACAAATACCACTATCGTGATAACGTACACCTTCCCCAAATATATCAACCTCTCTCTCATCTACTTCTGCATTTCGTGCAGCTTCTTGTAGTACCCGTCCTTCGCCAGCAGCTCCTCATGACTTCCCCGTTCCACGATCTCCCCCTCGTGCAGTACCAAAATCTCGTCTGCATGCTTGATTGTGCTCAATCTGTGTGCAATCGCCACGGTAGTCCTCGTCTTCATGAGCCTCTCCAGTGCATCCTGTACCAGCCTTTCACTCTCCGTATCAAGCGCCGATGTCGCCTCGTCCAGGATCAATATCGGTGGGTTCTTCAGGATCGCCCTCGCGATACTCACGCGCTGTCGCTGTCCGCCACTCAGTCTGCCACCCCTGTCTCCGATATTCGTGTCAAATCCCTGTTCACTCTGCATGATAAACTCATACGCGTTCGCAATCTTCGCTGCCTCCTCAATCTGTTCCTGTGTGGCATGTTCCACGCCAAACGCGATGTTATTCCTAAACGAATCATTAAACAGGATCGCCTCCTGGTTCACATTCCCGATCAACTGTCTCAGGTCGTGAATCCCCAGGTCCTTCACGTTGATCCCGTCTATCAGCACCTCTCCCTCCAGCACATCATAATACCTCGGTATCAAATCCACCAGTGTCGATTTTCCCGATCCGCTCTGTCCCACGATCGCCACCGTCTTCCCCTTCGGTATCACCAAATTAATGTCCTTTAGGACATAATCTTGGTATTGTCCTGCAACTCCTTGAACTCCTTGTCTCCCTGTCTCCTTATATGCGAAGCTTACATGCCTGAACTCAATCTCATGTTCGAAACTTTCTATGTGCTTTGGATGTTCCGCCTCTTTTATCGTATTCTCCGCCATCAATATCTTGTCTATGCGTTCCATCGACGCCAGACCCTTCGGTATACTGTACCCAGCCTTCGAAAAGTCCTTCAGCGGGTTGATAATCGAGTACAGCATCACCATATAATAAATAAAGATCGGTCCCGACAACGTGTGGTTGTTCAGTACCAGTACCCCGCCAAACCACAGTACAATCACAATCAGTATCGTACCCAAAAATTCTGACATCGGGTGTGCCAGCACCTGTCTGCTCAGCACCCGCATCAAGTTGGTCCTGTAGGCAGAGTTCACCGCGTCAAACCGCCTGTTCATCTTCTCCTCCGCAATAAACGCCTTGATGATCCTCAGACCACCCAATGTCTCCTCCACCTGACTCATCGTATCGCTCCACAACGCCTGGGCCTTGATCGACTGTGCCTTCAGTTTTCGGCCCACCCAACCCATAAACCAACCCATGATGGGCACGATGGCCAGGGTAAACAACGTCAGCTCCCAAGAGATGAACAACAGGGCTGCAAAATAACTGACAATCAGGATAGGATTCTTAAACAGCATCTCCAGACTGGCCATGATGGAGTGTTCCACCTCATCCACGTCACCGCTCATCCTCGCAATGATATCCCCCTTCCTTTCCTCAGAGAAGAAACCCAACGGCAGCGACGTGATCTTCTGGTAAATCTGGTTGCGCATGTCTCTCACCACACCTGTCCGGATAGGCAGCACAGACACCGCAGCCAGGAAATACGCCCCGGTCTTCAGGGCCGTCATCACTGCCAGGAACACGCCGATCAACAACAGCGTGGTCGTCTGTCCCCACTTCGCAATCATACTGTTCACGTAGTAGTTCATATTGTTCATCAGCACCTCCTGCGCATGCCCCCAGTCCCAAGCCATCACGCTGGTTGCCGTAGCAGCATCACTCGTCTGGAACAATATCTGCAAGATCGGTATCAGCGCCGCAAACGAAAATATATTCAGCACCGCCGACAGCACATTAAACCCCACGCTCATCACCAGGTACTTCCTATACCTCGGCACAAACCTCCTCAACACGCTCAAAAACTCCTTCATCTTCTTTCTCTTTTATCTTTTAGTCCCGCAGAAATAAAGGAAATCTAAGAAATTATTCGCTTCGCTCATCTGTGCGCAGCCCGTGCCAAAGGCACTTTCCTTTATTTCTTTCATTTCTGCGGGACTCATTAATCTGCGTCATCTGCGGTTCCTAAAAGCGTAGCACTTGTGCTACTGACAATCCTCACCATCACTTTCTCCCCAATATGATGGTTCCCCTTCGGAAACACCACCATCTTGTTCTGTTCTGTCCTTCCGCAGAGCTGCTCCCTCGACCTCTTCGAGAACCCCTCTACTAACACTTCGAAGGTCTTCCCCTCATCCATCTTGTTTCTCTCCGCACTAATCTCCGTCTGCAACGCAATCAGCTCATTCAGTCTCCTGATCTTCACCTCCTCCGCCACATCGTCCGGCAGGTGTTTTGACGCATATGTCCCCGGCCTCTCCGAGTACTTGAACATAAACGCCGAGTCATACCCCACCTCTCGCATCAATTGTAAACTCATTTGGTGGTCCTCCTCCGTCTCTGAGTGATACCCCACAAAGATATCCGTCGAAAGCCCGCAGTCCGGCACGATCCTCCTGATCGCCGCCACTCGGTCCAGGTACCACTCCCTCGTATACTTCCTGTTCATCAGTCCCAGGATCCTGTCACTTCCGCTCTGCACCGGCAGATGAATATGCTTGCACACATTCGGCACCTCCGCAATCACCCTCAGCGTCTCGTCGCTCATATCCTTCGGATGACTCGTCGTAAACCTCACTCTCATCTCTCCCGCTTCTTCCGCTACCATCCTCAACAGCTGAGGAAATTTTATTTCCTCCTCAATCTGTGCAATCCGTTCAATCCGTTGTCCTTCTTCCTGCGCTCCTGTCTCAATCTGTGCAATCTGCGCAATCTGTGGTTCTTTTTCTCTAATTCTCGTAATTCTTGATCTGTACGAATTGACGTTTTGCCCTAACAACGTGATCTCCTTGTACCCCTTCTCCCTCAGGTCTCTCACCTCCCTGAGTATACTCTCCACGTCCCTGCTCCTCTCTCTTCCTCTCGTGTACGGTACGATGCAATAATGACAAAAATTATTGCACCCCCTCATAATACTCACGAATCCCCCGATCTTATGTCCCAGTCCTATCCTTTGTGGCACCACATCCCTGTACGTCTCCGACGTCGACAACTCGATATTCATCGCCTTGTGTCCCAGTTCCGCCTGTGCCACCAGGTCCGGCAGGCTCAGATACGCGTCCGGTCCCGCCACCAGATCACAGTGCCACTTCTCCATCAGTTCCTCCTTCACCCGCTCTGCCATACATCCCAGCACCCCTATAATCAAGGGATTATTGGTAATCTCTTTCCCCTCCTGAGTAGGCGATTGCGTCTTCATGGAGCAATCTTCTGTTGGGGTGGTCTGATCTGCCTCTTGGCTAATCCGTTTAATTCGTGTAATTCGTTGTTTTTTTATATTACTCAGCGCCGTAAGGCGGTGATAAATCTTCTGTTCCGCATTGTCCCTCACACTGCACGTGTTCAAGAACACGGCGTCAGCCTCTTCCAGCCTATCCGTTGTCTCGTACCCGGCCATTTGCATCACGCTGGCCACTACCTCCGAGTCTGCCACGTTCATCTGGCAGCCGTATGTCTCAATATATAACTTCTTCATTTCGGCGGCGAAATTACAAAAAAACAGCGAATTAACAAAACTTTTTCCACATAATATATAAATATTCAATTTATTATCGTACCTTTGCACGCGTTTTTATGGGTGTGATGACTGATTCAGTAGAAGCACAAAGCAACTCCGAGACCTGCGACAACGTGCTAAGGCCTTGCGCCGGAGGCATGTCGGAAAGCCCCAGAAAGAGGTCTGAAGACCCCTCTGCCTGGTACATCGCGATGGTCAAGCGGCACAACGAACTAGTGTGCCGGAAGATCCTCAGCGACCCTGATCGCTTCCCCTATCAAGTCGAGGCCTATGTGGCTGCCCAACAGGAACTTGTCTACCGGGCCAACCGCACACGCCACATCAAGGAGCGGGTGGTCATCCCCGGCAAGATCTTCATACGGGTAGATCCGCGCAACCGTCAGGACGTGCTCAAACAGTGCCTTCTGCTCTCCCGTTACGTCATGGATCCCTCAGCCTCTCCCACAGCCAGTGGCTTCACTCCTTTTGCCCGGGTGCCAGACTGGGAGATTCAGCGCCTCCGCGACATTTTCACCCTGGCTGACGGCCCTGTCGAATACAACGACATCCTTCCTCTGCCCCACGACAAAATCCAGGTTCTCGCCGGTCCCCTTCATGGCCTTCGTGGCACAGTGCAGGATATCTCAGGCCGCAAATATGCCACTGTCCTTCTGGATTCATTGGGCGTTTTTTCATTCAAATTGCCCATCTCTGACCTCGCCAAACTCCCCGAATAATAAAACATTACAATAAACAGTCAATCAGTTAAAAATATGGAAAAAAAGAAATCTTCCATTGATTACGGCAAGCTCCTTCAGGATCTGCTGAAACACAAGATGCTCCTTTGCAAGGTTTTTGCCATAACCTTTGTGGTGGCTTGTGTGGTAGCCATGTCCCTTCCCAGCTACTACAAATGTGAGGTTACCCTCAGCCCTGAAATGTCCACCACCAGAAGTTCTGGTAGCTTGGCTGCTCTCGCCACCAGCTTCGGCGTAAACCTGAAGGGTGCCTTGGGCAATAATACAGAGGCCCTTTTCCCGACAGTTTACCCAGACCTGATGAACTCCACGAAGTTCATGACAGGACTCTTCGAGATTCCGGTGACCATCGAGGGTGATGAAGAGGAAGGCGAACCGGACCGCACGATGACCTATTATGAGTATCTGACCACAGAGCAGAAGAAAGCGTGGTGGAGTGCGGCTATTGGAGGTGCCTTAGAATGGGCAGTCAGTCTTTTCACGGATTCTGTG
>JAEEGK010027954.1_pt1 | contig 11352 bp, 11 predicted proteins | sample 8958771 | NCBI WGS metagenome assembly JAEEGK01 (sample SAMN16246547, study PRJNA631951) | gut metagenome | biome: gut microbiome; feature: rumen; material: SC-attached | host: Bos | place: Iran: Karaj | collected 2018-10 | reverse complement strand
AGGGCCGTGACCGCGCCCTCCAGCACGCCATCAACCAGACGGTGGGCCGTGTCCACCAGGCGATGGAGGCGTTCGTGCACAACATGAACACCATCCACAGCCGCGGCGGCAACCAGGTCGTCTTCTCCTCCATCAACTACGGCACCGACACCTCCGCCGAGGGCCGCTGCATCATCCGCGAGATCCTGAACACCACCTACGAGGGCGTGGGCAACGGCTCCACCGCCATCTTCCCGATCCAGATCTGGAAGAAGAAGCGGGGCGTCTCCTACCTCCCGGGCGACCGCAACTACGACCTGTACCGCTTCGCCTGCAAGGTGAGCGCCCGCCGGTTCTTCCCGAACATCCTGAATCTGGACGCCACCTTCAACCAGGACGACGCCTGGAAACCGGACGATCCCAAGCGCTATGAGCACGAGGTCGCCACGATGGGCTGCCGCACGCGCGTCTACGGCAACAAGTTCGGCCCCAAGACCTCCATCGGCCGCGGCAACCTGTCCTTCACCACGATCAACATCGTGAAGCTCGGCATCGAAGCGATGCAGGAGGAAGAGGACAAGACCCTGCGCATCAAGAAGTTCTTCGAGAAGCTGGACTGGGCCCTCGACATCGCCGCCCGCCAGCTGAACGAGCGTTTCGACTTCCAGAAGACCGCCCTCAAGAAGCAGTTCCCGCTCCTGATGAACGGCCTGTGGCTGGGCAGCGAGAAACTGGACGAAAACGACCCGATCGAGCCCGTCCTCAACCAGGGCACCCTCTCCATCGGCTTCATCGGCCTCGCGGAGTGCCTGATCGCCCTGGTCGGCAAGCACCACGGCGAGAGCGAAGAGGCGCAGGAGCTCGGCCTCCGCATCATCGCCCACATGGCGGAGAAGATCAACGGCTTCGCCGAGACCTACCAGCACAACTTCACCTTCCTCGCCACCCCGGCGGAAGGCCTTGCCGGCAAGTTCACCAAGCGCGACAAGAAGACCTTCGGCATCATCCCGGGCATCACGGACAAGGACTACTACACGAACTCCAGCCACATCCCCGTGTACTACAAGTGCACCCCGGAGCACAAGGCGAAGATCGAAGGTCCGTACCACAAGTACGAAAACGCCGGCCACATCTTCTATGTGGAGATCGACGGCGACGCCACGCACAACCCGGAGGCCATCATGCAGATCGTCGACCTGATGGACAAGTACGACATCGGCTACGGTTCCGTGAACCACAACCGCAACCGCTGCCTGGACTGCGGCTACGAGAACGCGGAGAAGGACCTCCACGAGTGCCCGAACTGCCACGGCCACCACATCGACACCCTGCAGCGCATCACCGGCTACCTGGTGGGCACCACCAACCGCTGGAACTCCGGCAAGCTCGCCGAACTGAAGGACCGGGTGATTCACGAGTAGCCCCGTTCGAAAGAAGGACAGAGGGTTCAGGCTCCGGAAAAAGTCGCTTGAACCCTCTTCTTCCATAAAAGGTGAACATGAAAATCAGGGTTCTCAAAATACTCGAACAGACGATGGCGGACGGACCGGGATTCCGGACGTCCATCTATTGCGCCGGCTGCAAGCATGCGTGCAAGGGGTGCCACAACCCCCAGTCGTGGGATTTCAACGCCGGCCATTGGATGGAGGTCGATGAGATCCTGGACCGGATCAAGGCCGACTCGATGTCCAACGTGAGCTTCTCCGGTGGCGACCCCTTCTATCAGGCCGACGCCTTCACGGAGCTGGCCCGCCGCATCAAGCAGGAGACCGACAAGACCATCTGGTGCTGGACCGGATTCACCCTGGAGGAGATACAGGCCGATGCCAAGCTCTCGCAGATGCTTCCCTGGCTGGACGTCCTCGTGGACGGGCCTTTCATCCTGGAGCAGCGCGACACCGAACTTCTTTTCCGCGGCAGCCCCAACCAGCGCATCATCTATCTGCACGGAGCACCGCCGGAAGACGTGATTCCCGGCACGGTGCCGCTGCAGAAATTAAGATGAAAAAAATCCCTGGCCTTGACTCAAGACCAGGGATTTTTCTAAGAATCACCGTTATTGTTTCAGGCGCGGAAGTCTCCGGTTCCAGAGGTACGGGTTCATCTTGTGCCACTCGTCCACGGGCGGGATGATGCCCAGTTCGATGATCTGGTCGCGGAGGTCCACCAGGTGCTCGTAAGAGGCCTTGAGGTCCGCCATCTCCTCCTTGTTGCCTTCAGGCATCGTGTAGTGGATGCCGGTGGCGTCCATGAAGGTGGGCATGGCCATGAAGACATGGCTGAACTCGTGCGTGTCCACGTAGGTTCCGGAAGGCCAGGGGAACTGGTCACCGCCGGGCATGGCGGCCTCGATCGCCTTGACGGAAAGGAGGGCCGGGCTCTGGATGGAGCTGCGGCCGCGCAGCTTGATGATCTCGGCGCCGCCCTGGATGGTGTCGTGCTTGATGGTTTCGATGCGTTCCTTGGTCAGGCCCATCCGGGCGATCGGGGTGCCGCAGATGGTCGCCTTGGACATGAACACCGCCATGGATTCGCCGTGGCCGCCGTAGGTGAAGGCGTTCTCCACGTCGGACTGGCGGACACCGAACTCCTTCGCCAGGTTGGTCTGCAGGCGCGTGCTGTCGAGGGCGGCCAGGGAGGACACCCGGCACGGGCGGAGACCGGAATGGATGAGGACGGTGAGGGCGGTGACGTCAGCCGGGTTGAAGATGATCATCACGTGCTTGACTTCCGGGCAATATTTGCGGATGTTGTCACCCAGACCCGCGGCGATTTCGCAGTTGCCTTTCAGCAGGTCTTCACGGGTCATGCCTTCCTTACGGGGAGCACCGCCGGAGGAGACGATGTACTTCGCGCCGGTGAAGGCTTCCTTCGGGTCCGTGGTCGCGATGAAACGCATCCGGGGGAACGCGCTGTGCTGCATCTCGAGGAGGACGCCGTTGTTGCCGGGCTCATAGACATCGTAAAGGCAGATATTCGGTGTCAGACGCAGCATGGCCGCGATCTGGGCCATGTTGGAGCCGATCATGCCGCCGGCACCGACAATGAGAAGTTTTTCATCCGTAAGAAAATTACCTGTAGCCATATGCTTCGCTTTAAAATTCGCTGCAAAGATACGAATTAATTTCATGTGTTTAACAAAAAATTTATTTATTGTATTTAATAAAAAACCCTTATCTTTGCGGAGTTAATTGCAGCAAGCCCTATGGAGCCTCCCAGTCCTGTCTCAACACTGATCGGGGTCGTCAGTTCTGACGAACCTCCGTTGCGACGCACTTTCATACTGGAGAACCCGGACCCGGCAGGGTCCCGGGCGCGGTTGCCGTATCTTGTTCAAATCAACGCATAATGGGACTATATCTTAAGAAGGAACTTGACAATGAAGCCGTGATCGGCGTCTGGCAGATCACCGAAACCGAAGAGGAGCTGAAGGAACTCAGCTCCACACCCAGCGACGAGATGGAGGAGATCTCGTTCATCCGCAGCGAATCCCTGCGGAAACAGCGCCTCGCCGTGCGCGCCCTCCTCAACACCCTGTTTGACGAGAAGGTGTACCTGAGCCACCATGACAACGGCAAGCCCTACCTGGAGAACAATCCCGTGAACATCTCCATCACCCACACGGAAAAATACGTGGCCGTGATCCTGCACGAGGAGGAGAACGTGGGCATCGACATAGAGTCCCTGGACCGCGACTTTTCCGCCGTGGAGAAAAAGGCGCTCTCCGAGGACGAGATCGAGGACCTGGAGGACGAGAAGCGCAACGAGCAGCTCGCCATCTACTGGTGCGCCAAGGAAGCCGTCTACAAGCTCCTGAGCCGTTACAACGTGGACTTCGCCGAGCAGATCGAAATCGAGCGCTTCCGCCCCCGCGGCGAAGGCGAACTCGAAGCCACCTTCACGAGCAAGGACGACGAAGAGGAATTCGACCTCGAATACATCACTTTCGACCGCCACATCCTGGTCTGGGTCGTCGGGGAATAGTCCCCCCGTCGGAAATATACCAACTTTTGGGGATTGAATCTTTGGTTCAATCCCCTTATCTTTGCGCCCAAAGCGCAAGATACGGAACTATGAAGCTTTCAGACCTTCAGACTGGGGAAAAAGCGGTCATCGTGCGGGTGCACGGTCACGGATCCTTCCGGAAGCGGCTCATCGAGATGGGCTTCATCCAGGGGAAGGAAGTGACGGTGGTCCTGAACGCACCGCTCAAGGATCCTATTGAATACGAAATCATCGGTTACAGGATATCGCTCCGCCGGGAGGAAGCGGAGCAGATCGAGGTTGTGAACGAGGCGGAGGCCCGCGAGGCCCTCGTCAGCGACGAGCACCTGCAGGGTCTGCCCGAGGATATGGCCGAGCGGGAACGGCTGGACAAGGCGCTCGCGCACCTGGCGGAGGAACGGCATCGCGTCATCCGCGTCGCTCTGGTGGGCAATCCCAACTGCGGCAAGACTTCCCTTTTCAATATCGCGTCGGGCGCGCACGAGCACGTGGGCAATTATTCCGGCGTGACGGTGGACGCGAAGGAGGGTCATTTCAAATACAAGGGATACGAAATCACCCTGGTGGACCTGCCCGGAACGTATTCGCTTTCCGCGTATTCTCCGGAGGAGCTGTATGTGCGGAAGAACCTTCTCGAGGCGATGCCGGACGTGGTGGTCAATGTCGTCGACGCCTCCAACATCGAACGGAACCTGTACCTGACCACCCAGGTCATCGACATGAACCTGCGGACCGTGATGGCCCTGAACATGTACGACGAACTGCAGCACAAGGGCGACAAGCTGGACACGGCCCAGCTGGGACGTCTGCTGGGCATGCCTGTGTGCCCGACGGTGAGCCGGGACGGCCGGGGCATTCCGGAACTGTTCGACACGGTCATCAAGGTGTACGAGCATACCGATCCGACGCTGGCCCGCCACATCCACATCAACCACGGCGCGGAACTCGAAAAGAGCATTGTCCGGCTTCGTGACCTGGTTTTCGAGAACAAGGATATCCGGTACAAGTATTCCTCCCGCTACCTGGCCATCAAGTATCTGGAAAAGGACCGGGACATTGAGACGGTGGTGGCGAAGTTTCCGAACCGGGCCGCGCTGGAAGCGGCGCGTGAGGAGGAGGCGGAGCGTATCGAGTCGCTTCTGGACACCACGCCGGAGGCGGCCATCGTCGACGCCAAGTACGCTTTCATCCAGGGCGCTCTGTCAGAAACCTACGAGAAGTATCAGGAGGAAAAGCCCCGGCGCACCGTCACCGACCGCATCGACGCGGTCGTCACGAACAAGTGGCTGGCATTCCCGATCTTCATTCTGCTGCTGTGGTTCACCTTCTGGGCCACCTTCACCATCGGCCAGTATCCGATGGACTGGATAGACTGGCTCGTGGGGAAATTCGGGGATTTCGTGGGCGCCTTCATGAAGGAGGGGTGGCTCAAGGACCTTGTCGTGGACGGCATCATCGCCGGCGTGGGCAGCGTCCTGGTGTTCCTCCCGAACATCATGATCCTGTATCTGTTCATCTCCCTGATGGAGGACAGCGGCTACATGGCCCGGGCGGCTTTCATTGTGGACAAGCTCATGCACCGAATCGGCCTGCACGGCAAGTCCTTCATCCCCATGGTGATGGGCTTCGGCTGCAACGTCCCGGCCGTCATGGCCACCCGCAGCATCGAGAGCCGGAAATCCCGCCTCATCACCATCGCCATCATCCCGTTCATGTCCTGTGCCGGACGGCTGCCGATCTTCGTCCTCTTTGCGGGGGCGTTCTTCCCGCACAGCGCGGCGACGGCCCTGCTGGGCATCTACCTGCTGGGCGTGGTGCTCGCCATCCTGAGCGCCAGGGTGCTGAGGCATTTCGTCAAGGACGACGACCTTCCCTTCGTGATGGAGCTTCCGCCTTACCGCGTCCCGACCGGAAAGGCCATCTGGCGCCATACGTGGGAGAAGGGCAAGCAGTACCTGGAGAAGATGGCCACGACCATCCTGCTGTTCTCCATCGTCATCTGGTTCCTGGGCTATTTCCCGCGGAATGAGGAAAAGGGTGTCGCCTACCAGCAGGAGCACTCTTACATCGGCATGCTCGGCAGGACCGTCGAGCCGGCCCTGAAGCCGCTGGGCTTCAACTGGAAGATGGACGTGGGCCTGCTCGCGGGCGTCGGCGCCAAGGAACTGGTGGTCAGCACCCTGGGCGTGATGTACGCCGGCGATGAGGGCGCGGAGGCCGATGAAAACAGCACCGCCCTCCAGAGCGCGCTGAAGGGCGATATCCCGCTGGCGGCCGCGGTGGCCTACATGGTGTTCGTGCTGCTGTACTTCCCCTGCATCGCCACCTTCGTGGCAATCAAGAATGAAACAGGCAAATGGCGCTGGGCGATTCTCTGCGCCCTGTATACGATCCTGATAGCCTGGCTCTTCGGCTTCGCCGCGTACCGGCTGTTCCTGTCATTCTGATCGGACCGTCCTCTTCTGTCATTCTGAGGAGGGCGCAGCCCGACGTGAGAATCTAGTTTTCCGTCACGTGAATCAGCGACGTCACGGGCGCGAGGTCCTCGATGACCTTGCGTCCGGGCAGGTCGTCAATCTCCACCAGGAAGACGAAGTCGGTGACTTTCACCGGATACTCTTTCCCGTCGACCGTGACCTTCTGCGCGTTGAGGCTTTCGACGATGCCGCGGGCCGTGCCGCCGGTGGCAAGAATGTCGTCAAAGAACGTGATCGGGATGACCCCGTCCACGGGATTGCCGGCAGCGAGGTCGGAGATGCGGTAGAACACCTGGTCCTTACCGTACTCCTTGACGATGTCCACGGTGACGAGATCGCCTTCCTTGAAGGGCAGTTTTCCTTTCTTGCGGATGGGGATGACGTTTTCCGCCATTCCACTATAAAGCAGCGGCGCCGTGAACAGGAAGCCGCGGGCTTCGGGCGCGACGATGTTCGGGGAGGCGCAGGCCTTGCCGATGTCGTCGACCAGGTCCTTGAATACCCCCTTGTCCTGCAGGAAAGGGATGATGTCCACGAAATTGACCCCGTGGATAGGGAAGTTCGGATAGAACTTCAAGACTTCCTTGTACTCCATTATTCGATGGTGTTGATGTCGATGAGATTGTTCAGCAGGGCGTAGACCGTCAGGCCCGCGACCGTCTTGATGCCTGTCTTGCGGGTGATGTTCTTGCGGTGGGTGATGACCGTGTGGATGGAGATGTTCTCCGCGTCAGCGATTTCCTTGTTCAGCATGCCCTTCGCCACGCACACGAGAATCTCCTTTTCACGGGAGGAAAGTTCCTCGCCTTTTTCACCGGGGGTGTCGAACCGGCTCTCCAGGGCGGTGTGCATCGTCCGGTTGACGATCGGAACCAGAATGCCGTCCTCTACGAGGATATGCTTGGAAAGGTCTTCCTGCAGGGTGGAGATGCAGGACAGGGCCCGGAAAATCTCCTGCTGTCCGCACACCGGCGGCATGTATTTCATGACGAGGTTCTTCAGGTCGTCCAGCTTCTCCTCTACATGGGAATGGTTCTCCTCGTAGTCGTCCGGGGTGGGGCGGCCGTGATGCAGGGCGGCTTCCGCCTGCGGGAAGACGATTTCCTCCTCGTATTCCAGGTGCTTGAAAAGTTCCTCCTTGTATTCCGAGAAGAACTTCCGGATGATGCTCTTGTGCCGCTCATCGCAGGGCTCGGTCAATCCCACCAGGGCGGCGGTGAGTTCCTTCATCGCCACTTCCATATAATAGGCGTGGGAGTGCCGGAGATACTTCAGGACATCCTTCAGCTCCGCCTTCCGGATCCGTTCTTTCGCCGGCAGACCGCCGTTTCCGGCGTACACGCTGCAGATCAGCAGGAACGTTTCCGGATCGGTCCCGTTCCGTCGGCACACCTCCTCCACCGTCTCCTCGCCGAATCCGAAGGGTATGCCCATCCGCGTGAGCACCCCCGGCAGACTCGGGTCGGCATTCAGCAGCTCCGCCATCTTCATCGACGGAGCCGTCAGCTGCAGTTCGGTTTTTCTGTTCATCATGATTTCCTAGCAAAGTTACGAAAAAACCCCGACCCGACCAACGGTTGGCGGCCATCTCCGGCGATCGACGGCCGTCGTTTTCAATGGACAACCGTCGTTTTCAATAGACCGCCGTCGTTTTGATGATGGGGAGAAAACCAAGAGACAGAAACTGCTCTTTGGTTTGAGGAAGGGGGAAAGGGGACAACCTCCCGGAGGACTCCGTTTCGCTTCGCTTCACTCCGGCCCCTCCCAACGTCTCCTGCGTCCCCGCTTCGCGGGAACTTGTATCCGTCGGGCCCCTCCCCCTGCCCGTGTCCGGGGGTGGACACGCCTCCGGGAGGTTGTCCCCTTCCTCCAAAGAAGTGTTGTTTTCTCCTCCGTACTCCGTCGTGCTCCTGCACGTCCGGCAACGCAGATAACCGAGGTGGAAAAGGTCAAGGTCTGTCGTGTTTTTGGGCATAGTCTGATTTCGATGCGCAGACCTTGCCCACTTAATCGCGCTCTCAAGATTCTGTAAGCCATTATGAATGGGCATGGTCTGCCGGCTTAAAACAGACCTTGCCCCCAATGTCAGCAGACCGTGCCCTAAAAGCCCGCAGACCATGTACTACATGCCCCCGCCGCACCTTGGCATGTCCGGTAGAACAAAAAACAACCAAAACGTTCTCCGCGCCGTGCTCTGGCATGCCTGGGAGCGCAAAAACCAGCCTAAACGATCTTTCTGACGTGCTGCAGCATCTCTGGCAGTGTAAAGACTATCCGAATCATTTCTCTGCCGTGCGCATGGCCTTTGGTGAGGCCGGACGGAGAGCTTGGTACAAGGCAAGAAAAAACGATATGCTTTACGGGATGGCCGGGAATAGTATTCTGCTTTTGGTACGCTGAAGTTCCGCTTCCGTGCGCAGTATTTCCTTTCCTTGGTGCAGGCATGGCTTCTTGGCGCAGGTATGGCTCTATATGGGCGCAGGTGTGGGGCTTTCTTGGTGCAGGTGTGATTTTGTGGGGGAGACCTGCGCCGCGAATCGTACTTTCAGGCTTTCCAGTGGCGCCGGTCCCTACCCTTTTTCCACACCTGCGCCATTTACCATCCACACCTGCGCCATTTACCATCCACACCTGCGCCATATACCATCCATACTTGCGCCATTCTACACCTGCGCCAGAAATGGTGGAGACCTGCGCCAGGAGGCGGAGGAAGGTGTCCCTGGGCTCGGAGCTTATGAAATGAAATAAGGCCGGCTCCAAGAGCCGGCCTGAAAATCAATCGTTTAATAAAACTCGTCGGAGTCAATCGACATCCATCGCCAATCGCAAGGACATCTTAGAACCGCAGTGAGAGGCCCATGCCGTCGGAGGTGGGGCCGAACTGGCAGGTCAGGTTGACGCCGTTGGCCTGGCCGGCCACCCAGTCCAGGCGCTTCTTGCCGATGGTCTTGAAGACGATACCGCCGCTGAGGGCCGTGGCGCCCAGGGACATGATGGCCGAGCTGCCCAGGTACATGGCGGCGATGGAAGCGTCTTTCTGTACGGCGGCTTCAACATCGGAATAACCGGCCTTGCCCACTTTCACGCCCGTGAGGACGGCTCCGGCCACGCCGGCACCGATGCCGATGATGCCGCCCGTGATCAAAGCCTTGCCGGCCTTGTACTGCTTGCGGGCTCCGATGACGGTCTGTTCGTAGATGTCGTTGCCGACGGCTTTGATGATCGCCTGGTCGGAGAGAACGGTGCCGGCCGGGTCGACCAGGTTGGCGCCTTTACGGGCGTACTGGGCGTCAGCATTCTGCGCGAAGCAGAGGAAGGCGGCGACGAGGCCGCAGAGAAGTGCGAATCTTTTCATAATAAGTGGTATTAGAAGTTCAAGGTAAGGCCCGCGCCGTGGGGGGCGGCGCCGAAACGGAGGGTGTAGGCCTGACGTTCGTTATAGTTGTTTTCCACCCAGTTGAGGCGGCTCTGGCCAACGGCTTTGAAGGGGATGCCGACGGTAAGGGCGGTGCCGCCCAGGACGGTGGCGATGGTGCCGATCGTCAGTACGGCCGCACCGGTCAGGGCCAGGTCTTCATCGTCGAAGGTGACTTGCTGCTGGTTCGCCGTCTGGTGAGGGCCGGCCGCGCCGATGATGGCCGAGCCGCCCACGATGCCGACGATGCCGACGCCGATGCCGGCAAGACCGCTGACAAAGAGCTTCTGACCGGTCGTGTACTGCTTGCGGGCGCCGACGATCGTCTCATGGAAGATGTCCGAACCGACGGCGTCAATCAGTTCCTTGTCGGAAAGAATGGCGCCGGATTCATTGACAAAATGGTCTTTTTCCCGATGAATCTGGTCGGGAAGGTATTGAGCCTTCGCGTTTTGCGAAAAACACAGGAAAGCGGCGACCATGCCGCAGAGAATTGCGATTCTTTTCATTTTTTCTTATTTTTGCAAGACAAAGATACGCGTTTTTGCGCAAAAGGCAAATAACGGGCTTTTTCAGCGTGGCGCGGTTTTTGTGACAAGTGACCCTTGGAAAATTTTATAAACCTTTTAATAACACAGTAGTATGAAAAAGTTTTTTTCCACTCTCCTGGCCGCATCCCTGATGCTGCTCGGCACCCAGGCTTTCGCCCAGATGTCCGTTAACGCCGGTTATCTGAACTCCACCCAGAGCTTTGCGAGTTCCAACACGAAATCCATCGCCTCCAACGGCGCCTATGCCGGTATTTCCTTCAATGTCCCGATTTCCGGCGGTCTCGCCATCGCTCCCGGTGTGTACTATTCCATGATCACCAACAAGAGCGGCGGCGCCGGTACGATCCTGGGCATCCCCGCTTCCGCAACCTCCACCTTCATGGAGCATGCGGTCAATGTCCCCGTGTATCTGAACTACGGCATCGGCCTCTCCCGTGACACCAACGTCTTCCTCTATGGCGGCCCCACCCTCCAGTACGGCCTCGCTTCCACCACGACGCTTGCCGGCGGCGTGGGCGAAATCAGCGCTGACAGGAAGTACAACAACTACGATAACGAGAACTACAACCGCATGAACGTATATCTCGGCGGCGGTATCGGATTCAAAGTGTCCGCGCTCCAGATCACCGTGGGCTATGACTATGGCATGATGAACCTGTACAAGGGTGACAACGCCACCAAGACCCACCGTTCCAACCTCAAGCTGGGCGTCGGCTTCGCGTTCTAGATCCCTTCAGCATCCGGCTTCGGAATGACAGGCCGGACCGAAAATTCACATCCGCAGTAGAGCTGGTTGTAAAACCGCTCGCTGCGGATGATTTCGTTCCGGCGCTCCTGCAGGCCGCCCTTGCGCCAGTTCTGCGGCCACCAGGTGACACCCTCGACCTGGCTGCAGGCCCATTCACCGGCCGCATTTACCTGGTCC
>JAEEGK010027949.1_pt1 | contig 11355 bp, 9 predicted proteins | sample 8958771 | NCBI WGS metagenome assembly JAEEGK01 (sample SAMN16246547, study PRJNA631951) | gut metagenome | biome: gut microbiome; feature: rumen; material: SC-attached | host: Bos | place: Iran: Karaj | collected 2018-10 | reverse complement strand
TGCAAAGGTACACAAATTTTAGGAAATATGCAAGTAAAATTTGCATATCTCGAAAATAAGTAGTATATTTGCGCAAAAATTACGAAGAAAATGACTCTGTTCGCTTATGTTCTGAGCGCGGTGCTATCCGCGAGTATTGTCCACTATACGGCGGACGACGTAACGATTTTCCGCAACCCGGAACGTGGTTTCACGGATCAGTTAGGCGGCGAAGTGGCGCTGACGGACAGCAAGAACCATGTGGTGGCGCCAGAGGAGGAGTGGTACTGGGACGAAGAGGACGAGCACTACGCCGAACGCAAGAACCAGAGTCTGGTGATGCTGATGTACTACCTGAAGAACTATAAAACGAAGGATCTGAGTAACAAGATACTGCAGGGGTTTGACGAAGATATGCAGATACTGCGCAACCACGGGTTCAAATGTTTGCTGCGGTTTGCGTACGACTGGAGCAGTAAGAACGACGCATCGCTCCAATGGGTGCAACGCCATGCCTCGCAACTGCAGCCCCATCTGGCGTCTAACGCGGACGTGATATACGCGCTGGAGGCCGGGTTCGTAGGGCGATGGGGAGAGTGGTACTACAGTTCCAATTTCGGCAACGAGACGCAGCATCTGAATGCTAACCGGCGTGCCGTGCTGGATACGTTATTAGGTGTGTGTCCGGCAGACAGGTGTCTGTTAGTACGCTATGCGCTGATCAAGAGCGAGTATATAGGTGACGAGGATGCGCTGACAGCGGCGCAGGCACATACCGGCACAGCGCGTGCGCGGATAGGGCATCATAACGACGCTTTCCTTGCGGATTGGGGTAACGACGGCACCTACGGTCGTGACGGCGACGGACCGAGTGACGACCCTATATTGCGGCAGTATATCGCGACGGAGACGCTCTATGTGCCGAACGGCGGGGAGACGAACGTAGATGACGATAGCAGGGCGTCCATCGTAGCGCAACACGACACCACCATCGCCGAACTGAGCCGGTATCACTGGTCGTTCTGCGGGGCTGAGTATGCCCATGAGGTGACGGACAGATGGCGGGTGAACGGTACGTTCGCCGAGATGGAGCGAAGGTTAGGGTACCGATTCCAGATGCAGACAGGTACGTATCCGGCACAAGCCTCGACGGGAGGGCATCTGCCGATTGAGATGACGCTGGTGAACAAAGGTTTTGCACCGATGTATAACTACCGCCCGGTATATATAGTGTTGCGCAATGGCGCGCACAGTTATGCGTTGCCGTTGCAGGCCGACCCGCGTCAGTGGACCGCCGAGGCCGGCACGATCACCATTCAAGAATCACCGGTTCTGCCCGACCAGATGGCCGAGGGGACCTATCAATTATATCTCTATCTGCCGGACGCGTACGAGACCTTAGCCGGTGACCCGCGTTATGCCGTGCGGTTCGCCAACCAGGATATATGGGATGCGGCTACGGGTATGAACGACTTAGGTGCGTCGGTAGCAATCGTACGCGGCGAAATGGGAACAGCGGAACAGAAAACACATCCGACAGCGTGCACGAAGGTCATGCACAACGGCCGGGTCTATATTCTCCGGGGAGAAAAGATCTATACGCTGCTGGGCAACGAAACCGCCAAATAGGCGCTACATTGCAGTTAGAGTTTAGTGTTTAGAGGTTCAAAAAAAGACACAACCTATTGGCTGTGTCTGTAGGGGTTGGTTGGGTGTGATGTTGCGGAGCTACACGCAGGTGTAACCGCCATCAACGGGCAGGGCGACACCGGTGACATAGGTCGAAGCGTCGGAAGCGAGGAAGACAACCGCCGAGTCCAATTCGCCTTCGTGCCCGTAACGCTCCAACGGGATGACGGTCTTCGCGTACTGCGCGAAATAGTCCGACTCCAGCGTCTCTTTGGTCAGCGGCGTGATGAAATAGCCCGGACAGATGGTGTTGACCGTGATACCGTGTTTGCCCCATTCGGCTGCGAGCGCACGGGTGAGGTTAACAACGCCACCCTTGGCAGCGTGATACGGCGATGCCGGAGCGATCTTATTGCCTACCAGACCGTACATCGACGCGATGTTAATCACACGACCGTAGCGGTTCGGAATCATCGACTTCTTGGCTACCGCACGCGCCACACGGAAGGTGCCGAAGAGATCAATCTGCATCTCGTTCTCGAACTGCGCATCGGTGATATCCTCTGCCGGAGCTACTGCGCCTGTACCGGCATTGTTGACCACGATGTCAATACGTCCGAAATGCTTAACGGCTTCATCCACCATCGTATCTACCGCTACCGTATCGGTGATGTCGCACTTGAGCGGCAACACCCGCACACCAAACTCAGCCTCAATAGCAGCTTTCACTTCGAGCAGTTTCTCATACCGACGGGCGATGATGACGAGGTCAGCACCTTTTGCCGCCAAAGCGTTCGCCATCTGCACGCCCAGACCTCCACTGCAGCCGGTGACGAGTGCCACACGGCCCTTCAAATCAAAGATATCTTTCATATATTATAGTTGTTTTAATTTGGCAGACAACGAAATGTGTTATAAAATAAAAATATCTCTTCTCTTTCGAGAAAAGAGTCGAGCGGCTCGACACCCCAAAAGGCTTAATTCCGCCTTCGCGGAAACCGTCATACATTGTATGAGTGTCAAATCGGCTGCAAAGGTACGCAAAAATTCTGACATATGCAAGAGGGATGTTTTTTTTCGCATTTTTATTTGCATATATCAGAAAAATGTAGTACTTTTGCAAACGTATTCTGTTGAACACAACCTCTATATGTATGGAACCGACCAAATTTGACCGCGCAATCAAAATCGTCTCTTTGCTGATAGCCGTTATGGCCGTTATTCATATCGGATGGGAGATATATCAAGGGGCAATATTGGACAAAGTGCTCTTTGTCGGTGTGCAGTATTTAGCCATGCTGCTCATTATTGTGCCCGGTATGCTCAAAAAGCGTTTGAATATTGAAATGCCGTGGATGTTGTTCGCCATCACCGTACTCTTCAGTTTTACGGGTTTAGTCTTGGGGGAAGTCCTGGAATTTTACAAAAAGTTTTCCTGGTGGGACGATTTGCTGCACGCCGAGTCAGGTTTTTTGTTAGCGGTGATAAGCTTGTGGAGCCTGCGCGTCGCCTTGGCCGAGAGCGAAAAGCCTATCTATGTCAATAGATGGTTCCTGGCGATCTATCTGGTCACGTTCCCACTCGGTTTAGCTGTAATCTGGGAATTCTATGAGTTCACAATAGACGGCCTGCTTGGCGTCAACATGCAGCAGTTTATGGCTACGACTACAGGTTCGCTTGTCACGAAAATGGACGTGCCGCTCACGGGGCGCGATGCGCTGTATGACACGATGATAGACCTCATCTACACCTTAGTCGGCGCAGTGCCGGTTGCCATCTACTGTCTCATTAGGCACAATAAGATTATGGCGAGGTATGAGAAAATGAAGGAAGGGGCACGCAAATAGCGTCTTTTTTACAGATTGTAGCTGTCCATTGAAATCGGGTACAAAGGTACACAAAAAAGACGAGCAGGAGCCCGTCTGGGTTCCTCCAGGTAGCGCAGTACTTTCTCCTGACGCTCAGAAATGATTTCGGTCATGGGCTCTTAGTCATCAAGTATGGTAATTCGGCCTTGGGGAGAGGCATAGCGGTCAGGAACGGCGCCACCGAGAGTTATTTCCAGGTAATCGGCGAAAGAATCACCGTCGTATTGATTAGGCAGTGTTACTCTGGGGCATTGTTGCAGCAAGCCGTTCATTCCGTCTTGCGCGCAATATTTAGTGGTGCCGATGGTATATGTTTTTTCCGTATCGATAGGCTGCCAAAGGCTGAGCGTATCATTATACACATCCACGTTGGTAATGGTGTGGCTGCGTTGATGCGCGGTATAACGCAGTCCGGAGACTTGCGGGAAGGAGCCGCACTCGTCAGGAAGGGAAGTTGTGCAGCTCTCCAGCATGGCAATAATCGTGCTGCCGGAGACTTCTAATCTAACCATCGGGTTGTTAAAGGGCTGCACATTAATCGCATCACCATAGGTGATTATCCCGGCAGGAATACTTGTGCGGATAGCGCCGCCGTTACAGAGACCTATCTGCGCTTGTGCCGCCTCGCGGAATGCATCGGTGATGATATCTGCCATATTCGTTTCTCCATTGCGTACCAGCCGTTTGCCATCCGTTCCGTTAATCGTCAGTTCGAAAGGACATGTGGCGAGTTGTTTATGCGTCACTTCGTCCAAGAGTAAATAGACGCTGTCGATGGTATGTTGTACAACGGCGCTGGTGAAACTGATTTCCTGTGGCGCGATGAGCGTTGTGGAGATATGTCCGTCAGGAGAGATGACCAGTTTGCCGATGTTGGCGAATTGGGTTCCGGTCTGCGTAATCGGCACTTTCTTTCCGTCCTTGTTAGCGACCTCTTCGCGTTGTATTACCGAGTGGGTATGCCCGTCGAGCACCACGTCGATGCCTCTTGTAGCTGCCACCAAGTCATGTGAGGAGATGCCTAAAACAGGTTGCCTCTCTCCTAAATGCGAAAGCAGCACTACATAGTCAGCGCCCTCTTTTCGAGCCTGGTCAACAGCGTTCTGAACCAGTAGCGTGACTTCATCGGCATGCAGATCATAGATGAGATTGCCTTCTTGATCGTAGAAAGAGTAACTCTCGTCCATCGTCGTCTCAGGCGTGAGCACACCTACATATGCCACGCGTCGATTTCCGTAGCGGCAGATGACATAGGGGGCATAATAAGGCGCAGCGGCTCCTGCATCAAAGAAATTCGTGCAGACAACCGGTGCTTTGATTTGCGCCACAAGTTCTTTCATCCGAACGCCTCCATAGTCAAACTCATGATTGCCAATCGTCACGGCATCATAGTGTATCTGCCGCATGATATCCACGATATATTGTCCTTCGGACAGCGATCCGGCAACGCCTCCTTGCAGGTAATCACCGCTGCTCACGACCGCCACCCAAGCGGTGTCCGTACCCCGGATTGCGTCTCGCAGTCCGGCTAACTTGGCGTAATCATCAATGGAACAATGCACATCGTTCTCATAGAGAATGACGATGGTCTTCGTTGGGCACGGTACTTCTTGATCGTTTTTGCAAGACGTCAGCATCATGCCCGGAGAAAGAATACATAGCAGTGCAAGTATCCCGTAGAATGACTTATGGATTTTGATGTATTCAAACATAAACGCTTTTCTTCATCATTGATTTCGTCTGAAGTTCTGATAGCTACTTCTTGATCGCAACGACGTCCACTTGGCCGGAGCCGGAGAGGGTCTTGGATTGATACGAAGCCGAGATGATAACATAGGAGGGGAACGAAAGTGTGTTGTGAGAGAGCGTCGCTTTACCATAGGTAAAGGAGAGGTTCATTTCTATTTCACCATAGGTTTCTACTGCTTTTAAGGAATCCAAGAAGAGATAATTATCTGATACATAGCCATACGAGGTGTCATTCTCAGCAACCATCATTACTCTGTTCGGAACCGAGTCCTTCGCAATAGACAGTTCGCCCGTTTCATGCATGGGGATAGTAAACACTTTAAGATCGCCGGCGAAGATATCCACACTACCGGTAGAAGTAAAGGTGTAATCCCCCACAAAAGCATCACGCGCATCCATGGGTTGCGATGTACGCTCGCACGCACTCAGCGTCAGTACTGCCATAAAAATGGCAAAAGTCTTTATCAGATTGTTCATATGTTTCTTATTTAACGGATTTCTTGCAGGCTTTCAACTTGACATTTCCTTCTCCTTCGAGGTCGAATCCGTACAATGTACCCAAACAACTTACATTGTTGTCAGCCCAAGTAAGGGTATCATTAACTACCGGGGCATTATGGTTACTTATCGACAAAATTACCTCGAAGTTCTCTCCCTTAGCGCTGAACTCGTCTCCCACAAACTCAAGCTGACTGCCTTTGACGATCGCTTTGAAAGGGGCCAACTTTCCGTTGATAGCACCCGAGATGAGCACACTGTCCTTGTCGCTGACTTTGGAGATAGTGAACGTACCTTTCGTATTCAGAGGCAATGTGGGATTTAATCCCGGCATAGGACCGGAGAGGGTCATTTCGCCTTCTGTTACGTATTCGTACGTTCCTACGAAGGCGTCACGGTTATCCACTGAATTTTTTTCACATCCGGCCAACACCAGTAGGAGGGCCAGCAAAGCAAACCAATAATTTTTCATATTCTTGTTAATAATTAGTGTTTATTTCTGAAGATATGGCGTCCGATGCTATAGGCTTTTTTGTACATAGCGGAAGACGAAGATAGCGAATAGGACCCAGACGGTTGGAGAAATCTGACGGATACCTGTTTTGCCTTTGCAGAGTTTCATCAGCACATACATGATAGTGCCCACCATAATACCATCGCTGACGCTGTAGCTCAGCGGGGTCAGAAGTATGGTGAGGAACGCAGGAATGGCTTCGGAATAGTCTTCCCACTGAATGCCGGCGGTGTTGGATATCATCATAACGCCCACGATGATGAGCGCAGGACCTGTGGCTGCCATCGGGATAGCGATGAAGAGCGGTGCAAAGAACATCGCCAGCGCGAAACAGGCCGCTACGACAAAGGCCGTAAGCCCCGTTCGACCGCCTACCGCTACGCCTGTTGCGCTCTCAACGTAGGTTGTGGTGGTAGAAGCACCCAGACATGCTCCGGCGGTAGTGGCTACCGCGTCAGCCAGCAGCATATGACCGATACCGTCCACCTTGCCGTCTTTATCAATCATTCCGGACTTCAGAGAGACAGCTATCACCGTTCCAATTGTATCGAACAGGTCCACAAAAAGGAAGGCAAACACCACGGCAAACATATCCCACGAGAGTATCTGGTTCCACTCGAATTTGAGGAAAACAGGTGCCAGCGAAGGCGGAGTGGAGACGATTTTATCCCAATGCGTCACCCCCATCGGGATGCCGATAATTGCCGTCAGAAGGATTCCCCAAAGAAGGCCTCCGGGAATATGACGCACAATCATAAATCCGCAGATAAACAGCCCGATAAGGGACAAGATAACCGACGGATTATTGAATTGAGCCAGCGAGACCAGCGTATTTTCATTGGAGATGACGATGCCGCAGTTCTGCAAGCCGACAAAAGCGATGAAGAGGCCGATGCCGCCTCCAATCGCCGCCTTCAAGCCCGACGGAATAGCGTTCGCAATCAGTTCACGAATTTTGAAAAGCGAGAGGAGAATAAACAGGATTCCCTCGATGAAGACGGCCGTGAGTGCGAACTGCCATGTGTGGCCCATGCCGAGACAGACGCCAAACACAAAAAAGGCATTCATACCCATTCCGGGCGCCAGTCCGAAGGGTTTTTTTGCAATAAAAGCCATGGCAAGTGTACCGACAATAGACGCCAGCACGGTAGCCGTGAAGACCGCGGAATTCGGCATGCCTTGCGGAGCAAGCGCACTGAAAATACCGGGATTCACGGCCAGAATATAGGCCATTGTAAGGAAGGTGGTGACACCCGCATAAATCTCCGTACGCACCTTATTCTGCGCGGGGTTAAAGCCAAATAATTTCTCCAGCCACATATCTATCTTTCTTTTCATTACACCTCAGCAGTGTTTGCGGGTGCAAAGGTACAACTTTTTTCTGACATATGCAAGAGGGATGTTTTTTTTGCATTTTTATTTGCATATATCAGAAAAATGCAGTAACTTTGCAAGCAAATTTGCGTGCAAAGCTAAAACGAAGACTAAAAACCCATACAGATATGAAAAATGAGCTTAATGCCTTGATCATGGAGGCAATGAAGAACCATGATTCCGTGCGCACAGAGAGCCTGCGCGCTATCAAGAGTGCTTTCCTTAATTGGTCCACAAGCAAAGAGAACGCGGGTAAAGAAATGACCGAGGCCGACGAGATCCAGATCATCAAAAAGATGGTTAAACAACGTCAGGAGTCGGTGGAGCAGTATATCGCAGCCAAGCGTCAAGAGTTAGCCGATGCGGAGCAGGCCCAGATAGATGTGCTGGAGACTTTCCTGCCCAAAGCAGCCAGCGAAGAAGACATCGTTCGTGCGTTCAATGCAGCCAAGGAAGCGAACGGCTGGGAAGCAGAGAAAAAGAACATGGGTCTCTTCGTCAAAGCCATCAAAGCTGCCCTGCCCAATGCCGACGGCAAGATGGTCGCACAAGTTGTTCAGAGCCAATTGGCATAATCCCGGAACTCTTACCAGTGTACATAAAAAAACACATATACAATGAAAGTGAATTACTTGGAGTCGCGTCATATCGGACTCACAGAACAAGACGAGAAAAAGATGTTAGCGGCCGTAGGTGCCGAGTCGATGGAAGCGTTGGTACGCGAGACGATGCCGGCGGATATCCTGTTGCCGGAACCTATCGAGTTGGATGAGCCGTTCACGGAGCAGGAGTACTTGACGGAATCGGAGCAGGAGTTGCAGAACAACGATGCCTCCGCCCGCTCGTGTATCGGTCGCGGTTGGTACGGCACGATCACACCGGCTGTCATTCGTCGTAACATGTTGGAGAACCCCGTTTGGTACACGAGCTACACACCGTATCAGGCCGAAGTGAGTCAGGGACGTCTGGAGGCGCTGTTTGTATTCCAGACCATGATCAGCGACTTGACGGGTCTGCCGCTGGCTAACTGCTCGTTATTGGACGAGGCCACCGCAGCGGCTGAGTCGGTGACGATGATGCGCAATCTGCGCAGTCGCGAGCAAGTGAAGAACAACGTGCGTAAGGTCTTCGTGGATGAGAAGATATGGCCGAACACCTTATCGGTATTGCGTACGCGCGCTGCGGGACAGGGCATTGAATTGGTTATTGGTAATTGGTCATCGGTGATTGGTCAATTGAAAGCCGAGGAGTATTTCGGTGCGCTCGTTCAATGGCCGAACAGCGACGGTTCGATCGAAGAGTACGATGCTTTTGTGGAGGAGTGTCATGCAGCAGGACTCAAAGTGACGGTAGTAGCCGATCTGATGGCGCTGGCGCTGCTCAAACCGCTGGATGCGGATATCATGTGCGGCACGGCGCAACGTTTCGGTCTGCCGATGGGCTTCGGTGGTCCGACGGCCGGCTATATGGCTACGCGCGACGAGTACAAACGTGACATGCCGGGACGAATCATCGGTCTGAGTAAGGATAAATACGAGCGTCCGGCTTACCGTCTGGCGTTGCAGACCCGTGAGCAGCATATCAAGCGCGAGCGTGCGACCTCGAACATCTGTACGGCCGAGGCACTGTCGGCGATGATGGCAGGTATGTACGGCGTTTATCACGGCGCAGAAGGTATCCGCGAGATCGCAGAAGGTATCCACGGCAAGGCCGTTTATCTGAGCGAGATGCTGCAGGCCTACGGTTACAATCAAGAGAATGCGGAGTTCTTCGACACGCTCAAGATCACACGCGACGAGGACGATGAATGGCAAGACAGACTGCGTGAGATAGCGGAAGATGCCGGCTTCAATTTCTATTACGATCCGGAAGGGTGGGTGAGCCTGGCGATCGATGAGACCATCGGTTTGACAGAGATGAACCAGTTGATTCAGATCTTTGCGTGGGCAAGCGACAATATTCCGCAATACGAGGACAGCGAAGAGGCGTTTGAGGGGCTGTGGATCATCGATGAGAGTCGTGTGCGCGAGGTCGATTATATGCAAGCGGAGGTATTCAAGAAATACCATACAGAGACGGAGTTGATGCGTTATCTGAAGCGCCTCGATCGCAAGGACATATCGCTCGCTACCTCGATGATTCCGCTGGGCAGTTGTACGATGAAACTGAACCCTGCGGCGGCGATGATTCCGATCACCTATACCTGCGCGATGAATATCCATCCGCTGGCTCCGGCAGACCAAGTAGAGGGTTATACGGTGGTAATGGACGAGTTGAAGAAACAGCTGTGCTCGATTACCGGTTTTGCCGCTTGTACGCTGCAACCGACCTCCGGTGCTTCCGGCGAATATACGGGTTTGGTAGTCATCCGCGAGCGCTTGCATCGTCTGGGACAAACGCAACGCAAGGTACTCTTGATCCCGGCTTCGGCACATGGTACAAACCCGGCTTCGTGTGTTCAGGCTGGCTTTGAACCCTGCGTGGTGAACTGCGACGAGAAGGGAAACACCGATCTGGCGGACTGGAAAGCAAAAGCAGAGGCGAACAAAGAGGTTCTCGCGGGCTGTATGATCACCTATCCGTCCACGCACGGTATCTTCGAGCAAGCGATCCGCGAGATGATCGCTGCTGTGCATGACAACGGCGGACTCGTTTATATGGACGGCGCGAACATGAACGCGCAGATCGGTTGGACGAACCCTGCTTATATCGGCGCGGATGTGTGTCACCTCAATCTGCATAAGTCCTTCGCATCGCCTCACGGCGGCGGTGGTCCGGGTGCCGGTGCGGTATGCTGCACAGAGGCCTTGGCGGACTGTCTGCCGACGGAAGACAAGAACCGCGTTTCAGCCGCTCTCTACGGCAATGCGAACATGGCGCTTATCTCGTGGGGTTATATCGCGATGATGGGTGCGGAAGGTCTTCGTCACGCGACGGCCGCTGCTATTTTGAGCGCGAACTACATGGCCAAACGTCTGAAGGACGCGTACGGCATCGTTTATACGGGCGCAACGGGTAGAGTAGGACACGAGTTGATTCTCGACTGCCGTCAGTTCCACGCTATCGGCATCACGGAGGCAGATATCGCCAAGCGTCTGATGGACTACGGTTATCATGCTCCGACGCTTTCGTTCCCGGTACACGGCACGCTGATGGTAGAGCCGACGGAGAGTGAGTCGCTCGAGGAGATCGATCGTTTCTGCGACGTGCTGCTGCAGATCCGTCAGGAGATAGCCGATATCGAGAGCGGTAAGGCGGATAAGACGGATAACGTGCTGCTCAATGCGCCGCACCCGGAGTATGAGGTGGTAGCTGATGAATGGACGCACCCGTACAGCCGTAAACAGGCCGCTTATCCGACGGATTGGGTGGCACAGACGAAGTTCTGGTGCCCGGTAGGACGTGTGGATAACGGATGGGGAGACAGAAACCTGATTGCTAAATTCTAAGATGGTCAATTTTAGAGAACCGATTCGGAAGTACTACCGCGTTTTACCTTGGATCACGCTCAAGGAATTTCTGCTGATCATCATCAGCACCGTTCCTTATGCCTTGACGGTGAACCAACTGTTGGTGCCTCACGCGATCGTAGGCGGCGGCGTAACGGGTTTATGCGAGATTATCTATTTCGCGACGAACACGTACGTGCCTATCTGGCTCAGTAGCGCGCTGATCAACGTTGTGCTGCTGTTTGTCGCCGCATTCACGATCGGTTGGCGCTATGCATTGCGTACGGTTTGGGGC
>JAEEGK010027948.1_pt1 | contig 11355 bp, 7 predicted proteins | sample 8958771 | NCBI WGS metagenome assembly JAEEGK01 (sample SAMN16246547, study PRJNA631951) | gut metagenome | biome: gut microbiome; feature: rumen; material: SC-attached | host: Bos | place: Iran: Karaj | collected 2018-10 | reverse complement strand
TGCATCATAGAGCTCATCTGGCATCAGCGCCGGTTTATATAAATCCGCATAACTGCTCTGAGGATACTTCTCTCTTATATCCAAAATTGACTTTGCAAGTACTTCTATTTTATTTTTAATGGCTTTCGTAGGCGTAGGCCACGGGAATGTATTATATACAACTTCCTTGGTATATCTATATCTCTCCTCGAGTCTACCTCCGATTGACTTAACCCAAACCATATGAACCCATGATGTTAACACGCCAAAATGATATAAAGAATGGCTTTCCATTATTTTCATAAGATTACTGGTCACTTGATCTGATTCCAAAAAACCCATGGGTATATAGTTTCTATTCTCAGATGTCACTTCTGGAATTACCATGTATCTTTGCTGCGGGAAAACTTCAATATGAAATCTACGAGGCTTGCTTCCAAAATCTCGCGTTCCTTGATCCGAACTCTTTTCCCTAAATTCCTTTACCGCTTGAACTCTTTTTGTCACAAGTGGCATTTCACTTAATTCTTTTGGAGTACAATCTTGTAATGTTAGAATATATCTAGGTTTCTTATACAAAAACTCCTTTGAACCATAATATTCGTGTATGTATTTCTTCGCTTTAGGTTCAGCAATTAAAAAAGCATTCTTTTCTGATTCGTTTTTGAATATATAGTTCCCGTTATCTATAGGTTTGTTTCCTGTCTTAATTTCAGGAATTCCCACGCAAATTGGATGTTTCACTCTTCGTACAAGGGTAATTTCATCGAGTCCGTCCAAGTATGGATTTATAACATTTACAATATCTATTGAATCATCCTCATTAAAAATTCTCTTCGGAGTTTCATTATCGTATGTTGCAGAAATTCCCATTATAACGCAATGCACGATAGACATATCTCGGGCTTCATTTGTCCACTTAAATGAACGATATGCAAAATCAATGTGAATGCCTATCTGAAAAAGCGGATTCCACAACTCATAAACCTGCTCACCTTGTGATATTGAATTTGTCGAAATAAAGGCGGCCTTAATTTGTGTGTTCTGAATATATCTAGCGGTCAGCATATACCACCCAGCCACATAATCCAGAATTCCTGCCTTGCTATCTGTATTTTCAAAAATATTCTTAATTTCTAGGCGTTGGACGGCAGTCATTTTTTTGGAGCCATAGTATGGAGGATTCCCCAGAATGAAATTAATCTTGTCAGGCGAAATAATTTTCCCCCAATCAGTTGTAAGCGCATTAACATGATAAATGTTAGGATTGTCCCTTAGCGGAATTCTCATGAACGGCTTTCCAAATTCCTGAGCTGCTTCGATGTTCATTTTATGATCTATTAACCACATTGCAGCTTGCGCTATATAGCATGGGAATTCCTCTATTTCCATGCCATAGAACTGATTTACATTTACACATATTAGCTTGTCCAAATCAAAATCTACAGGAAGGTTTGCATTTTGAGGATACTGAAATCTTATAACTGATAATTCCAGCTTTCTTAACAATAGATATGTAACAACAAGAAAATTACCACATCCGCATGCCGGATCTAAAAATGTCAGTTGGGAAAGCTTTTCCTTAAAGTTTACCATCGCAATAGCATTACCCTTACTTCTCTCAAATTCAGCATATAAATCATCAAGAAATAACGGTTTTACAGCTTTTTTAATTATATACTGAGGTGTATACTGTTCTCCTAACTCAATGCGTTTTTCAGGATCCATAACGCTTTGAAACATTGCGCCAAAAATTGACGGTGAAATATCAGACCAATCAAAAGAACAGCAATCGAGCAAAACTTCTCTCATTTCACGATTAAACGATGCTGCTTTGATTGTTTCTCTAAACATTCCGCCATTTACATACGGAAATGCCCTTAACTCGTCAGAAATATTTACCATCCGCATATTTGTCGGAGTATCTAATACTTCAAACAATGTAGTAAGTCTCCCCGCCAAATCGGATCCATCACTCCTACTATTTTTTATATAGTTAAAAAAATCCTTCTTTGCGAAAATCCCAGTATGATCTGCAAATAGACAAAACAAAATTCGAACCAAGAAAACTTCTAAAGAATGTCCTTCATAGTTATATAGTTTTAATAGATCATGCAGTTTTGCCATCTTATAAGCCGCGGCTACATTTAGAGCTTTATCAATGACCAAATCATATTTTGTCGCTTGATCAGTCAAAATAGAAAGACATTTTACATTTTTAGATAAATCTTTGGTTTCAAATTCATATATCTCGTCGGTTGTCAAATTATACAGACGTATTCTTGCGAAATCACAAACCATGATAAATTCTGGCAAATCTTCATCATTAGAAATCGAAAAAGCATATTTGCGTGCCTGATCATGTGCCTTGTCCAACGATTTTCCTCTTGATTTCATTTCAATAAGGATGCGCCCAGGCCAAAGCATATCAATATAGCCATTTTTATCAGAAGCAGGGTGAACCTTTTTCTCAAAAGTGGCTACTCTCCTAGGATCAACCCCATATACATCACGCAATAATTCGTATAAAAAAGTTTGTGCCTCTGCTCGCTCGTCAGATGCATCCTTCCATCTATCTTGAAAACTAATAGCATTATTTTGTATTTCAATCCACGAAAAACTCATTTTTTAACCTCTTCTTCATATTCTGCGATACAATTCGCCACATATTTCGCCAGATTAACAGGTACTGCATTTCCTATCGCCAACTCAACGCTGCACTTAGAACCATTAAAGCGAAACCATTGCGGGAAAGTTTGAATATAACTTCTCTCTTTTGTTGTTAAGCAACGTACACCCTCTAAAATACCGGCCTTGTCAGCAGGATGGCGCTTATAATTATTTGGAATAGGACGATTTATACCCCTTATAGTTGCGCTTGGCTCATGAATACTAAACACAGCACGTCTCGCATAATTCCGAGGATGCATATAATAGTATTCTGTGTTTAATGAATCACCAAGATAGTCAAACACCGTCATTTGTTTTTCTGAGAAGTGACTGTCTATTATTTCATCCAAGAATCCATCTCGATCTCCCAAGTGTCCAATCAAGAAAAACCTTCTTCTTGACTGCGGGACACCACAATAACTGGCATTTAAAACTCTTTTTGTAATCCCATAACCTGCGTCTTTAAACCGTCTTATGGCATCTGGCAATACCGGACTTTTTTCTATGTTGTATACATTCTCCATAACAAACCATTGCGGTTTTATTTCAGATACAATTTTAGAAAAACAAGTAGTCAAATTTGCTCGTTTACCCTCAAAATCTCTTTTGCCAGAAATGGAAAAATCTTGACACGGAGGCCCACCTATTATAATGTCCGGATTATGTTTTCGCATCTCATCTGCAGATTTGGGATTCGTCAAATCATACTTTATTATGGGGTGTGTGAAATTCTCTTTGTAGATGTTTATGGCAGGCTCCCAATTATCATATGCAGCGACCACATTGAAACCCGCTTCTTTAAACCCAAGAGACATTCCTCCACAACCGCAAAACAAATCAACTGTTCTTAATGATTTCATATATCTTTCCTTATGTATTCCATCAGTACTTCCGCAACATATTTTGCCAAGTTAACTGGAACAGCATTTCCAATCATAGTATTCAAATCGGTTTTTGTCCCCTCGAATCTAAATGTTTTAGGAAATGTCTGAATATAACTACGCTCTAACACAGTTAGCGCCCTAACTTTTGATCCTATGTCAACTGGATCATCCTTGTGCTTCTTATACCCTTTGGGAATTGGTCGATCAATGCCTCTTATTGTCTGAGACGGTTCATAAATACTATATATTCCTCTTCGGCTATAATTTGTCGGAACTCTGAAATAATATTCAACACCTAGTGTATCTCCTAAGTAATCATAAATTGACATTGGCTTCTCTGACAGATTTGCCTCTAATGGCCTTTGAAGGAAATCATCTTGTCCATCAAGTTCGCCAATAATAAAGAATCGCTTTCTTGTTTGCGGAACCCCACAATAACTTGCATCAAGAAGAATCTGTGTCAATCCATATCCGGCTTTTCTATAATTCTCGACAGCCACACTATACGCCTTACTTTTTTTGGCGTTCGCAACATTTTCCATTACAAAATATTTAGGTTTTGCTGAAACAATGATATTGCTAAAAACTATCGATAATTCGGCTCGGCCAAGATTTTCGTTCATATGTCCAGCAGTCGAAAAATCTTGGCACGGAGGCCCACCTATTATTATACTCGGATGCAAATCAACGATTTCGTCTTGAACGCTTTTAAGAGACAAATCTGCAAAATGGACCGGATGTTTAAAATTTCTTGAATATACCCGAATAGCAGGTTCCCATTTATCATATGCAGAAATAATATTAAACCCTGCCATCTGAAAACCAAGAGACATTCCTCCACATCCGCAAAACAAGTCAACCATTCTTAAATTTTCTTTTTCAACTTCTGAATGCTTAATATATTCTCCTGTTCGGATCCTCGCATCAGATGGCTTTAGTAAATCAGACGGAATAGCCCACTGACGCCCGAATTTTATTGCACCTGGCAATCTTCCATTTGCACATAAGACTTGTATTCTTCGTGCTGTTATATCCCATTTAGTTGACGCTTCCTGAATTGTCATAAAAGCCATTTTAGTTTCTCCTTTAATTAGCAAAGTCACCAATGTAATTATATGCCATTTGGCGAATAAAATCAATTGGCATATACTCGATAACCCATTAATTTTCGTGTAACTTTAATGTGAATCAGATTATCCAACAATCTTCATAGATATTTTAAGAGAGAATCTTTCAATTTCTTTTAAGCCTCATAAGTTCCTTGTTTACATTATTATAGTACCATATTGCGTAGCCAATAAAATGTACTCAAAACCTTTTGATAAAACCTTTAATCTTTATTTGACTAGGTTAAAACAATATAGCTAAAATAATCTCGGTCAAATTCTCATTTCGGTAACTTCTCTGCTATTAAATATTTATCATTCAACAGTAGTTCTATTACATATTCAGTTATGGCGATTTTTAATCGCGCAGCCCGACTGCAAAAGCAGGCGTTCTCGGGGATTGGGGGAATGCTCCCAACAAGCTTCGCAGGTAGTTGTACGTACGTGCGCACTGCTTGCGAAAAATGTGTCGCGGCCCCACGATACACTGCTTGCAAAACAGTGTGGGGGCCCTCGATACATTGCTTGCAGGTTTGCATAACTTCATTTTGGCGGATCCTGCTCCGGGAGGCTTTTCTGTCTCGCAAGCAGTGTCCCGATGATAATCGTCGCATTTCTGCAAGCAGTGTTCCGATATATATCGTCGCAAACTTGCATGCAGCGCGTCGATTATCATCGGCCCCTTTCGCTTGTTGGATGGCACTGCCCCCAATCCCCCGGAACCTCACTTTTGTTCGGAGCCACGCACCGCAGGGCGGCGCTAAATGATCTTTCCGTCGTCCATCATTTTTCTTAATTCCGCAAGCGCCTGGGCCTCGATTTTTTTCGCGCTTGCTTTCGCAAGGTGAAAATACTTTGCAGTCTCCGAGACGGTCTCAGCGTCCAGGTCTCCAAGCCCGTACCTGCGCCAGAGCACCCTTTGCTGCTTCCTCGAAAGTTTGTCAAAGCGCCTTTTCATCTTCGTCAGCATGACGTGCAAAACCGCGTCTCGACCGGTTCTGTCGTGAAACGAAACGTTCACGGTTCCCTCGCTTGAAACCTCCCTGCTTTTCCCGTCATTCATCCAAAGCCTTGAAAGTCCATCCTGCTCATTTACCCTTTCAAAGGTTTCTTCGCTTTTGTCACAAAGTTTGCTCATCGCGTTTCGGATGGCGGAATACGCATAGGTGGAAAACCTTGTTCTCCTTGACGCGTCATACTTTCTTTTTGCGGACAAAAGCGCAATCCTTCCAACCTGCATCAGGTCATCCGCGTCAATTGAGTCCCACGGTTTTACGCACCGTCTTTTTATCGTTTCGTAAGCGAGCCAGGCGACCATGCGCTCGTATTTCATGATCAGTTCATCCCCGTCAGCCGGCTCACCGTTCAATGATTCCGTCGGAGACACTTCACCCTCCGCGGCCGTTTCCGCCATTTCACTTTCCGTTTCAATCCTTAATGCTTCCAACCTGACCCTGCTCCTTCTCCGCCGTCTCGTAAAGTTGTCTTAAAAGAACGGCGGCTCCTTCTATTGCCACGTCCATTTTTTCCAGTTTCTCCCCGGTAACCGACTTGTCCATCCTTATGCCTTTGCGCATCGTTTCCTTTACGAGCGCCATCTTTTCCTCCTCCGGAAGGTCCTGTGGTCTGGGAACCTTTTTTGCCTCCGCCCACGCGGCCTCCATGATCTCGGAATCAAGAAGCGCCCTGGCCTTGATCGCCTCCTCACATTCGGCAACCATCTTGGCCCTGATCTCTTCAAGCGCCGCCATGAGCTTTGTGTGAATGACCTGGACGGGATCCTTCGCGGCAACCATTTTTTCGAAATCCATCTCGATTTTTTGGCCGATCAGTTCCCCGTCGACTTGCAGTTTTCCCTCCTCGGCAAGCTCCTCGATCTCCGCAATGTTGAAGGCCAGAAGCTCGGACTTTGCCTGAATGTAGTTTGTCACGCTCAGGGTAAAGTAATCTGCCATCAGCCTCGTCGCGGTCAGGAACTTTTTGTTTAGGAGCAGCTCATTCATGACGCGCCCGTCTGCCTTTCCGGACAAAAGGTTTTTCGCCGCGTTCACGGAAAGCCCGAGCCTTTCCACGTCGTAATAAGTCCTCTCCGGCACGTTCGACAGCCCCAGCAGGTAGTCCGTCGTGACTCCAAATAATTCAGAGAGCTTGATCAGGTAGTCACTGTTTATCGTCTGTATGTCCCCTTTTTCGATTCTTCCGTAAGTCGCAGGATTTATTCCCAAATAGTCGGCCACTTTATTTCGCGAAATCCTTTTTGCCTTCCTCGTTTCCTTCAGTCGCTCTCGGAACGTTCCTGGTAACCATTCTCCCATTTACGTTTCCTCCCTAAATCTTTATAGAACATATGTTCTGCTTTCACTATATCACGTCCATTGCAAAAATGCATCAAAAATCGGAAAAAAATTTTTGAGGACTCCAAAAATTGCACATGCGTCACAAATCGGCACTTCCCAGATTTTGGACCGTATAATCTATTAGAAGCGTAAAGAACAAAAATCCAAAACGCTTCACGAAGGGGGCTCGCGCCGACGCGCGTGCCCTTTTTGTTTTCCAAAACCAAAACAAAAAAGGAGGAAAAAGAATGGAATTTGGAAAGTCAGCAAACGGCAAAATTGAACGGAAGGGAGGTGAAAGGTAATATGGCAAAAAGAAGAATGATCTCATCAGATGTGGTAAGCACGGATGCCTTCCTCGGCATGTCCCTGCGCGCAAGGGAACTGTACGTACACCTCAACCTGGAGGCAGATGACGACGGCTTCATCCCGTCGGCAGTTAAGGTAACCCGAATGGTCGGGGCGACAAAGACGCACCTTTGCGAACTGGTGGACAAGGGATACCTGATCGCGTTTGAAGGCGGGCTTCACCTCGTGACGCACTGGCTTTTGAACAACCAGATCAGAAAGGCCCGTTACGTACCCACCATCTACCAAAAGCAAAAGGCTCTCGTCACGACGCAGGGCATGGTTTACAGGCTTCTTACGGAAGATGAACTGGCCAAAAAAGCCGCCGAAGGAGAACAAAATGGCGTCCATTTGGATGCCAAAACGGACGCGGTTTTGGATTTAGAAGGCATCCAGGCGAATGACACTTTGGACGCCCAGATAAGTAAAGATAAGGACAGTACAGAAAAGGAAAGATTAGAACAGAAAAGACAAGATGAGGGAGATAACGTAAAGACCTCTCCCCCTCTCATCATTCCTTCCGTAAAGGAATTAACTGAATATGCCGAACAAATCGGCTATCAGGACTTCAATCCCGAAAAGTTCCTTACCTACTACGGATCCCGAAGCTGGAAGCTTCCCGGAGGAATGCCCGTAACGGACTGGAGATTGCAGGTGGATAGCTGGAAGTCGCGGGAGGGCGATTACAAGCCCGCAAACCCGTCTCCCAAGCAACCCGCATGGAAGCCTGCAAACCAGAATGATTATGACTTTGAAGAGCTGGAGAAAAAGCTCATAGCAAACTAAATAACCCGTCACTCGTCCTTTGCCAAGCCCGGCAAGGGATTTTTTTATGTCAAGGGGCAGTCCTGCGCATTGCAGGCTGCTCCTTTTTTCGTTTAAAACAAAGGAGACTCAAATGAATAAAGCAACGAAAAACCTCTTATCCACGGAAAATGCCAATACTTCATTGCATCTGTACACTGCAAATGCTACAATGAAAGAGCTTGAAGAAATGAGTGCCGCCATAGATGCAGCAAAAATGAAAAAAGAAAGAGAAAGGAAAGTTATTCAAAGATTCGGTGAACCCTACTTAACCACCAAAAAGCAAAATGGTAAGCTCTGCGAGTATTACCGGGTGGACTATCGAAACGAGTCCGGACAACGCGTTCAAAAATCTGCCAAAAACAGAAGCGAGCTGCTGGAAAAGCTGTGGTCCATCATGGAAGAAGAAAACCCTAATCAGCTAAAAACAACCTCCACAATCAGGGATGCGTATGAAAAACATCGCAATAAACGAAATGAACTGGTTGAAGCAGGGGCAATCTCTTCACAGACGGCAGAATATGATGCCTACAACTGGAATCGCTTCTTTTCTGACCGCGCTTTCGTGGACCTGCCCATTCGGAAGACCTCCACATACTTGCTGGAGCAGGAATTCAGGAAGATCTGCGGAGACGGCACGAAGTATACGAAAAAGGCGTTTGATAAAGCCAAAAGCCTTATGAACGGCATTTATCAGGAAGCCCTTTCGGACGGAATCATCCCGATCAATTACGCAGCCAATGCATCAACGGATCTTTGCAAGTTTATCGTCGAAGATCATTCCGAAGAAGCGGAGCAGGACAAATACTATTCGCAGGAGGACGTGCAAAAGCTGAGGGCGTATCTTAGGAAGCTTCCAAAGAACACCTACACGCTTGGAATTTTGCTTCACACTTATCTCGTAAGCCGCGTGGGGGAGACAAGGGCTCTTACCTGGGATGACTATAATCCCGAAACCGGAGAAATGAAAATCTGGCATGAAATAATCCAGAAAAAGAATGGTGACAAGAAAAGGTCCGATTTTGACAAGCACTGCACCAAAAGCGGAAAAAGCCAGGGCAGGCGTACCATTGCCTTGCCAAAAGAAGCGATGGACGTGGTTGAGGAACTGCGTAAGATCAACGGCCACAAGAAATACATTCTGAATGGCCGCGGAGATGCAAAGTTTTCCATCCCGCCCAACAAGTTCAATGAACACCTCAGGGCTTACTGTAAGGACTGTGGGATCGCCTATCATTCTTCCCATAAATTCCGCTTCTACGGCATCACCAGAATGTATGAGCTCGGCATCAGCGAGGACAGCATCCAGTATACCGCAGGCCATACCACTCTGGAAATGACTAGGCATTATGACAAGTCCCGTTCCAAGAACAAGATGGTCTGCCGGGAGGTCATGGCCGCAATATAAGGGTTTTTGCCAGGCAGTCACGCTTGCGTCACGCGCAGTCACGCAACTAAAAATGCCCGAAAACGCATTGTTTTCGGGCATAAAAAGAAGCGGGTGATGGGAATCGAACCCACGTGTCCAGCTTGGAAGGCTGGCGTACTAACCATTGTACTACACCCGCAAATGATATATTTGGTTGAATGCCCAGAACCGGAATCGAACCAGTGACACGAGGATTTTCAGTCCTCTGCTCTACCAACTGAGCTATCTGGGCAATCGGACTCAAAGCTCGCATGACACTTGATTGATCAGTTTCTGTGTCACAACAAGGGTATTGTACCCGTTTGAGTCCGAATTGTCAATACCTATCATCAAAAAAATTATTTTACTTCCATGCTCTCCACGTTCGTGAAAGGGAATGAGATTTTCCAGTCTCCCTCATACAGCTTTGCGCCCAGTGAGAAATATCCGCCGACTTCATATTGGTCAAGCTCCTGCACCGGGACGTCGAAAACATATTCTTCATACCGGCCAATCCGCTCCTTATCCCAAAAATTCACCGCCGCCTCGCGCAGGATCCACTTCCCGTCAGGCTGCACTAAGTGAACGTCGCCGTGATCGTCCCTTCCGTGCACGTCCTCGTAATACACTTGTACGTGCAGCTTTCCATCCACGATCCCGTACGCCGTGATGCTCGCGCCGTCTGCAATCCTGCATTCCTGGGCCTCGTTGGGCACCAAGCACCTCGGCACTAGCTCATCTTCACTGGAATACACCATGTTGGACCGTTTGCTTCCGATCTTCTTCTCCAGTTCTTCCTTGGGCAGGGCGTTGGCCTCTTCCTTAGACATGGCCTTAAGGTCGATCTGCGAAAGCACCGTCTCCATCTCCTGTTTTCCAGAGAGGAAGCGCCTTACGCGAAACGTCATTTTCTTTCCGCCTAGTTGCCGGTCATACAGACCCATCTTGAGTAAGAAAGTGGCGGTGCGCGTCTCTTCATCATAATCCACCAGGCTGCATCCGCCCCACTGATCGCAGTTGGTCTCAATGCTATAGCTGTCGAAAAGGTCGGTCGTGCCGTCTATGCGGTCTCCCTCAAGATCCCGCATCGTTACGTAGGCATCCACGACGTCGCCTTCCACGCAAATGCCTGCGATCCGCATCTCAATGCCCTGATCCACGCTGGACTTCTCCACGGGCACCATCTTTTCAGCCAGGTATGGATTCAGCTTATATAAAAACTCATATGCTTTTAAGCTTCCGGTTGCAGTTGCAACGGACAGAGACGTAAATCCAACGACAAGCACTGCTGCCACGCATGCCGCAATCTTTAGCAGCCGCGCCATAAATTTCTTCTTCGCGGTTTTTTCCTGCTTCGCGAATGCAATGACTTTACCGTCATCGCCGCGTTCCGTGCCACGAATCGCCTCTTCTATAAACTTATCGTCCAGCCCGGCAAGAAACGTTTCCGCCACGCCCGCGCTCTTTAAGACTTCTTTTTGTTTCATCCAATCAGTTCCTCCGCTTTCAAGTATTTTTGCAGTCTTTCCTTCAATCGGTGCAATCGCACGTTGACGTAATTTGTGCTTTGCCCAATTTCCTTCGCAATCTCGTTTGCGTTCTTGCAAAACCAATAGCGGTTTACGAAGATGATCCTGTCCGTCTTCTCCTGTTTTTCCAAGAAGTGATTGATCGCTCCCTTCAGCTCCCCCGTGAGGATGGCGTCCTCCACATTTTCCTTGCTGCGGAGAACTTCCTCCAATTCCTCCAGGCATACGTCATATTCCGACTTTCGTTTTTGTGCCAGATCCGCGCGCATCTTGCTCAAGGACAGGTTTCTT
>JAEEGK010027945.1_pt1 | contig 11355 bp, 7 predicted proteins | sample 8958771 | NCBI WGS metagenome assembly JAEEGK01 (sample SAMN16246547, study PRJNA631951) | gut metagenome | biome: gut microbiome; feature: rumen; material: SC-attached | host: Bos | place: Iran: Karaj | collected 2018-10 | reverse complement strand
GTGTCCTCCCGCCTGCCGGAATACCTGCAGCCGGGGGACTGCCTGGTGAGGAACGATTCCCGGGTCCTGCCCGCCAGGCTCATCGGCCGTCGGGCTACCGGCGGGGCCGTGGAGGTGCTGCTTCTGACGGACCTGGGGGGCGGCGTATGGGAATGTCTCACCCGGCCCGGCAGGAAGACCCCCGTGGGGACCAGGCTCTATTTCGGGGACGGGGAACTGAGCGGGGAAGTGGTGGAGGCCGTCAGCGACGGCAACAAGCGTATCCGCTTCACTTATGAGGGCATTTTCCTGGAGGTGCTGGAGCGCCTGGGCCGGGTGCCCCTGCCGCCCTATATCAAGGCGGAGCTGCAGGATCCGGAGCGGTATCAGACCGTCTATGCCCGCAGCCCCGGCTCTGCCGCCGCGCCCACGGCGGGGCTCCACTTCACGCCGGAGCTGCTGCTGGAGCTGAAGGACAGGGGCGTGGAGCTCTGCTATGTGACCCTCCACGTGGGCCTGGGCACCTTCCGCCCCGTGAAGGAGGCGGAGATCGAGGGCCATGAGATGCACTCGGAATTTTGCATGATCCCCCCGGAAGCGGCCCAAACGATCAATGCCGCCAGGAGAGAAGGGCGGCGGATCGTCTCCGTGGGCACAACCTCCTGCCGGACCCTGGAGGCTGTGGCCGATGAAAATGGATTTGTGGTCCCCTTTGCGGACTGGGTGAATATATTCATCTATCCCGGGTATCATTTCAAATGCGTGGACGCCCTTATTACCAACTTCCACCTGCCGGAAAGCACCCTCATCATGCTGGTGAGCGCCCTGGCGGGGCGGGAGCATGTTCTGGAAGCCTATCGGGAGGCAGTGGAACAGCGCTACCGCTTTTTCTCCTTTGGCGACGCCATGTTCATCCATTGAGCTGCCTTTCCTGTAGTTGACAAATGTTATCTGATGTGGTATGGTAACGGGCGGTTCCTGCGGCGGCATAGGGAAAAACCGTCAGGGGAGGGGAAACGGCATGGCTCGGCATGAGGATCTGGACTGGGTGCGGACGGCTTCTGCCGTCAGTGTCGTCCTGCTCCATGTTTCCAGCGTTTTTGTCGCCCGGGATTCCCGGCTGACGTTCCTGGGGGTGAGCCCGGCGCTGCTGTGCAACCAGATCACCCGCTTTGCCGTGCCGGTGTTCTTTCTCCTCTCCGGTCTGGGGCTGGGCCTCAGCAATCGGCCCCTGAAGCTGCCCGGCTTCTGGCTGCACCGCCTGCGGAAAATCGCGATCCCCTACATGCTGTGGACCCTGTTCTATCTGGTGCTGGAAAAGCGATCCGAGCTGGCGGGCATGCCGCTGCTTCCGGCCCTGGGGAGTGTCGGCCGCAGCCTGCTCACCGGAAATGCGGAGTCCCATCTCTGGTTCCTCCCGGCGCTGGTGCAGCTCTATCTCCTCTACCCCGGCCTGAAATGGCTGATGCGCCGCGCCCCGTGGTGGACGCTGGCAGCCTCCTTCCTGGTGTCGGGGTACTGTACCCTGGCGGTCTATGTGCCCCTCCCGGTGCATGGCTGGCTGTGGGCCCGGATCTGGCGGCTGTTTCCCACCTGGCTCTTCTATTTCGTGCTGGGCATGGCCCTCACGGAGGAACGGCTGGAAAAGCTGCGGCTGTTCCTTCGGAAATATGCCCAGTTCCTGATCCTCGCCGGGGCGGTCCTGGCCCTGGTCTACGCCTGGGATTCCCGGCGCTGCGGCAATCTGGATTCCATCAAGCCCCAGCTGTTCATTTATGCGCCGGTCTGCTTCCTGGCGCTGATGGCCTCCTGGAACCTGCTCAAGCGCAGCCGGGCCCTGGCGGCCTTCTCGGCCTTCACCGCCCGCCATGCCATGACGGTGTATTTCGCCCACATCTTTTTCCTCCAGCTTCTTCGCCGCATCCCCTTCATGAATCGCAATCTCCTCACCATGCTTCTGACCTTCCTCCTCACCCTGGCGCTGTGCCTGCTGACGGCTCTGGCGCCGGAAGCGTATACGCGGTGGAGGAAGAAGAGAAAAACGGCATAAATATCGGGCAGCCGGAAGGCTGCCCGAAGTTTATATTGGAAGCATTATTTTGCGATGATCAGAGAAAAGTAGCCCGCGTCGTCGGGGATTTCGTCGGCGCTGCGGTAGACGGCTTCGTCCTTCATCCCGCAGTTCACCACGGCGCTGACCTTCCGCCCGCTGGCCTTCAGCAGGGCCTTGACCTCCCGGATATGGCTGGCGGACTTCATCAGCACATAGTTGCCGTCCAGTTCCAGCCTGTCTTCGGTCTTGTGCACTGCGGGCACGATGTGGATGGCTTCGTCCCACTCCGCCAGGGGCACGCCCAGCCGGGCCGCTGCCGCGCAGAAGGAGGGGATGCCGCTGACCAGCTCCACCCGGTAGCCATCCGCCTCCAGATAGTGCTGGATATAGCTGAAGGTGCAGTAGACGGTGGGGTCCCCCAGGGTGAGAAAGACGACGTTTTCCCCTCTGTCCAGATAAGTCTTGAGCGTTTCCGCGCCCTTACGATGCTCTTCGTCGATCAGCTGCCGGTCCTTTACCATGGGCATATAGAGCGGCACCAGCTCCTTTTCAGCCAGCTCCGGCACCGCCTGCACCGCGATCTGATAGGCGGTGGTCTCCTTTGCATCCCTGCCCGGTACGGCGATCACCTGGTTTTCCCGGATGAGGCGCACGGCCTTCAGCGTCATGTATTCCGGATCGCCGGGGCCCACGCCCACGCCGTAAGCGATACCCTTCATATTGCGTCCTCCTTCGTTTCCGCCCTGTGTTCCGGCCAAAGGGATCACCCCGGCCGGGAGGCAGAAGGACTATACCATATCCCGCCGCCCTTGTCCACCGGTATTTCCGACCGCCGGGCTTGTGCAAACTCCGCCTTTGCGGTAGAATACGGAAAACAGGAATGGAAACGGGGAGGGACGGACATGAAAAAGAAAGCCTATTTTGCCGGGGGCTGCTTCTGGTGCATCGAACCGGTGTTTGAAGCGCTGCCGGGGGTATCCGGAGCGGTCAGCGGTTATTCCGGCGGCAGGGAGGAGGCTCCCTCCTACGAGGATGTGAAAGCCCAGCGCACGGGTCACCGGGAGACCGTCTGCGTGGAGTATGACGACGGAAAGATCTCCTTCGGTGCGCTGCTGGACGCCTATCTGGGCAGCGTGGATCCCTTCGACGAGGGCGGCCAGTTCATCGACCGGGGCCATTCCTACACTCTGGCGCTCTATTATACCTGCGGGGAGGAGCGCCGGACGGCGGAGGCAAAGCTGGCGGCGTTGGAACAATCGGCGGGAAAGCGCGTCTATATCAGCGTAGAGCCCTTCCAAAGCTTTTGGATGGCGGAGGAATACCATCAGGATTATTATCTGAAGAATCCTGATGCGTTCCGGAAGGAACTGGAGGAATCGGGCAGGGATCGGAGAGGGCCGACGGGCTCTCCCGGGAAAGAGGGACTTGCATGAGGCGCAGAGATATCATAAGAATCCTTGTGATGCTGGGAGTGTTGATGATGCTGTTGAATCTGTTCGGCTGCGGAAAAGGCGGGGAAAAGCTGGCGGACAGCGGGACCTGCGGCGAGAACCTGACCTGGAAATACGAGAAGCGTTCCCAGACGCTGACCATCGAGGGCAGCGGGGAAATGGTCACCACGGACCGCTTCATGTGGAGCGATTACCCCATCAAAAAGCTGGTGATCTCCGAGGGCGTCACCTCCATCGACAGGGAAGCCTTCTATTCCAATCAGCAGCTGCAGGGAACGCTGAAGCTGCCAAGCACCCTGAAAACCATCGGGGAATTTGCCTTTTACGGCTGCGAAGCGCTGAAGGGCCCGCTGGAGCTGCCCGACGGCGTGGAGACCGTGGGCGCCTATGCCTTCACCCGCTGCAAGGGCTTTGACGCCATCCGCCTGTCCAAGGCGCTGCGCAGCGTGGGAGACGAGGCCTTTGAAGAGATGAAGGGCCTCAAGAGCACCCTTACGCTGCCGGAGGGGCTGGAATCTCTGGGACGCTGCGCCTTCGACGACTGCGAGGGCCTGCGGGGGGACCTGATCCTGCCGGATTCCCTTAAAAACCTGGGGAGTTACGCCTTTGCCAGCTGCGGATTCGACGGCGTTTGCCGGCTTCCCGCCGGGATGACGGAGATCCCCTATAACTGTTTCAGCTGGTGCGAGTCGCTGCGGGGCGACCTGGTGATCCCCGACAGCGTGCGCTTCATCGGGGAATCCGCCTTTGCGGGCTGCACCTTCGACGGCACGCTGACCCTGCCGGAGGGGCTGGAGCGCATCGAACGCTATGCCTTTTCCAGCTGCAAGAAGCTGTCCGGGCCGCTGGTGATCCCCGACAGCGTGCGCTTTATCGGGGAATCCGCCTTTTCCGGCGGCGAGGCTTTCAGCGGCCTTCGGCTGCCCGCCGGGCTGACGCTGATCTGTGAAAATACATTCCGGGGCTGCGGCTCCATGACGGGGACCCTGGAGCTCCCCGCCGGGCTGCTGGTGATCGGCGACAACGCCTTCTCCAGCGCGGGCTTTACCGGCGCGCTGGCGCTGCCCGCCGGACTGCGCTCTTTGGGCCGGGGTTCGTTCAGCTATTGCCAGGGACTAACGGAGCTGTCTTTGCCCGATTCCCTGGAGCATATCAAGGAATATGCTTTTTCCGGCTGCTCGGGGCTTGCAGGGATCCTGACGATCCCGGACGGCGTTTACAGCGTGGGGCGCGGCGCGTTTTCCGGCTGCGGCGGATTGACGGAGGTGCGCTTCGGCGCAAAGGTGCGCAGCGTGGGCGAGGGCGCTTTCCGGGAGTGCGGCAGCCTGCAGTCGGCGGATTTCAGGGGCAGCCTGACGCCGGATTACTATGGGCCGGAGGAGAAAAAACCCAGCTTTCCGGAGGGCTGCAGGGTGAATGCTTTGCCCGGTGCAGGCTCGTACCGGGAGCAGTGGGAGACTGCGAAGACCACAGCTGCGCCGCAGCCGGAAAACGACGGCGGGGGAGCGGCAAAGGAAATGCCCTACCTCTGGACCGACGGACTGAGAAACGACGATTTCTGCGGGGCCGGTATCTACGCGGACGTGGTTTTGAATTTCGACAGCGGCACGATCGGGATCTTGATCAACGGCAGGCCCATGGGCGAGACCGGCTATACCGCCGACGGCAACAACTATGACAAGAGGATCGTGTATACCGAAGGCCTGCGCTGCGTGGACGGGGTGATCGGAGATCTGGAATTCCGGGATGGCTACAACCGGGACCGGCAGCTGCTGGCCAAGCTCACCGGCGACGACGGGGAGGTGCGGACCGTCGTATTCCACACAGGCTCGGAAGAATCCCTGTATCTGGATAGGGAAGAATAAAGGCAGCATTAAGGGCGCGCTGCAGAAAAAACTGCAACGCGCCCTTTTCTGGCACCCTCGGCGCGATTCGAACGCGCGGCCTTTCGCTTAGGAGGCGAACGCTCTATCCTGCTGAGCTACGAGGGCACGATGGGGAAATGCCTCTTGCCCGGTGCGGGCAAGAGGCATTATAGCATACTTACCTGAGATTGCAAGGTTTATTTGCCGCTCAGGGAGGCCCGGCGATGCCGGATGACCTCCGCCATGACGCTGACGGCGATCTCCGCCGGGGTCTCGGCCTTGATTTCCAGGCCGATGGGGCAGCAGACGGCCTGGAGCTGCTCCATGGGGAAGCCCTCCTCCTCGTGGAGCTTCCGGTATAGGGCGTCCCGCTTGGACTTGCTGCCGATCATGCCCAGGTAATAGGGCTTTTTTCCGAGGGCCCAGCGCAGCACGTCCTTGTCATAGGAGTGGCCCCGCGTCATGATGACGACGTAGCTGGCCCCGTCGGCGGGGAAGTCGGGCATGCGCTCAAAGCTGTCGATCACGATGCAGTTGCAGCCGGGGAAGCGATCCGCGTTGCAGAATTCCGCCCGGTCGTCGATGGCGGTCACATGGAAGCCGCAGTTCACGGCGATCTTCGCCACCTCGCAGGACACATGGCCCGCGCCGAAAAGATACATCCGCGGGGCGGAGCCCACGTCCTGGGCGATGAAGCGCATCCCGTCCGCCATCTCCCCGTGGATGGCCACCCGGATGGGGTTCAGCAGCAGCTGCCGCGCGAAATTCTGGTTGCCCCGGAAGGAACCGACCAGCCGTTCGCCCCCCACGTTGAGGCAGAGCTGGAAGGGGAGCGCACTGTCGTCCTTCTCATCCAGGATATAGAAGAGCCAGGCGGGCACACCCTCCGCCTCCGCCTGGGCCGCCGCTTCCATGATGGCCTGCTGCTCCGGCTCCATATAAGCCAGCAGCACCTCGCACACGCCGCCGCAGATGAGCCCGGCGGTGGCGGCTTCCGTGCCGCTCATGTCATAGTGCATGATCCGGGGCCTGCGGTCCCGAAGAACGGACTCCCGGGCCATGGCCATGACCCCGCCCTCCATGCCGCCGCCGCCGATGGTGCCCACGATGCTGTCCGCCAGCACCAGCATGCGGCTTCCCGCGCTGCGGGGGGTGGAGCCGTCCTGTGAAATGATGGTCGCCCAGACGAAGGGCGTTCCCGCGGCACAGAGGGCCGCAGCCTCCGAAAAAATGGAACTCATGTTGTCCTCCCTGTATGCTTTGGCGTTCCCGGGAACGCCGCTTTTATTTTTCTGTGAGTATCATAAGATATCCGCAGGGAAATATCAAGTGGGTTTTTCCCGCCGGGTTTTGCTTATTTTTCACAAAAATCCTGCTTGACAGGCGGGGGCGCGAAGTATAAAATATCACAGATAATATATAAGAGCTAAGGGGAAGTTCGTCAGGCTGAGCAATCAGCCGTATATATTTTTCAATCTAAAATAGGAGGTATACCGCGTACATGCCGTGGTGGTTAACAGTCATCCTGGTCGTCGTGTTTGCCGCCGTTGCGTTTTTCCTCGGTATTACCTACCGCAAGAAAGTATCCGAAAGGGAGATATCCAGCGCCGAGGAGGAGGCCAGGCGCATCATCAATGAGGCCATCAAGACCGGCGAAAGCAAGCAGCGGGAAGCCCTGCTGGAAGCCAAGGAATCCATCCATAAGGAACGCACGGAATACGAGCGGGAGGTGAAGGAGCGGCGCAGCGAACTGCAGAAGCAGGAGCGCAGGCTCCAATCCAAAGAGGAAAACCTCGACAAAAAGACCGACAATATCGAGAAGAAAAGCGAGCTTCTGAACAAGAAGATCTCGGAGGCCGACGCCATCCGGGAGGAAGTGAAGCTCATCAAGCGCAGCCAGCTGGAAATGCTGGAAAAGCTCTCCGGCTATACCCAGGAAGAGGCCAAGGAATACCTGATCCAGGAGATCGAATCCGAAGTGACCCATGAAAAGGCCATGAAGATCAAGGAGCTGGAAGCCAGATTCAAGGAAGAAGCCGATGAAAAAGCGCGGGAATACATCACCCTCGCCATCCAGCGCTGTGCTGCGGATCACGTCGCCGAAGCTACCGTCAGTGTGGTTCCCCTGCCCAATGACGAGATGAAGGGCCGCGTGATCGGCCGTGAGGGCCGCAATATCCGCGCCATCGAGACCCTGACCGGCGTCGATCTCATCATCGACGACACGCCGGAAGCCATTACCCTCTCCAGCTTCGACCCCTACCGGCGGGAGATCGCCCGGGTCGCCCTGGAAAAGCTCATCACCGACGGGCGCATCCACCCGGCAAGGATTGAGGAAACGGTGGAGAAGGCCCGCAAGGAAGTGGAAGCCACCGTCAAGGCGGAGGGCGAGCGCGCCACCTTCGAGACCGGCGTCCACGGCCTGAATCCGGAGCTGGTGAAGCTCCTGGGCCGTCAGAAATACCGCACCAGCTATGGGCAGAATGTGCTGAAGCACTCCATCGAAGTCTCCCATATCGCGGGCCTGCTGGCCGCCGAGCTGGGGGTGGACGTGGCCCTGGCCAAGCGGGCCGGTCTGCTCCACGACATCGGCAAGTCCATCGACCATGAGGTGGAGGGCAGCCACGTCGCCATCGGCGTGGAGCTGGCCCGGCGGTATAAGGAAAACGAGCAGGTGGTCCACGCCATCCAGGCGCACCACGGGGACGTGGAACCCCAGACCCTGGTCGCCTGCATCGTGCAGGCCGCCGATACCATCTCCGCCGCCCGCCCCGGCGCACGGCGCGAGAACATCGAGAACTATATCAAGCGTCTGGAAAAGCTGGAAGAGCTGACCAATTCCTTCCCCGGCGTCGCCAGCTCCTTCGCCATCCAGGCGGGCCGCGAGATCCGCATCATGGTCAAGCCCGAGGAAGTGGGGGAGGACCAGATGGTGCTCCTGGCCCGGGACATCGCCAAGAAGATCGAAAGCGATCTGGAATATCCCGGCCAGATCAAGGTCAATCTCCTGCGGGAGACCAGGGCCGTGGAATACGCGAAGTAAAGAGAGCTCTTTGCATCGGACGGATGATTCATCCGTCCGATGTTTTTTCAGGTTTTTGTCTTGACAAAGCCGGTCTAATGGATTAGACTCAGAACAGGTCTAAAGAATTAAACCGGGAGGGAACATCTGTGGAATCAAAACGTCTTTCCTATGGAGAAGCGCGGTTTCTCGATGTGATCTGGGCCAGTGAGCCGGTGCCCTCCGGCAGGCTGGTGGAGCTGTGCCGGGAGAAGCTGGGCTGGAAAAAATCCACGACCTACACCCGGCTGCGCCTGCTGGCGGAGAAGGGTTATGTGAAAAACGAGGACACGGTGGTGACGAGCCTGCTGAGCCGGGAAGAAGTGCAGGCCGCCGAGAGCGCCTTTGTGGTGGAAGAGACCTTTTCCGGTTCCCTGCCTGGGTTCCTGGTCTCCTTCCTGGGCGGGAAGACCATCTCGGCGGAGGAGGCGGAGGAGCTGAAGAAGCTCATCGACGAGCACAAGGAGGACTGAGATGGAAATTGTTTTCCTGCGCGTGCTGGATATGAGCCTGTCCGCCGCCGCGGTGATCGCGGTGGTGGTCCTGCTGCGTCTCGTCCTGCGCGGCGCGCCGAAGAAATGGCGCTATCTCCTGTGGAGCGCGGCGGGCTTCCGCCTTGCCTGCCCGGTGAGCTTCCGGGCCGCCTTCAGCATCTTCCGCCTGGGGCCAGCTGCGGCTGCTGCACCTGCGGCTTCTGCTGCGGCGGGGGAGCTGCGATATATCCCCCGGGCTTCCGTTACCGCCGCACCGGTGATCCACGATCCGGTCATAGTGACCGGTGCGCCGATCCAGGTCCCCGCCAACGCGGTCTCGGTGCAGGCCGCCGCGCCTGCCGTTCAAGCCGCCTCCGCTGACCCGCTGGAGGTGCTGCTGACGGTGGGGACGGCCCTCTGGCTGGCAGGGCTGGCGGTCATGCTGATCGTCGGCGTCGTCCGCTATCTCCGCATGAGAAATCAGCTGGCCGACGCGGTCAGGCTGGAAAACGGCATCTTTGCCTCGGATTCCATCCGGGCGCCCTTCATCCTGGGGGTGCTGCCGCCCCGCATCTATGTGCCCGCGGGACTGGAAGGGAAGGAACTGGACTATGTTCTGAAACATGAGCGCGCCCACCTCCGCCGCTGCGACCACTGGGCAAAGCTGCTGAGCTATCTCCTCCTGTCCCTCCACTGGTTCAATCCCCTGGTGTGGCTGGGGTTTTATCTCATGAGCCGGGATATGGAAATGAGCTGCGACGAACGGGTGCTGGCTTCCTGTGAAGGCGAAGCGAAGGAGTACAGCCGCACCCTGCTGGCCTTCGCTGTCGGCAGGCGGTTTCCCGCCCCCGCGCCGCTGGGTTTCGGGGAGAGCGACGTGTCCAGCCGCATCAAAAACGCGCTGCGCTGGCATAGGCCGAAGCTGTGGGTCACCGTGATCGCGGTGGCGCTCTGCCTCCTTGCCATCGCCGCCTGCACCGCGAATCCTTCTTCCGGCTGGCTGGAGGACGACGACGCGGTGCTGGACTATGCCATGAAAAACTACCAAATCGAGGGCAAGGCCATCACCGGCGGAAAGTATCTGGACAGCGGCGGCCTGATGAACGGGTCTGTTGCCTACAAGCGATTCGTGGTGGAGCTGGAGGACGGAACGACCTGCCTGCTCACGGTGAACGGGTCCATGCGCAGGCATCTGCGGCAAGTCGGGCCGGAGATGCAGGTGAAAGATTTTGTGAGTGCGAATATCGAGGGCTCGCCCTGGCTCTGGTTCTTTTCCCTTCGCAGGGATTTTCTTGCGGAAGCGACTTGGGGAGAATACGGTCCGGAAGCGCGGGAGCAATCCCTTTCCGACGAAAAGCTGAGGGACCTGGTGGCGAGATTGAATGCCCTGCGGCCGGAAGAGATCCATCCCGGCCGGGGCGGCCCCATGAATCGCTATGTGAAGCTGGTCACGGATGACGGGACGTTTACCCTGCGCTTCGACGGCGGAATGATCGAATTGGCTATGGACGACGCGGCCAGTGCCCGCTACCCCATCCCCGAAGGGGACCCGTCCCCGGAATGGGTGATCGACAGCCGCTTCCTTTATGATTTGCTGGACAGTATGGGAACGGACGCGGCGGGCGGCGAACAGGAACCCGAGCCGACGCCCAAGGCCCTGACAGTCCCGGAGGTCAGCGCCGACACGAAAGACGATACCGTGTTTTTCAGCTTCTCAGACGGCAGTCTGGCGCTCCTGGGCGTGGAGGGAAAGACCAACCAGGACGTGATCGATGCTGTCCCCTTTACCGACCTCAGCTGCCGCACGGAGGACAATTTCCTTGTGCCCGGAGACCCGTCCATCCTGTCCGGCGGCGCGCTCCGCCCCGGCCTGAGCGTCCCGGATGTGAGGCTGGCGCTCTTTGGATATACCTACCACAGCAACTTCGGGGAGCAGCAGATGCGAAGGCCGCAGATCATCCTGCATGCGGATGTTGGCGCAGACGATTATCCGATCACCGGCATCTATGCGGGGCAGCTCTTCGACCTGAACCTGGATTACAGCGACTACGACGGCGGGGTTTTGTCCCATGTCACTCTCGCGTTCCTGCCCAACGAGGGCGAGGAGCACGCCCTGGAGCTTTTCGCCATGCTCCGCGCCGCAATGACGGAGCAGCTGGGCGCTTCGCAGTCGGAGGAGATGAACGGTCATTATGACCGGGAAGAAACGATCATTTATCAAGACGGTCATACAGAGAGCCGTTTTGAGCCGACGGACTATGTGCTGGCCGCCTGGTGGGACGACTCTGCGACGCTGACGCTGCGTCTGGAGATCGGTCAGAATTACTCCCGGCGGCTGACCATCGACTTTTATGAGAATATCTACTATGCGGAAGAACCTGAAATCCCGGCGGATCCGCTGGAAGCCATGGCAGCCGTGAAAGCGGAAGATATTTTCATCAGGAACACCGGTTATTCTGTGCCGGATGCGGAG
>JAEEGK010027943.1_pt1 | contig 11356 bp, 14 predicted proteins | sample 8958771 | NCBI WGS metagenome assembly JAEEGK01 (sample SAMN16246547, study PRJNA631951) | gut metagenome | biome: gut microbiome; feature: rumen; material: SC-attached | host: Bos | place: Iran: Karaj | collected 2018-10 | reverse complement strand
GGTTCCGAGATCAAGGACATTCTGACCGACTATGCAAAGTCCTCTGCCTACTATTTTCTTATAGAACTCTTGCGGATAGACATCTCTGTACTTTGCATATTCTTCAGAAATTCTTCCCCAGTCAAAAGCTTTTCCTGCATCTATTCGAGCATCTTTTATTTCCATTCACCTATACCCCCTCAAATGATTTATCAGATCTGTTACCATCCCTCGATCTTCCATCAATTTCATTCTTTCATTTCATAGTCTCCCAATCTTCCTTCGTCATCAGGCTCACATGGCCTGTCCTCTTCTCCTTCATCAGCGGTACATCCACATTCTCAGATTTCCACTGATACTTAAAGCCACATTTCTCCTGGACACGCTTGGACTTGGCATTGCCTTCATAATATCCGATCCAGACCTTCTGCATACCTCAGTCCTCAAAAGCATGGCGAAGCATTTCCTTCACAGCCTCAGGCATAATACCCTGACCCCAGAAGGGTTTTCCGAGCCAATATCCCATCTCGCACTCATCATCCCGGTCAGTCATATCGGTGTGCCCGTTCAGCTTTAGTTCGATTGCACCAATCGCCTTGCCATCTTCTTTCAGGCAAATGGCATAGGCTTCTTTACCGTTAAAAACATTCTTGATAACATCACGGCTCTCATCTATACTCTGATGTGGCGGCCAGCCTGCAATCGGGCCTACATCAGGGTTACTGGCGTATCTGTATAAATCTTCCGCATCCGCATCTTCCCATCGGCGCATGATCAGTCGTTCTGTTTCAAGCGTTCTTCCTATGAACAGCTCCAAATCGATGCAATTCCAGGTGCCGATGGGCATAGCGCATTTTCTTCTGCCATACTCCTTAAAACCGGCAGCTTCGTAACAGTATCTTGCGCTCTCATTATTCTCAAACACACCCAGATCAATCCTTGATGCCGACAGATGCCCCTTTACATATTGAATGCCAAGCCGGATCATTTCTTTTCCGAGTCCTTTCCCTCTCCGGTCAGGGTTCAGGATAACGAATCCAAAGCGATCAGAACTGTCATCATTTGCTCTCGGATATCTGATAATGAAATGTCCTACGATTTCCTCGCTATCATCCGTGGCCGTAATCGAAAAGAATCGTCCTGTCTTAAGTTGCGGAGCATAGTTCTCAATGATATCGTCTCCCGAAAGGGGATATTTATTGAACCTGTCAGCCGACCATTTATATAATTCTTCCTCCGACCGAAGCCATGATGCTATGATCGGAGCATCTTCCATTTTGAAATCTCTCAGTTTCATCATGTTTCAATTCCTTATGTACCTTTAAAAATGTGCCAGTTCATCAGATGCGCTTCTGAAACCAAAGAAGGTCATACCATCTGTCAAATTTCTTTCCGACGGCCTTCATATGAGCCACCTGTGAATATCCCTTGCTCAAATGAAAAATCTTGCTGTCATCGGTAAGGTACTCATCTTCATTTTCACAGAAAGCCACTCCGGCCAGCAGATTAACAATACCCCGTTTCTTTAGTTCTTCCTCCAGCGAATCGTAAAGCAAAGACCCTATTCCCTGTCTGCGGTATTCTTTGTCCACATAGATCGATGTGGTCACCGTCCAGTCGTATGCCTTACGCGGACTATATGATCCTGCATAGGCATAACCGATTATCTTATCGCCACATACACATACCAGATATGGATACTTTTCCTTTATCCTCTTTATCCTATGCGAGAACTCGTCAACAGACGGGACCTCATATTCAAAAGATACTGCTGTATCGGTCACATAATAAGAATATATCTCTGTCAGACGAGCCGCATCGCTCACCATTGCCTCTCTTATAATAAATTCTTTATTCATTATTCAACACTCCCGCACAAATCTTCCGTCTCCTTAAGACACACAGCCCAAAGTCCGAATCCGTCTTCTTTATATCGCCGCATATTGCGTTCGATCCAGCCTTTTACCCTCTCCTCATCAAAGGTATACGGATAATGCTGCATGATATCCGGGTCCGCCAGAACAGCATACAGTGCATCAAGATCATCCATATTCATTTCCCTTATAATCAGTCTTTTCGTTTCTAATACCATTATCCCTCCATCAAATCCATCTCTTTACAGTTCATTTTCTATACTTGTTGCTTACACACTCTCCTAAAAACTTCACAAAACTTCTGCACGCCGTCTTCTCCGATAACATATATGTTCGGAAGATTCGACAGTCTTGCCCTGCTGTATGCGATCCGTTCAAGACCACAGTCAAATGCAGTATGGTTTGTCAGGGCAACATCGCACCCGTTTTCTTTGGCAGCATCCAAAAATTTAGTTACAGACTGCATTTGAATTTCCTTACCCTCATCATCTCCCCATGGAGGTGTAGCACCTCCGAAAATACATGCCATGTGTTTTTCTCCCTTATCATAAACCGGAAAGATAAAGCTCATGCATCCCTTGGTGTGACCCGGTGTAAAAAGTGCAAGTATGCTCTTATCGCCGCAATCTATCCTGTCACCGTCATGTAAAAAGAAGTCAATATCAAATTCCTTCCAACAGTCACTTCTTCCTTCTTCATGTTGTGCGGAACGTCTTAGCTCATCATCTGCTTCAGACAGATAAGTTTTCACATTATAGTTATCCACCAGCCACTTCCCGCATCCCACATGATCTATATGTCCGTGAGTTATGAAAAATCTGCTTATCCTTTCGTTATCCCATTTTGCATCTGTGATTGCGCTTTTTATTTCTTCAAGTACTCTTTCATCAGGCCATATGCCATCGATCACCACTAATCCTTCGCTTGTTTTTAATATATAGCAGGAGGTTTCTCTTTGCGAAACTATCAAAAGATCATCAAATATCTGTGCATGAGTAAACCATGTCATATCTTCCATTCTTTTAATTGTCTCAAATGACAAATCAGGAACGTCTCTCATTTTTTACACCCTCTATATTTCCCTATTTTTACCCGTTTACCCCTTTTAAGTACTCCTCTTTGGTGATCATTGGAGTCTCAAGTATTGTTTTGGTTTTGGGCGACAGTTTTAAGCAATCCGCATACTCTTCACCCGCTGCTTCAAAGCTCTTAAGAAGCGGATCTGCAGCCACAGCTGCCTCTGGGATATTAAGAAGAGGTGCTTCGGGCACGCATACTATTTCGGGATCGCCAAAACAGGTTTTACACATTAATTTCATCGCATCAAAATTTCCATCCCAATCCGGAAAACCGCAGCCGCATATGACAAGTGTATGTATTCTCGAAAAGTCAACCAGGGCCTCATGATGGACCGTTCCGTCGCTTTCCTCTACCATTCTCATCTTAACAAGCGGTATCGTACGGTCAAGTACTGCTTTCAGATGCGACGGCATGGAATAACAATATAAGGGAAAACTCCATATGATAACATCCGCCTTGGTATAAAGGTCAAGTATTTCATTCTGGTCATCCTGAATTATGCAGTGACCGTCCATCTTGGCCCAGCATCCAAAACAGCCTCTGCATGGAGCTATATCTTTCTCGATCACATTTATAACGTCAACTGTATTTTCCTTCTTCTTATTCATTCCCTTAAGAAAAGCATCCGTCAGGCGGAAGGTATCGCTCTTCTTTTTGGGACTTCCGTTTAAAACAAGTATTCTCATTTTGCTTTCCTTTCAAATGCATATTTATGTATTTCTCTTTCCTCTCCCTGATAGAATCCGATCCCCTCGTAGACAAGGGTAAATCCGGCTTTTTCAAGCACTTTGCATGATGCGATATTCTCTTTTACACATATTCCGCTGATCTTTCTTATATTCAGATCGCTCATGATGACAGGTAAAAACGCTTTTACGGCTTCTGTTGCGTATCCTTTGCATGTGTAAGCCTTGCCGATATGGTATCCAATCTCCCAATCACCGTCTTCTATGGGAACCGCCTGTACATATCCGATATTTGTATCATCCCTTAAAAGAACCGGATATACCAAAGGACCATCGGTTCCTCCGTATTGCGACATAAGAAAATCAATTGTTTCCTCTGCATCCTCCACCGTTTCAAAGACTTCATCAGGCAAAAAACGTCTTGTATCTTCATCAAGAGAATTCTTATGTACAGCCATTGCCATATCACGGCTGAATTCCTTTATTGCAAGGCGCTCTGTTTTAATATTCATCAAACATCCCCTCCTTCCAGAATATCATTATTCTCTCTCATTTTACTTCTACCTTCAATACAAATCTTCTTTCTTACTGCACTTAGAGAATATCAGATAAAAGAAAACAGACCCATCCTGCACGGATTTGGGTCTGCTTCACACTGATTTTAATCTTTACACCACATCTTCCTTAAGCAAAAGTATTCTCACTTACACCCAGTTCAAGATCAAGCGGCACGTTTACTCCCTTATCCATGAGAGGATGCCTGGCCTTCTTTAATTTTACCTTAATCTATCAGGTCATTCTGAAATCTGGACAGGTGTTCATACGGCAGGATCTGCCGGCCGCGGAACAGACCACAGCCATCATTTATAAGATGGTTATTCAGGGCTTTGAACATGTTAACCTTAACGGTTGATAAGTCCAGCTCCTGCAGTTTCTTAAGTCTTTCATAGGCTTCATCGTATGCCTTACACTCTCCTGCGGATATGATATCACGCCTGCTCCTGCTCTCTTCCTGTCTTTTCTCATATCCTGAATGATCTGCCTCTCCTATTTCTGCAAAGTCATCCATTGTTTTTGTCCTTAACTGGACTTCCGTGTAACATCTTGCCAGATTATCATAGAAGGTGATATGCAGAGACTGATATCCCGATACACGCGGCTGTTTTATATAATCCCTGTAATATGGCCGGACGTTTTCACTGAGATCATAAATATCCGTTCCGTCAGTATATCCGGACATTTCAGGCGTAAATCCATGCTCTTCAAGAAATCCCGGAAGGTTGTTTGCTATATCATATAAATACTTCAGTTCCTCTGCCTCGATCCTTTCCTTATCGGAAACATGGCACAGGGGAAGGGATATCACTATCCGGTATGCGATAAGGTCTCTGAAACAGTTAAGATTATTCTTAATTTCAGCCTCACTGGGATACCTACCTTTTTCCTTGTAATAGTTGTATATGAATTCCAGAATATATCCGTTAAACTTTTCTTCCGCACGTATAAGCGACTTTATCCTGCCCTTAAACGTAAAGGCAAGGAAAGGATACTTCTTCGTCATATACAGATAGTATCCTTTGATCCTCTGTGACTGTGAAGAAAGGAAATCATTGTGTTCAAGAAGCTCTATTACCTGCATGAGAAAATTGCTGTGGGCAAGATCGATGGTATTATGCGATCTTACAGCTTCAGCCTTTAAGTCCGATGCGTATTGTATAAGTATTTTGAGCACAGTATTTCCGTCATACAGATAATCATTAAGGGTGATCATTTGCGAATCCTTTCTGATGTTTAAAGTTCATCCTCTTCAGGAATCAGCTTATACACAGCTGTGTTCTGATATGCCAGAGTTTCATTATGTGCAAATGCGACAATTCCGGAAACAGGTGCTCTTACTTCCTGAAGTACATCTGCCGTATAGGGATCGCTAATAATTGCAAGCACCTGACCTGCCTCAACCTTTTCTCCTGCTTTGGCACATTGTTCAAAAAACCCCGCATGCATGGCTCTTACATCGATAAAATTCTGGCTTTCTACCACTCTTGAGATATAGCCCTCATAACCTCTGTATTCGATCACTCCCTGTTTGCACAGGAAATTGAATATGGCATCAACAGCCTGTTTGGCACTGTTCTTGTCGATATCACCGGTGCTTGTTGTATATATGGAGAAAGCATCGGTTTCCCATAGCTGCCAGTTATAATTTAAGGTTGTTGTATCGAATGGTCTGGGATTATGAAGCACTACATACGGCAGACCAAACTGTTTAGCCAGTTCCACATTCTCTGCACCCGTTTTCATCATCCTGACCTGCGGTACAAAGTTACCCGGCATGTAAAATGAAGCAAACTGTATACCATATCTGTAATCCTTCACTTTTCTGAAGATACCATCTGCGATCCGCTGTGTTGTCTCTCCCAGTTCATATCCGGGAAACATCCTGTTTATATCAGTATTATCGATAGTCCAGAATCTTTTTTTCGTGTTTACCGAATACGGATTGCCGCATGGTATAACAAGTATTTCCTTACCTTCTTTTATCCTGCCCTTTCCCTCCAATAAGCTCAATTTCTTTATCAGCTGTGAACACACGTAAATCTGTTGGAATTCATTTCCGCGCAGTCCTCCGACTATGCAGACAGAAGGTTCACCGGATCCGAAACGGTATCCGCTCACCCTGAAGTCATCACGGTAAAGGGCCTTTATCTCATATAGTACTTCTTTTTTCATCCTCTTCCTCCGTATACTTAAGACAAAGCTTCCGCACGAAGTATCCTGCCAAGAAGCGAGCCCTCATCAACTATGGGATATTCCCTTATGGTAAAAAGCCAACCACTGCCCGGTGCCTTAACTTCGCTTAGCAGTTCTCCTGTCAGGGGATTTACGATCATCCCTATGCACTCATCCTGCTCCACCATGGAACCGTGAGTTTTTTGTTTCATAAATATTCCCGAAACCTCGGCATTCAGATAATAAACATCCTGCCCCTTCTCATCATTGCTTAATACGGGAATGTGTGTGGGTTCTACTTTTTCTTTCCAAATACCAAACTCTGACATCAGAGAGAAAATCCCGTCCACCAGCTGGTCTCCATACTCTTTTGTAATGCGCATTCCCACACCCATTTCTACAACCAGTGTATTTATTCCGCAATTGTTTAAACTGTATGCAAAGGTGGATTCAAGTACCGTACTTGCGCCATGTACCCATATAAAATCTACATTCGATTTTTTTGCGATCGGTACAAGAGTCTGTTTATGCTCCTCGTTGATCCGGATCTGCGGGATTTCGGTAAGAAAGATATTGCTTGCATGTATATCAAGAACAAGAGCGGTACCCTGCATATCATTTAAGATCTCCGCCGCTATGTATTCGTTCATATCGCCATTATGATTTCCCGGAAAGAGCCTGTTCATATCCAGATCAAAGGCCGGGATTCCTCTTGTAATATTATCTATACCAAAAGGGTTCATGGCCGGATATATATCAACAATCCCGGAAAGAAAACAGGCCTTTTCCCTTATGCGTCTTGTGAGTTCATAGCAAACATACTGACCCTCAAGCTCATCTCCATGGATTCCTGTAACAATTGCTATCCTTTTATTATCCTTTTCAAGTTCAGCCGTTTGTGCCCCATCCGGCATGAGTCTATGTTTTAATATCTTTAGATACTCATCTACCGGAAGCTCGGTCCTTACAACAGTTTCTATAAGATCAATCATCCCTGCTTTCCTCCACCACTACATTGATCTCCTGTATCTGCCTGGGAGATCCGTAAAAATACCCCTGATTTATGGTACAGTCTCTTGCGTCTCTTCCATGAGAAATACAGATATATTGATCATCAACCATACAGTTATTGGTCGGATCAAACCCAACCCATTTTCCCCCGTCACATACCTCAACCCAAGCATGTGATGCTCCTTCTCCTGTCATCATCCCAACCACATATCGGCTTGGTATATGTTCCTTTCTCAGGAGCGCAAGAAAAATATGCGCATAGTCCTGACATACCCCCATACCAAATACGGCTGCTTCCTCTGCTGTAGTTGTTACCTGTGTGATTCCCTGAACATACTTAATGCTTGAATGAACACCTTCCATCCATCGCAATGCTTTTTCTGTTATGGCTTCTTTTTCAGGAGTCCCTGCTGACATTTTTTTGTATAATTTGTCCAGCGTCGGACCAATTTTCGTAAGGTCCGTGTTGTATCGGAACATACCGATCTTATGTGCATCCGCGACCGGCTGAAAGGCATCACCATATACATAAGCCATACCGTCCACACTTACACAGAATTCCGTGTGTGATTTTTCCACTACCCCGTATATGCATCTGTTGCCAAAAGAATCCATTTCCGTTCCACCAACATGCAAAGGTGTGATCTGTGTATTCAAATTAATGATCTTCTGTCTTTCGCTGTCTATCGGAAAACAACGAAGAGTAAAATGGTGACGGTTAACCGGTTCCGGAAACAACAACCGCATATGATATTGAAAATCAAGTTTACGCATTTTCTGTTTTTCTCTCTTCGTCATCAAACAGTGACTCTATCTCTTCAACCACTAAATCATTAGGGATTTCCGACATTTCAACCAGATAGTTTAAATGGGCAAGCTTCATTGTGTTGTATTTTAGCCCTGTACGGTTTATCCTCGTGTTCAGACGTTTCATCTCCCGCCTTAATCGTACCGGATCCATCTTCATCCTTGCATACAGATCGATCCGCTCTATCCGTTTGCCAAGCTTGATTATGCTTCTGACATGCTCATTATCAATATCGTCATCCACCATTCCCCAGAATGCCACAATATTATCTACAACCTTCTGAAGCTGGATAAGAGGTGCCTGTGATGCCTTGGCCTTGTTCATGGCATAAACTGCGAGCTGAATGTAGGCAAGGGTCTCACTTCCGATTTCCTCTCTCAGTACCACTGCATTGTCATAGGCCCTGATAAGGTTTGAATAAATTGAATTGGTATCGTTCTCATCGAAACAATATCTTTGGATAAAGTCATCCTTTGAATTATAAATATTCGGAATATCCTGAGCCTTGCAGAAAGCATCATAATCCTCTTCCTTCAGTTCTATCAGGGAATCAAACCGTTTTTCATATTCATGTATAGTCGTATATACCCTCTCGCTGTATCTGCCAAGCCAATATAGCTGGTCACTGTGTTCTAACGATAATATAGCCATAATCATTCCTCCATAACCCATGTATCTTTAAAACCACCGCCCTGTGATGAATTTACGATAAAGGAATCCGGATTTCTTGAAAATCTCGTAAGACCGCTCTTCCACACCATGGGTTCATCAGCCATAAGCACAAATGCCCTGAGATCCGCTTTCCTCGGGACAGCTTCTCCGTTTTCATATATATCTATATCAAGAAAATCGATCACCTCCTGGGCAATGAACCTTCTTGGCTCCGCCTTCAGCATCGCGATAAATCTATCCTTCTCTTCCCCGGTCATCCCGCTTCCGAAAACAACTCCATATCCCCCGGCTTCGGCAACATCCTTAAGTACCAAAGAATCAAAATGTTCAAGCACATATTCCATATCCTTCGGATAGAAGGGAAGATATGTCGGCGCATTATGCAGAATCGGTTCCTCGCCCAGATAATACCTGACCATATCGGGAACGAAATAATAGATTCCCTTATCGTCTGCTACACCGTTGCCCGGAGCATTTATGAGAGCAACATTGCCCTTCCTGTAGATGTCATATATATGGGGAATGCCAATGACCGATTCCGGATTGAAATTCATCGGATCAAGGTATTCATCGGAAATACGTCTGTAAACGGCACCTACTCTTTCCTTACTCCCCGAATAATCTTTGAAGAACAGGTTATCATTCTCTACAACAAGCTCATTTCCAGTAACAAGGTGGGCTCCCGTCTGTTCGGCAAGATATGAATGCTCAAAGTATGCTGCATTATACCTTCCGGGTGTCAGGATCACCGTATGTCCTCCGACATTTACATGATCCATTGTTTTTCTTAACAGCTTCGCATAGTTTCTGTTATCCGAGATTGCATTCTTTTTAAATGTCTCCGGTGAACTTCTCCGGCAGATCTCCCTTGCTATCATGGGATATGATGCGCCGGACGGTATCCTCAGATTATCCTCAAGAACATACCACTCGCCATCTTTGGCCTGTACAAGATCTATTCCGGAAATATGCGAAAATACATCCTGAGGCGGTCTTACACCCTCGCATTGTGCCAGATACCCGCTCCCCATGTATACAAATTCTTCCGGAACCACATTATCACGTATGATTTTCTTGTCTCCATAGATATCCTTTATAAATTCATTAAGGGCCATAACCCGCTGTTTAAGTCCCCGTTCAAGATAATCAAACTCATCCCGGCCTATTTTTCTCGGGATCATGTCAAATGGGAACAACTGCTCCTTAAAAGTCCCGTTTTTATATATGCCAAACCTCACGCCGTATCTTGCCAGTAATTCATTTACCGTATCTGAATATGAATATAATTCTTCTTTTACCATGCGCATCCCTCCTCGCTCATGATATAAAAAAGGCGGCCTGCATACGAATCCGTAACGCAGAACGCCTTTGTTCACTTGATGTTAATTAAAAAACGGAGCTGTAATCACTTACAGCCCCGTTGCTTGCCACAATTATATTTTTTTAAGCATGGAATGTCAATATATGTTTGAATCAGGATATTCCGCTGAAAGAAAATAATTATTTTGGGTGAGTTTTCTAACAATATATGATGATTTATTTAAATTTTCTGAAATTTATATTGACTCTTCTTCATAACAGTGCTACCATGCTCAGCAAGAGCAACGGAGTTACCCGGTTGCTCTTTTTTGTTTCTGCAGAACAAAAACAAAAACAGATAAGAGAGGAGAAATATTATGAGCATGACACCAATGAATAATTCAGACTATCTTACAAAGATAAAATTTGCCGATGAACTCGCGGAGATTGAGGCGGCAAAGAAAGCAAGTAATATCACTTATGAGGAGCTTGCAGCAAAGCTGGGAGTAAACAAGGTCTGGCTTACGAGTGCTATTAAGGGGCAGCAATATGTTCCGGAAGAATATTGCGTAAAGTTGGCCGAAGTTCTTAACATCGATACAAAGATCACAATGGTCCTGAGTGAGCATCCATATAAGGGCAATACTGATCCCGTACTCTACAGACTTCATGAAGTCCTTGATACATATGGACCTGCTATTAAGGAGATCATTCATGAAAAGGGAGGAAATGCGATCATGAGTGCGATTGATTTTGGCATTGACGTGGATATTCAGGATGACCCCCACGGAAAGCGCGTTATAATCACATGGAATGGAAAGCTTCTTCCTTACAGTAAATTAGGTCATTATCCATGGTAGAATCCAAAAGGTGGTGATTATATGGAATTAGCTGTAATTGAAAAAATCTCAAATGTTGCCAAGGTTAAGGCAGATTATGCAAAAAGCAGTTTTTTGAAATGCTTTGTATATTCTATGTTCGCAGGGGCATACATCGGTATTGGTATAACACTGATTTTTACCCTTGGTGCGCAAATCAATGGCAGTGAATATACATCCGGCCTTACTAAGCTTGTGATGGGAGCAAGCTTTGGGCTTGCTCTGTCAATGTGTATCATGTGTGGTAGCGATCTTTTTACCGGCAACAACCTGCTCGTTGGTGTAGGTGCAATGACTAAGAAGATTACCTGGGTTGATGCTTTTTATGTATGGGGGATA
>JAEEGK010027940.1_pt1 | contig 11356 bp, 8 predicted proteins | sample 8958771 | NCBI WGS metagenome assembly JAEEGK01 (sample SAMN16246547, study PRJNA631951) | gut metagenome | biome: gut microbiome; feature: rumen; material: SC-attached | host: Bos | place: Iran: Karaj | collected 2018-10 | reverse complement strand
TCCAATATCTCACCTAACTTATATTTTTTTAGTTTCATAGTGTTTACAATTAAATTTTAGCCAAAATATCGGGTATAAAACTTGCATCGAAGAGGTCGAATGCGAAACATTTTTTGCCCAAATCTTTGAGCGACGCGCCGATATGGTAGAGAATTTTATGGTCGATGATAAGAAACCGGTCGTGCATATTGGTGGTGTAATGCACCGTAAGCGGCGGATATTGCGCATTGAAGTTTTGGATGTCTTGCGCGGTAATTTTGGCGCTGTTGGAGGTGTAGATAGTTACGGCAACTCCGCTGTTTTTGGTTGCGAGACGTTCAAGCACCGAAACATCCACGTAATTGTCGATGAGTATGATTTCGGTTTGCGCTTGTGCAATGAAACTTTGAAATTTGGCGTATGCGTCGAAGATTTGTCCCTGATAGAAAATGCCCTGAGTGTCGTCTATTTTGTAACGATCCATACGTGTAAACAATTCGTCGATACGTTTGTCGGATTCTATACGGTGCATTTCGAGAGAATCGAGGCGTTGAAAAATTTGAGCGTTAGACAAAAGAAATCGGCGCATCGCTACAAAGGCTTTTACAATTTGGATGCTTGCCTTTACAGCGGTTTCGCTCTTCAATACAGACGCAAGCATCGTAACGCCGTGTTCTGTGAAGGCGAAAGGTAGTTTTCTAGTGCCGCCTTCTTGCCCCGCAAACATATTATTTGGTGAAGTCGCAATTTGCGACTTCACGGACGAAAGTTCTTCTCTTGTAATTTGAAACATAAATTCTTCTGGAAACCTTTCGATATTGCGTTTAACTTGTTCGTTGAGGCGTTTGGTCTCCACCCCGTACAACTCTGCAATGTCGCGGTCTATCATAACCTGTTGGTTACGAATCACTAAGATTCTGTTTTGTATAATGGATATTTCGTTTTGTTCCATATTATTGTTTTATTTATGTACAAGGTGGATTTTTTTCACCTTGAAAACCCATTTACGACGGTTGCAAAATATGCAACTGTCGCATAAATTGCAGTCAAAAATTTTGACCACAATTTTTTCCACGCCCCAAAGTTACTCAAAATTCCGCTGTCGGCAAAATCTTTATTTAGCAAACCTCAGCGACTGCAACTGTTGCATTATGTCGGCCTCCAAACTGCGGCTCTGTTGAAACATCGAGGCGAGGTCTTGTGTGTCGGCTTGCATTTGGGCGTTGAACTCGTCGGCGGTGATGTCAACGTATTCTATCTTGATGTCGAAATATTGTCCCGCGCTCAATACGTAGCCTTTTTCTTTGATTTCGGAGTATGTTACCGACACCGAAAAATCTTCTACGGCGCGTTTTTGGCGGAATGTGGATACTATGGTTTCGATTTCGTCGTCGCGGAGGCGCACTTTTTTGAGACCGTTGGCGTCTTTGTACTCCTCGCCGAGTTTCGATGCGTCCACGAGAATTACCTTGTCGGAGTCTGACTTTTGGTTTTTGTCGAAAAACAGCACCGAAACATTTGTGCCGGTGTTTGCAAACACGTTGCTCGGCATCGACACCACGCCCGAAACAATATGGTCGTCAACAAGGCGGTGGAGAATCTTGTTTTCGATGCCCGATTTGGCTGTGATAAAGCCCGTGGGGATAACAATCGCGCCCTTGCCACCCGTTTTTATGGAGTTGACCACGTGCTGAATAAAACACGTGTATATCGCCATCGACTCTTTTTTCTTGGCAGGGACAGACGGCACGCCCGCCCAAAAACGGAATTTGTCGGTGGCTATGGTTTCGCGGTAATCGGAGAAATCGAGTTTAAACGGCGGATTGGATACCACAAAATCAAATTTGCGGAGTGTGGAGTCAGCGTTTTTGTGGGCGGGATTGGTGAGAGTGTTGCCCTTTACGATGTTTTGGATGCTGTCAACAAGGTCGTTGAGTATGAGGTTGAGGCGGAGCATCTGCGACGATTTTTGCGAGATGTCTTGACTAAAAATTGTGCATCTGTCGGTGCCGATTTGGTGCGCCAATGCAATCAACAAAGTGCCCGAACCCGCCGTTGGGTCGTAACAGGTTTTGCTTGTGAGTTGAGCGTCGTCGTCCACCAAAAGCCGTGCAATGATGGCGGCGATAGATTTTGGCGTGAAATATTCGGCGTATTTGCCGCCGCCCGCCGTGTTGTAGTCTTTGATAAGGTATTCAAAAATATCCGAAAAGAAATCGTATTTTTGGTCAAAGACATCCTCAAAATTAAAGTCGGCAAGTTTTGAAACCAACGCCTTTGCAAAATTGTCGCGCTGTTCCACTTCTTGTATCAATGTTGTAACGCGCTCAAAGATAGTGATTTTGGTTTCGCCAACGCTTGCCATCGAAAAAATGTCGGCGTTGATATTGGCAATTGCGAGGAGAGTGCCGTCGAGAGTGTCGCCAAATTCTTTTTGATTGCAGGCGTTGTAAAGGTGTCCCAAAGTGTGTTCGGGACGCAGCCTCGGCGTATTGTGGTCCATATACGACCAAAGGTCTTCCACCTCGTCGTCGGTGAAAGTGTCGTATTCGGCATCCCATTTTTCGGCGTTTGAAATGCGGGCGCCATATTTGAGGTTTTTCTTTATTTGAGATGCAAACTTGTCGTTGAGAAACTTATACAAAAATATCTCGGTGATAATCTTGTATTCGTTTCCATCGTTGCCAAGTCCTGCGTTGCCACAAACGGCTTTGAGCGAATCTATGAGGTTTACGGTGCGTTCTTTGATGTCCATTAGTATATACGTTGTGTGTTAAAAATCATCTGATTGTATTGAGCATAATATTCGTTGGCAATCGACCTTTGAATAAACTTGCGGTCGTCGATATTGGCAGTAATATTAAACTCAAAGAGTTTTTTGCTTACCTCGGCAAGCACGTCTTGATTGAAAGCGGCTTCGTTTTTCAAAATGTCGTGTTTGAAAAAAATCATTCGATCTATCCATTCTTTCAAGCGGTTGAGGCCTTCGGCTATCACATATTCCTTGTCGGAAATAATAGGGCGAGCCTTGGTGATGATGCGCTTGGCGTTTTCTTCGGCAATGCGCTTGTGTATGCGCACAAAACGCTCATCTTGATTGTATTTGCTTTTGAGGTTTTCGTTAGCGAGGTTAATCTCACGGATTTTTTTCATCACCTCGTCCATATAGCCGATTTTGATTTTAGCGTCCGACACGTCTTTGGGTTGAAATCCTTTTTCGCGGAAAAACCTCTTGAACTCGTCGATTAGGTTTACAAAAGCCGGTTCTTTTTGGTCGAAATTGCGGTCGAACTCCTGCATAACTTTTTCGGCGCGGTCGCGGAGGTCGTTGTTGAAAATTGAGAGTTCTTCGCTGCATTTGCGGGTAAACTCGTATTCAATTTGTGCAAGAATCAAGTTTACATTGTCGCTCACCTCGTCGTCGTGAAGGAATTTGTCTTCTCGGTTGACGGCATCAATGCGATGGTTTACCACAGTCAAAAGGTTAGAAATCTGTCCGATAGCCATCTTTTGGCTGAATTGCTGCAACTCCACGTCGCCCGAACATCGTATTTGGTTTGAGATGTCTTGGGCGGTTTTGAGCACTTGGCGAATTTGGTAAAGTTGTGCGCGGTCGTTGATTTCGTCTAATTGCTGACTAAACAGTTCCGAATTTTCGCAAGCGTATGAAAACATAACATCTTTAATCTCAGATAGTTGCTCCTTGATTTTTTCGGGGTCTTCAATAATCGACGGACCTAAGGCTTTGGGTGCGTTGTCGTCGTCGGTTTCGGTGGTGTCGTCGCAGCGGTTGAGTTCGCGGAGATATTCGTTGTTGGTATCCTCAAAATTTTGCTTAATATTAGCAAAATCAACCACATAGCCGTATTTAAAATCCTTGTATGGACGATTGACACGTGTAAGAGCTTGCAAAAGATCGTGCCCTGTCATCTTGCGCGTAAGGTAGAGCCGTTTGAGCCGTGCAGCGTCAAAACCGGTCAACAGCATACGGTTAACAATCAGCAAATCAATATTGTTTCGTTTTTTAAAATCGTTGATAATGATTTCGCGCTCGTCTTTGTCGCCCTCGTCGTGGAGTATAAGCGCAACTTTGGGGCGGAAGTTGTCTTTGGTTTTTATATCTAAAAAGACGGTTTTAGGCTCGGCTGCCATTGCGTAATGAGTTTCTGAGCCGTATTTTTCGCAATAAATTTCGTACAAATGTCTTGCCTGCGGATTGGTTTCGCATACAATCATACCCGCCACAGTCTTGTCGTTTTTTTCAATGCGAAAACGATGGAGGTCTTTTACAATATAGTCTAAAAGGCTACTGAGGTAATTGTCGGATTCTATGATAACATCCTTGCTTACATCGCCTTTGCGGATTTGAGGATTGTTTTTCTGCGCCTCGTCCAATAGCGAAATGAGTTTTTCCTTGTAGGTGGTTTCGATGTCCTCGCGCATAAGTTTGAGGGTGTATCCGTCGGCGATAGACTTGTCGTAATAATACTTGTCGATATAGTCGCCAAACACCTTCCACGCAGCCCTTTCGTCTTTGAGCAACGGCGTACCCGTGAGTGCAATTTTGATGGCGTCGCGGTCGGCATCGAGAAGGTTTGCCAAAAACGAGCCTTTGGGATTGTAGCCACGGTGTGCCTCGTCGATGAAGAAAACACGTTGGAGGTTGATGTTGTAATTTGGCGGAAGCGTTACTTTTTGATGGTCTTCCTCAAATTTTTGGATGTTTACCACCATAATTTCTTCCTCGCCGGCATAGTTGGCAACGATATGAGTGTTTTTAAAATCGTCCATCAACTCCTTGCGGCTTTCGGCGGTGCGCACACGTAGTCCGCGTGCCGAAAATTCGTCTTTTGCCTGTTGCATAAGGCTCAGACGGTCAACTATAAAATAGAATTTGGCAACAGCATTTTGCTTGGCGAGATAGTCGGTGAGGCTTTTTACAGAATAATACGCCAACGCCGTCTTGCCGCTGCCCTGAGTGTGCCAAATGATGCCCGACTTTACGCCCTGCGAAAGTTTTCGGCGAATAGCGAGCGATGCAAAAAGTTGCTGATAACGCATCACGTGCTTTTGTAGTTTTACCACAGTTTCGCCTGTGTCGATTTTGCTCTTTTGTTCCACGTATGCAAAGCCGTAATGCAGCAAAAATAAGAACCTTTCGCGGCTCAATAACGACGTTAGCACACGGTTTGTGGGCGTGTCGGGGCGTTTGTTGGTCTGATATTCGGGCAATTGGCTCAGCACCACTTTGTTAAAAGCCCTCAAAATTGCAATTTCGTCGTTTGGCAAAATGTTTTTGAGCCTGAAATTTTCGTAAAACGACTGTTTTTGCTCTCTGAAAACATTGAAAAAAATATTTTCGGACGCAATCGAAGCGTAAAACGCACCTTGAACCGGCACACGGCTGTCGGTGTCGTATTCCTGATTGTTGGAAAATATCATCAACTGCGTAACATTCAAGAACCTGCGGAATTGTTTGTTTTTCATCCGTTGGTTCATACGGTTGCGCTCGGCGAGGATGCCGTCTTTGTTGTTAGGGATTTTTACCTCGATAAAAGCAAGCGGCAAACCGTTGATAAAGCACGTAATGTCGGGGCGGAAATTGTCGCCGGTTTCCTCGTTTTTGCAAGTAAATTCGGCGGTGCAGTGCCATTGGTTGTTGTCGGGATTGTCGAAATCAATGATTTTGATTCCCGACGTGGCGTTGATTTTCTTGTAAAATTCGCGACCGAGGTCATCGTTGTTGGCAATGCGCACAAAGTCGTTGCGCAAGATTTCAATCTCTTGCGCCGCAATACCGGGATTGAGTTTTTGCACACACTCCTTGAATACATCGGTTCAGATATTAGTCTTGTGGTCGTATTCGCCAACCACAGGCAAATACTTGTAACCCAACCGCATAAGGTGCAAAATCGCCGGTATCTGAACCCTTGTTGCCTCTGTAAATAACTTTGCCATTTTTACAAAAGTTTTTTAAATGGCAAAGTTACGAAATTTTTTTGGAATGGGAGCAAAAAGTTATCTCCCTTTTTTGGGAAATTACTACAAAATCATCCCCGCGCCCACAGTCTCAAACGTAAACGGGTCAACGAATATCAGCGAGCCGGTTACTTTGTTTTTGTAGTAACTTTCAAAAATCAAGGGTTGGGCGGTTTTGAGCTGAACTTGTGCGATGTCGTTGAGTTGGAGTTCGTTGACGCCTGAAAGTTTTTCTTGCGTGGAAATATCCATGCGGAAATCTATTGCCGTAAACAAGCCCTGAACCTCTTGTGTGGCGTGGCGGACGATGTATTTTTTGCGGAGTTGCATCGGCGAGGGGTTAAACCAACAGATATTCAGCGTAAACTGATTGCCCACTTGCGGAATGTTGGCATCGTCGGACACCAAAAAGTCGCCGCGAGAAATGTCGATGTCGTCGGTGAGAGTGATGTCAACCGATTCGCCTTCTTGCGCTTCGGGAAGTTGGTCTTTGCCGTTGTAAATACCTTTAACAGTGGACGTTAAACCCGACGGAAGGATTTTTACCTTGTCGCCCTCTTTGATAACGCCCTGAGCAATGCGTCCCGAATATCCGCGAAAATCGGCAAATTTGTCTGAAATCGGTCTTATAACATACTGAACTGCCATTCTAAAACCCTGATTGTCAGACTTTTTGATTTCAACGGTTTCCAAATATTCCAAAAGCGGTTTGCCGGTGTACCAAGGCGTGTTTTCGGATTTGTTAACCACGTTGTCGCCGTTTTTGGCACTGATGGGAATAAAGTCAACTGCCGGAATATCAAGGTGTTTTGACATAATGTTGTAGTCGGCTATAATCTTGTCGAAAACTTCCTTAGAAAAATCCACCAAGTCCATCTTGTTGATACACACCACAATATTGCGGATTCCGAGGAGCGATGCAATAAACGAATGGCGGATGGTTTGCTCCATTACACCGTGGCGCGCATCGATGAGAATTATCGCCAAATCTGCCGTAGACGCACCTGTAACCATATTTCGGGTGTACTGAATGTGTCCCGGAGTGTCGGCGATGATAAACTTGCGTTTAGGAGTGGCAAAGTATCTGTAAGCCACGTCGATAGTGATGCCCTGTTCGCGCTCGGCTTTGAGTCCGTCGGTAAGGAGAGCAAGGTTAACCTCCTCATTACCACGGCTTTTTGATGCCTGTTCCACGGCTTCGAGTTGGTCTTCAAAAATCGACTTTGAATCGTACAAAAGTCTGCCAATGAGTGTAGATTTTCCGTCGTCAACGCTGCCCGCCGTCGAAAAGCGGAGCAACTGCATATCTAAATATCCGTCGGTCATAACAATTATGAATTACGAATTACGAATTATGAATTACGAATTATGAATTAATTATGCATTATGCATTGTGCATTATGCATTAAAAATACCCATTTATTTTGCGGTCTTCCATCGCCGTTTCGCTGCGTTTGTCGTCGGCACGACCGCCGCGCTCTGTTACGCGGGTTGCGGCTGTTTCGGCTATGATGTCTTCGATGGTGTGAGCAGTGGAAAGCGTTAAGCCTGTGCAAGTTATGTCGCCAATGGTGCGGCAGCGTACTTGCTTTTCTACCACTTCTTCTTCGGGACGGCGTTTGATGCACGGTTCGGCGGCAAGCCACTGACCATCACGGAAAAAGCATTTGCGGGTGTGGGTGTAATAGAGGCTCGGCAGCGGAATTTTTTCGCGATAGATGTACTGCCAAACGTCCATTTCGGTCCAATTGGAGATGGGGAACACGCGGAAATGTTCGCCCATATTTTTCTTGCCATTGAGAATGTTCCAAAGTTCGGGACGTTGATTTTTTGGGTTCCACTGACCAAACTCGTCGCGGTGCGAAAAAATGCGTTCCTTGGCGCGGGCCTTCTCCTCGTCGCGACGTGCTCCGCCAATGCAAGCGTCAAATTTATATTCCTCAATAGTATCGAGCAAAGTAGTGGTTTGCAGGGCGTTGCGCGATGCGTTGTAACCCGTTTCTTCCTTTACGCGGCCGGTGTCGATGCTCTTTTGAACCGAGCCGACAATGAGTTGTGCGCCGAGTTTTTTTACAAGTTCGTCGCGGTATTCGATGGTCTCGCGGAAATTGTGTCCCGTGTCGATATGCACCAACGGAAACGGCAATTTGGCAGGATAGAACGCCTTGTAAGCCAAGTGAGTAACCACAATGGAATCCTTTCCGCCCGAAAACAAAATCGCCGGGCGCTGAAACTGCGCAGCCACTTCGCGCAGAATATAAATTGATTCCGCTTCTAATTCGTTAAGATGTGTCATTTTTCAAAACTTTTTTACGATGCAAAATTCTAAATTTGTTTGATGCAACCGACATTTTTTGCAGTGAGATATTGCCGCAAAAAAAATGGGAATTTGCATTTTTTTGAACCGATTACGCCAACAATTTTTGAATTTCAGAATTCACCCGCGCATATTTTTGCAACGACAAAATTTACAAATGCCTTGACAATGCCAAGAAAGACCTCGACGTAAAAGACGATTGGGTTTCAGATTTGCAGATGTCATATTAAATTATCTTAAAATTCATTTCTATCGTTTGCGATATAAATTATTTATTGTAATTTTGCATCGTGAACGATATAAATGAAATTGCTATGAAAAAAATTTATGATTTCAAGGCTCTCACGAGCAGAGGTAAGGAACTCGATTTCAAGGAGTTTGAAGGCAAAGTGTTGCTGATTGTCAACACAGCAAGCAAGTGCGGATTCACCCCGCAGTTTGCAGGATTGGAGGAGTTGAACCAAAAGTTCAAGGACAAGGGATTGGTGGTAATCGGTTTTCCGTGCAACCAATTTGCATCGCAAGACCCAGGCACAGACAGCGAGATTGAAGGTTTCTGTCAGTTGAACTACGGCGTCACGTTCCAAATTATGAAAAAAATCGATGTCAACGGCGCAAATGCTGACCCGATTTTCGAGTACCTGAAAACGCAGGCATCCACAGAGGAGTACAAGGGTCTGAAAGCCAAGGCCGCCAAGACTCTCTTCAAGACCATCAGCAAGAGCGTGGAGAAGGACAGCGACATCAAGTGGAATTTCACCAAGTTCCTGATTTCCAAGGACGGCGAAACCATCAAGCGTTACGCCCCAACTACCGAGCCTAAGGATTTTGAAAACGAGGTTGTTTCGATGTTGGGTTAACATTTAACATAGAAATTATGCACGAAGAACTGAAACTCGACAATCAGATTTGTTTCCGTCTGTATTCGGCGTCGCGGCTCATAACTCAGGCCTACACGCCGATGCTGACGGCATTGGGCATCACATATCCGCAATATTTGGTTTTGATGGTGCTTTGGGAGAAGGACAATCAGCCCGTCAACGACATCGCCCGCCGTCTTCTTTTGGAGACCAATACCGTCACGCCGCTCGTTCAGCGTATGGAAAAACTCGGCATCCTCAGCCGCAAACAAGGCGACAAGGACCACCGTCAGCAAATTGTAAGCCTCACCCAAACTGGCAAATCAATGGAAGAAAAAGCCTACGAATTAATCCCCCCCGCAATGGGCGACCGTCTCTCCGCCTGTCCGTTGCAAATAGAGGATTATCAGATGCTTGCGGAGAAACTTGATGAGATAATTAAAACATTAAAAAGATAAAAGAAAGACAAAAAAAATCGGGGCATACTTTACGCACACCCCGATTAGTATTATTAAACGGAAGTTTTGAAAATCCGCTATCTCTCCTTTATCAATCCCTGCCTGTACGCCATTATCAATTTGCGGAGGTTTTCGATTTGAACCATAAGTTCTTTGCCACGGTCGGTGTCGCGGACGAGCATACGGTGGTATTTGAACTCTTCAAGTTGGACGCGGCTGTGAATGTCAGAACCTTCCTGCACAGCCTTTTCCTTGCTCTCAAATGGCTCGTGCTGAACGAGTTGCAGGCCGTGCGAATTGTATATCAACGTATATCCCGCAATGCCTGTGGTCTTGTGGTACGGTTTGGAGAGTCCGCCGTCGATTACAAGACGCTTGCCGCCCGCCCGCATCGGAGATTCGCCGTGAGTGGCGCGGACGGGGATGTGTCCGTTGATGATGCGCGATTTTTCGGGGTCGAGTCCAAACTCGCGCATAATGTTGTCGCAGGTGTCAGCATTGTTGGCGAGGATGTAGTAAGGGCCTTTTTCCTCCTTCGCAAGTTGCTCGTCCTTGATGAAATAACGCTCGAATGTGGTCATCTTGTCCTTGTTGTAAAGCGGCGAATAGGGGCCGCACCACAAGTACCACATATAGTCGAGGGCTTTGGATTTTTCGTCGGAACCTTCGTGCCCAAAATATGCGCGGCGGATGAGTTGGTCGAGGCGTTCCATCAGGGCGCGTCCCTTGTAGGTCTTGCCGTCGATATTGACTTCCGTAAAACTGCCGTCCTCGTTGAGCGGGATTGCGGCGTGGTACAGTAGGCAATTGTTGCGCACGAGGAACAGACTGCCGTGCTTGTAGATGCAGCGCATGTGGTTTTGGAGTTTTTCGCTGTGAGTGAAGGAGTGGTGGAGTTGCTGCATCAATTGTTCCTCCTCGCTGCTCAACTTATACGGGTCGGCGGGATCGATTGTAGGGAAATTGTGGTCGCAAAGGGTGTATTCCTTGCCATCGATTGTAATTGTACCTTTCTTATAATCAATGTGATGCAGAAGCCGACGGTCGTCCATCTTGTACTCGGGACGGCGTTGAATGATTTGACCTTCGAGTTTGAATTGAATGATTGAAATCGCCTTGTGCATCCTCGCCATCAACTGCATTGAGCGGCTCATACGAGAATTTTCCTCAAATTCGCACGCTTGGAAGACCTCGCACTTGTCGTTGCCGTAGGTGTCGTAGGCAAAATTGGCGAGGGGCAGGAGGTTGATGGAATAGCCTTCTTCGAGGGTCTCCACGTTGGCATATCGTATCGAAATCCTCACAACGTTGGCTATCAGCGCGAGGTTGCCCGCCGCCGCGCCCATCCACGAAATGTCGTGGTTGCCCCATTGAATGTCAAAATTATGATAGTTGGAGAGGGTCTCCATAATGTCGCACGCACCGGGTCCACGGTCATAGACATCGCCCACAATGTGCAGATTGTCAATGACAAGGCGGTGGATCAACTGACAGATGGCAATTATCACTTTTTCGGAGCGGCCAATCTCGACTATGGAATTGATGAGTTCGGCGTAATAATTCTGTTTATCGACAGAATCTTCGTTTTCGTATAGTAATTCCTCGATTACGTATGCAAATTCTGCGGGCAGGAGTTTGCGCACTTTGGAGTGGGTATATTTGCTGCTAACAACTCTTGCCACTGCAACTACTTGATACAGAGTGGTTCTGTACCAATCGTCGATGTCTTTTTCCTTGTTGCGGAGGAGGGCAAGTTTTTCGGA
>JAEEGK010027938.1_pt1 | contig 11356 bp, 7 predicted proteins | sample 8958771 | NCBI WGS metagenome assembly JAEEGK01 (sample SAMN16246547, study PRJNA631951) | gut metagenome | biome: gut microbiome; feature: rumen; material: SC-attached | host: Bos | place: Iran: Karaj | collected 2018-10 | reverse complement strand
TGCAAAGTCGAAGTTCCAAGGTCAACGCACCAACTGAATCCTGAAAGACCACTATCTAAAATTGATTGATGAAGACCAACTGTAAAAGGTATTTGTTGTTCGTTGAAGTCATCACGAACGATAAAGAAACCATTACCTTGTATAATAAAAATTATTAGGGATAATAATGCTAATGAAAAGCATAAAATCCCAGTAATGAAATTTTTGTTTGAAATTATATTTTTAAATCTAGTTTTAGATGCCATATTTTCCTCGTAGATAAGTTATTATACTCTCCCAATTTTAGCACACTTCTCTTTGTTTGATAAGGATTGGTACATATGTTATAATTTCAAAGATTATGTAAACTTGTGAGGAGTGCGCGGTGAGTAGAGAGAAGATAAAAAAAATAGATATTTATTTGTTGATTGGCTACATACTAATGTCAATTCCAATGTGCTTTAGTATGTTTTATTCTGTGCCACTTGGTGATGACTTTGCATTTGGTGCAAACACTGTATCTAATAATATAATTATTAATGCAGCAGGATATGTTGCGTGGAATTGGATGAATTGGAGTGGTAGATGGCTTACATTCTTTATTCAGAAGCTCACATGCCCACTTAATCTTCATATTCATTTAGGCCATATCTATGGTTCGATTATGATTCTTCTTTTCATAGTTTTCACATGCATCCTTGTTTACGCTTTAGTGAACATTTTGATGTTTGTTTTAGATGGAAATAAGAAGTATTCAAAAATCGCTGCATTTTTAATCGTGGCAGTTTTATATACAACAAACTATTACTCTGAAGTTTTCAATTGGTACATTGGTTCTACAGCATATGCTTTACCAATGGTCTTAATGCTTCTAACTTTTGTATACATCATTAAATACTATAATCTCAATGATAAAAAATACTACAAGGGAATGATAATTGCGGGCATTTACCCAGCTGCAAACGAAATGTTTGATGTTCCTTTAGGTATATTCTATCTCTATGTATTAGTTAGAAGTTGTAAGAAAAAGAACGAAAAGATTTTCACTGTGAAAAACATGATTCCTTTGGCTGTCTATGTTGTTCTTGGTATGTCAAACGTTTTTGCACCGGGTAATAGAGGACGTCAGGGGTATTATCAAGTAGAAAGCTCTTTAGTTAAGGGAGTAATTATTACAATTCTTGATATTGTTGTTAGATTACAGAATGTCATTGTTGATCATCCACTTGCTGTGATCTTATTTTTGATTCTTATTCTAATTGGCGTTTTGTCAAATGCAACAAATAAAAAAGAAGAAGGATTTATCTCACTTATTCTAACTATGGCAATTGCAGTATTTGGCTGTCTTTTCCCATATGTTTATGCAAGAGCTTTTACAAGCACATATATTGATGTACGAATGGAGTATGTGGTTGAGTACTTAGCTCTCATGAGTATATGTGTGATTTGTTTGAAATTTGGAAGATGGATTTCGTACAAGTGTGAGTTAAATTTAACAGCAGCTAATAAGTTGGCAGTTACAGTTGCCCTAGTGATGTTTGCATATGTTTCACTAATTCAAAATTATGCTTATCTTAAAGTGACTCAAGTAGATATCATTAGAAACAAAGGCTTAATTACTGAAAGTTATGCATTATGGGATGGTGTTCTTACAGAGATAGAGAATTCACCTGATGATAATGTAGTGATTCATAGAGAAAATGAATTAAATTGGTCTCCATATTTCTTGTATACAGGATTAACTAATGGAGATGTATTCGATGTTTCACCTGATACAATTTATGACAAAGAGTGGATTATGCCAAATGTATATTACGGAAAGAAATCTATTCAATTAATATATGACAATCCAATAGAAATAGGTGAAGAATAATGAAAAAACTATTCGGAAAAGAAAACATCTATAAATGGTTTTTACTAACTGGATATATATTGTTGTTGGCCCCATTCGTATATGCGGTATTTTATTCAATGCCAGCAAATGATGATTTTGCTTTAGGAATAAATTGGTGGGGTGGCAATATTATAGTAGAAGGATTCAAACGAATGGCTTGGAATTACTTGCATTGGTTTGGACAATCTGGAACTATAGCGATACTTATCCAAGTAATATTAAATCCATTATATTGGTTTGAGAATGCAGGACATAGCTTTGGGATATGTATGGTTATTGTTTTCCTTGCTATTACAATTGGCACTTTAATTGGAATAAGAAGATTAGTAGGCTTGTTAGCAGAGTGTGAGAAGCCTGTAGTTTTTGACGTATTTACTTTTTTAGTAGCAGTAATTATATTCAGTTGCTATTACTATAATGATGTTTATAGTTGGTGGTCTGGTGTGCCAGGGTATTCACTAATGATGATGTTTAGCGTTATTAATTGCGGAAACATCGTAAAATACACTAAGACACATGCTAAGAAAGATTACATGATGATGATAATCATCGGTGTAATCACCTGTTCTAGTTTGATGAATTGTGTAGCAACAGGGTTATTCTATTTGATATATGTTTACATGAAAAATCACAAAGATGGTGATTCTTTTATTAAAAAGACTATTCCACTTGTTTTGTATGTTGTAAGCGGTATTATTACTGTTGCGGCTCCTGGAAACTATGATCGAATGGAGTACGAGCGTTATTTTGGTTACGATGTAAAAGACCCTCAGTTTATACCATCTGCCATTGTGACAGCAAAGCGTGTTATATATAGAGCTGTTATTACATGCTTAAATAAACCTTGGATATTATTGTTGTTCTTATCGATAATCTTACTTGGTATGTTTGTAAAATCTGAGAGTCGTCCAAAGTTAAGCATATTAGTGATATCTGTTGTGGCTATTTTTGTTTCTGCATTTGGAGCTGTTTATCCATATGTTCTTGGCTCTAGTAAAGATTTTGAATCAGAGTTTGCAAATAGAATTTATTTTGTAGAAGATTACATAGTATTTATTGGATTGGCATTAATAGCATTTAGACTTGGCCAGTTAATTGGTTTAAGTTTCAATGTAACATTTGGTTTCAAAAAAATAGCCGTTTCATACATGGCGCTTTTTGTACTGGCTGTTGTTGGAACAAAGATTAATCCATATAGTACAGCATTTGTTCCACTTGATATCGTCAAAAAGGCTGAATTGATAAAAGATACTCATTATTTTTGGGCGGATATATTAAATGAAATTGCTACTAGTGAGGATCAAGACGTAAAAGTATATCGTAAAGATATAGAGTGGTGTCCATATGTATATGGTGTTGGTCTTGCAAATAGCGGAGTGAGCGATTGGCCAGTAGGTGATGATATTTATTATGCTGGATGTAATCAGGCTGCTGCTAAATTTTATGAAAAGAACAGCATAGAGCTTTTCTTGGAATAGGGGAAACAAATATGAATAAATTTGTAGAAAAAACATTGAATGAAAAATTCATCCAGAAGGTGACAAAATAGTTTTTATAGTTTTGATAAATTGGAGCGAATATGTTATTTAACTCGATAGATTTTTTAATATTCTTTCCTATCGTTACTACATTATACTTTGTGTTCCCACATAAGATTAGGAATTATTGGTTACTTGTAGCCAGCTATTTCTTCTACATGTGCTGGAATCCAAAGTATATTTTGCTGTTAATGACATCCACATTTATCACTTATCTTAGTGGTATAGTGATGGAGCGAATCAAGCAGTCTGATAGAGAAGAAAATAAAAAGATAAAACTTAAAAATTGGACAGTTGCAGCGAGTTTTGTGCTAAACATTAGTATGCTGTTTTACTTTAAGTATATTAATTTTGCTCTTGATGTAATGACTGATATCCTTGGAATATTTCATATCAGCGTAAATGCACCTACATTTGACGTGATTCTACCTGTAGGTATATCCTTTTATATTTTTCAGGCTCTTAGTTACACGATGGATGTATATAGAGATGAGATATACGCTGAGAAGAATATATTTAGATATGCGTTGTTTGTATCTTTCTTCCCTCAATTAGTAGCGGGCCCTATCGAAAGATCTAAAAACTTGCTCAAGCAGCTAGCTAAGCCAAATGATTTTGACTATACCAATGCCAGAACAGGTCTTCTTATGATGCTTTGGGGATATTTTATCAAGGTCGTTATGGCCGATAGACTAGCAGTACTTGTAGATACAGTTTACAACGATGTATCAGCCTATCATGGCATGGAACTTATTGTTGCAAACCTATTCTTTACTATTCAAATATATTGTGACTTTATGGGATATTCAATTATAGCTAAGGGTGCGGCCAAATACTTAGGCTATAATCTTATGAGCAATTTTGAGATGCCATATTTCTCCACTTCTATTAAGGAGTTCTGGAGACGCTGGCACATTTCACTTAGCTCATGGTTGAGAGATTACCTTTACATTCCCCTTGGAGGCAATAGAAAGGGAACGGCCAGAAAGTACTTCAATTTATTACTCACATTTTTCGTGAGTGGCCTATGGCACGGAGCCAATATAACATTCGTCGTTTGGGGAATGTTCCATGGTGTTTGTCAGGTAATAGAAGATATCTTCAGAATGATATTTGGAAAGATATCAGATCGGATTAAGAATCAGGCAGTTGCTAGAGTATGGAAGGGTGTCAATATATTCAAGACCTTTATTCTCGCGGCAATAGGCTGGGTGTTCTTTAGAGCAAGCAATATCTCACAGGCTATTCAGGTACTGAAGGCTTCGGTTAAGCTTGATAATGTATCAGAAGTATTAGCAGGTGGAGGGATATATAATCTCGGTATAGACAAGATGGGATTGATTATGCTGGGCATTGCAGTTCTACTGTTATTTGTTGTCAGCATTATGCGAGAAAATAAAATTAATCCTATTGAATGGATTTCAAGTAAACATTTTGTGGTTAGATATGCTGCATATTGGCTTATTGTTGTTTTGATTATTTCTAGTTTGGATTTAACAGGAAAAGAGTTTATCTATTTCCAATTTTAAGTTGGAGCACTGATGAAAAACGTTGGTAAATTAATAATAAAGTGCATATTGGCATTAATTCCCCTATGGGTAATATGCGTGTTTATAGCTAAGAGTCCGCTTTCTTATTTGAGCCCGGACTCTGTTAGTGCATATTGGAACAAGGAATTTACTCAGACTAAGCAGGATAAAAAATATGATGTAGTGATCTTAGGTGATTCTATGGCTGCCACATCATTTATGCCTGAGTTACTATCAGATTCTACTATCAATCTTGCATTATCTGGATCTAGTCCAGTTGAGGGATACTATACGTTAAAGGATTATCTTGAGAACAATGATGCACCTTCTGATGTGTTTATCTCTTATATGGATTATCACTTGCAGCACGATGATTTTACATTATCAACTTGCAACCAGGTACATAAGTTTTCTATAGGTGATTATCTCGAGATTTATCGCACTATCAAGGATACAGGTGCTAACGGATTTGAAGATATAAATATGGATGAATATTGGGATAAGGCCATTGCCAGTGGTTTTTATTTACCAAGTGAATATATCGCATCCATCATTAATACAATCAATGAAGGCGGAAGATATGCTTCAAATAAAGAAGCTTACGATGAGATTAATAGACATGCTGGTCGTGCTTGTAAAATGACAAACGATATTTCTGAAAGCACAGGCTTACGATATGATGAGTTCAGTGTTTCGGTATTGCAGGGCACATATTATAAAAAACTTGTAGATTTATGCGAGGACAATCAGATTAAGCTTCACATTGTTAAGTTGCCATTGGATGTTAATACTTTGTTTACAGAAGAATATATGGCGAAAGTAAATGGCTATTATATGAATCTGCTTAAAGATACTGAGTATGCTGAATTCAAATGGTATCCAACAGATTATGCTGTTGAGTGGTTTTGGGATGACTATCATATGAATCAGCACGGTTCATATAGATTCAGTATGCAGCTTAAGCAGGATTACCCTGAAATATGGGGAAGTACTGAGACTTCACCTAGACAAATGTTAGCACTTAATGACGACATAGTAATAGAAAATGAACCAGCAGAGTTATTCAAATGGATAGATGAAAAAGACTATACTGTAGTTATCTATTCTGAAATGGATGATTTTGTGGGAAGCTATAATGCATACTTTAAATTTGGTTCGCAGGAATTACAAACCATCTCAGATAACATATATGCGGTAGATGTCAAAGGTTCACATTCTGTGGATCTTAAAGATGGTTCGGTTTTAGTAGATGGTAATAGCTACGATTGGGAGAACTATAATGCCAACGAAGTAAACATTATCATCATTGATAATTCAAATAATAAAGTAGTACGAACATGTTCAACAAGCTTTAATAGCGGGGAAGATCGTTTTGAAAAGATTTAGTAGAAAAAAGATAATATATTGCCTTCTGCTAGCAATGCTAATTATGATAGCCAGCTTGCCAGCGTTCCGCTCGGGAGTGTATCGAGGTCATGATTTGCCATTTCATTTTGGGCGAATTCAGGCTATAGCAGAGATGCTAAAGACTGGACAGTTTCCAGTGAGATACGAGGCTAATGCTTGGTATGGATATGGTTATATTAGTACAACTATGTATGGAAATATCTTTTTATATATTCCAGCATTGCTTTTTATGGCGGGGCTTCCACTTTGGCGAGTATATAATATCTTTGTAATACTAGTTAATGTGGCTACGGTAATAGTTGGTTTCTTTTGCTTTAGCAAGATATTTAAATCATCAAGATATGGTTTACTTGCAATTTATATCTATACATTAGCTGGATATAGATTATCAAATGTCTATATGCGTACGGCGGTAGGCGAATTCACAGCTATGATTTTTATTCCGCTTGTACTATATGGCATATACAAGCTGTATTTTGAGGAAAAGAAGCAGAATATTGTTGCCAGAAACATGCCACTTATTGTTGGTATGACAGGACTTGTTCAAAGCCATATCCTTACAACAGAAATAATAAGTGTATTGCTTATCGTTTTTGCTGTAATTAATATCAAAGAGACTATACCTAATATTAAAGATATATTAGTTTCAGTACTACTTACAGCAGGCGTAAATGCATTTTTCTTGATTCCATTTTTGAGCTCATATAGTTCGATGGATTTGTATATCAATACAGATCTTACGGCTACAAGCATCAGAGCTGATGGACTTTATCTATCACAGGTGTTTGGACTTCTTACTAAAGGCTCAGGTGGTAGTTATCCTTGGACTACAAATGATGAAGGGTATCTTAATACAGGAATCGTAATTGTAATTTGCATGATTCTTTCTGTAGTGGGTCTTGTACTTAATAGAAAGAAAAAGAATTTTAAATACACATTAGAGCTTACATTATCTGGTGTGTTTACAATTTGGCTTTCAACAGTATATTTCCCATGGGATTCATTTGTTGGAGATTCTGCAGTGGCAAAGCTTATGTCATCGGTTCAGTATCCATGGCGTTACACACTGATACAGACAGTTTGCTTTACAGTTGCTGGTGTAGCTGGAATAAAAGCAATACTTGATAACATAAATAAGGATAAAAATGCTAAGATAATTAATATAAACTACGTAGCTATCTTTGCTGTTATGGCAGGACTCAGTGTTTTTGCAACTGCGATATTTGACTATACTTTATCTTGTGTAAATGAGACATTGTATAACGATGTCGCCAATGAAGACTGGGCAGATAAGTTGTATTTACCATCTGGAACAGATAGAGAGCTTCTTAAAGATGTAGAGTACATAGTAGATGGCGATGAGATTACCTTACCTGTATTAGCTTATGACAATGTAATTGTTAAAGATAAGAAAGGCGACCAGCTTGATTGGCGGGCAGGAGCGAATAATCGAATCGTCGTAAATTATGATGGAAATCCAGATGATCTAACAACATGCTTTAAGGTGCCAGTATTTTGGCATATCGCCGAAGGCGTATCGATTATATGTATAATATTATTAGTTGTATTTCAGCTTTATGAGAAGAAGAGGAAAATAGGTGAAATCAGTAATTCGTAACAACAAGAACTACATATGTGCTATTTGCGCATGGCTTGTGATGTGTATCATCGATATTCTTTATGCAGTAAAGAACTATTATTATTTGATTAATAGTGACACAGCATCAGAGATGATTCTTGGAAATGAGCTTGCTAAAAATGGAGGCTTATTATCAAAGGCTTGGTATTACTCCACAGAGCTTAGAGTTTTAAACACTCAGATTTTTTATAAGATAGCATTTATGATTTCTCCATCAAACTGGAAAAATGCAAAGATTATTGCAATGGCTATGTTGTTAATCTTACTTAGCCTTTCAGGAATATTCTTTGTTAGAATGATAAAAGGTGAGAGAAGTGTTCTGGAAATCATTTTTGCACTTATCCTCATCTGCCCACTTGGACAGTGGTATGCATGGAATGTACTATTAAATCTTTACTATGTTCCACATGTTTCCATTACACTTGTTTCAATTGGCTTGTTTATCGCCGCGCTCAGACATGAAAAGATAAGAAAAATAGTAGATTATGTTTTACTTGCACTTATTGTTATGTTTGCAGCAATGGGCGGTCTTAGACAGTTGATGATCTGTTATGTTCCTATGGGACTTGCTCTTTGCCTTTTGGCTTATGACATGTATAAAGAAGGTGGCATGGCTTCAATCAAGGCAAAGCTTATTGATATCGTAGGTCTTTTGGTTGCGTTAGGATTTTCTCTTGTTGGTTATAAAGCTAATCGTATTTTTGCAAATATTTATAGCTTTGAAGAGCTTTCAGAGAATAAGTGGCAGGAGTTTTCGCTTCACGAACTAGTTACTAGCCTAGGACAGTTCGTAGGCTTGTTTGGATGGAGAAGCGAGACTAAGATTATGTCCATAAGCGGTGTGCTTAATGGTGTAGCTTTAATTCTTGTTTGTGTTGTTATCTACTTAGTTGTTAAAGCTATCAAGGGCTATAAGTCTGATGATATTTATGAAAAATATTATTTGTACTTTTGCGTGGCATCATTTGCACTTCAACTCATCCTTTACAGTCAGTGTAATAGAGCAAACGAAACTTATTGGATTCCATTGATTCCAATGATTCTCTTCCTTGCTATGACTAAGATTGATGAATTAAAGTATGTGATTGGCTTTGTAGCTTTAATAGTTTTATGCAGTGTATCTACATTGATGCCACCTACACCATCTATGATTCCTACTAATGAAAAGGAATTGGATGTTGCAAATTGGCTTGTAGATAATGGCTATGAAAAGGGATATGCCACATTCTGGAATTCAAATGCGGTTACACAGTTTACTGATGGAAGAGTACAGATGTGGACTGTAACTGGATTAGATAGTTTAGAGGTAGAAAGATGGCTTCAGTTAACAAGCCATACTTCTGAGATTCCAAATGAAAATGCATTTATTCTTATGAGCTTAGAGGAATTAGAAGAGAATAAGGCTTTATTTGATGGGGCTCATGTTTTATATGAAGATAATAACTATATCGTAGTAGAAGCTAATTGATATAGTGGAGGAAATACTTTTGATAGATAAAATAAAGAATGTAGATAAAAGCTTAATAAAGATAACTATCCTAGTGGCGTTTTTCCATGCTGTTGGGTATCAGCTTAGTTTTGCAATCGATACATTTTATACTTTCTGGATGGGATTTGAAGAAGCAGGTAGAGATATGCTTTATAGAAATGGTCGTCCAGTTATTGCAGTGATTTATAGATTGTTTGGATTAACAGGTTGGCCAAATGAATGGTTCTATTACATCTCTTTTGGAATGGCAATGATCTTTTTGATTGCAGCAGTTTATCTGTATCATAGAATCATTAATAAATATATTAAAAGCGAAAACTTAAGCATTTTACTTAGCTTTATTACTGTTTCAAATATCTTTATCATAGAGTATTTCATGTTCATTGAAAAAGGCGGATTTATGGTTGGCGTCTTTTTGAATGTTCTTACTGTTTATTATTTCGAGCAGTATATGGAGTCATATAAAAAGAAATATATCGTATTTGCGATAATTGCAGCGATATTTGGAATTCTTACATATCAGGGTGTAATGGCATTATCATTTATCTTACTAATGCCACTCATCTACAAGCGCGCAAAGACAGTAAAAGAATACCTAAAGTATGTCCTTTTAAATGTGGTTATTTACTGGATCCCGGTAATTATTGATTTAATCTTCTTCAAGATTTGGTTTTCAGATGCGAGAACTACTGATGTAGATGTAATTCAAAATGGAATTCGAGCATTTAATACTTTAGTAGTTTCATATTGGCAGACATATCACATTATGCCAGCATACTTCTATTTTGTTGTGATGGCACTGATTCTTGTGATTAATATTGTTGCCATAGCTTATAATAAAAAAAATGTAGCAGCAGGAATAGGAAATATCCTTATTACTTTTATGGCTACAACATGGATTCCAACAGCTAGTATTTTTGCAGGAAGCGGATGGGGATGCCCTCGTATCCTTTATCCATTGGCATCAGGCGTAGGAATATTTCTGATTAATTACTACATAAATGATAAAATTGATGTAGAGGCAAAGCTTGGTATCATAAACAAAGTATTAGTGGGAATTTTACTTTGTTTCATGTTTGTTCAGTACATTTCATTTACAAACATCTACTGCGACAAATATAGATTAAATTTCGCCGATGAGATTCGTTGCTTAGAGATAGGACAGGCAATCCAGGAGTATGAGATAGAGTCTGGAAACAAGGTAGAAGAAATTGCATTCTACTTTGATCAGGACATGCAGTCACCATTCTATCCAGGTGTTTTTGATGACGGTGATTTGGTTATGACAGCATTCTTCCCTTGGGATAGTCAGCTTAACATAATTAATTATTACTTGGGCTCAGACTACAAGAGAGGCTTTGCAACAGAAGCTTATACTGAGTACTTCGCTAGCTTTGACTGGAATACATTTTCAGAAAAGCAGATGGTATTTGAGGGAAATACATTACACTATTGTGTTTATTAATAGTGGGGAGCAATTATTCTTAGAAAGGTTTATGATTCCTAAATGTTTAAATTTGAAGAGAAAATAGTTTCATACATACAGGAAAAGAAAGCCTATGTAGCTATCGGACTTTTTGTATTAATGAGTCTAGCTATCAGAGTGTTTGTGCGTGATTGCACAAATGGGGACTTGGAAAACTATTTACTTCCTTGGTACGAGCAGATTAAGGCCAATGGTGGAATTTTTGGTGGCTTAAGCAAACCAATTTATGCAAACACCGGGGAGGTCTGCAATTATACATTTGCATATCAGTTCTTGATTTCTATCATGACTAGCTTGCCAATCAAGGCAATGTATAGCTATAAAATCCTTAGCGTGATATTTGATTATTTGCTTATTGGAGCTATGGTAAAGCTTGTATTACTTGTAATTGAAAA
>JAEEGK010027937.1_pt1 | contig 11357 bp, 7 predicted proteins | sample 8958771 | NCBI WGS metagenome assembly JAEEGK01 (sample SAMN16246547, study PRJNA631951) | gut metagenome | biome: gut microbiome; feature: rumen; material: SC-attached | host: Bos | place: Iran: Karaj | collected 2018-10 | reverse complement strand
ACCATCATTTCGCCGGTTGCCCAGTTCATTTCATTGTTAATGAAAGTAATAGAAACTTGAGGAGTTATATCTGGATCATAGAACTCAAATGATTCTTCGCTACTAGCGAGAGTGACTTGGTTACCTTTATAATCACAAGTTAATGTATATAGGTACCAAGTGTGCGCCTCTAAATTATAATCTGAAAGCGTGAATGTCTGAGTCTCAGTAGTACTAGCTAAACTGATATTAGCGTTTTGATCTGGATCATCTTCGGCTGTAATGTTTAAAACAAAGTTAGAGAAGTTATTGTTTGGATCATCATAATCTAAGCGGAGATTGAATGTGCCATCTCCATAATTATAAAGCCCATCAAAGATGAGAGCGTGGAAGCCACTGGTATCGGTGAACTTGAATTGATCTCCACTATCTAATGTTTTCATTGCACCTTGATATGCGCAAGTTAATGAATATGCATAATCATAGTCGAACGAATAGTTCCAATGTAGTTGTTCATCAAATACACAAGTTTGGACTTCAGTAGTTGATTCCAAATGGAAATCATATTGTGCGTTCACACCACTTGGAAGGAGCGTGAGGGTAAAGTCGTCGTAATAATAGAAGTCATCAACATAGTCGAGTTGTACTTCAAAGCTATTTTCTAAGAAGTTAGCGGTCTTATCAAAGATAAATCTATTCCATTCTGATTTAGCACCACTATTATCGGTGAGTTTGAAGGCAGTATCTTCTCTAGCGACTTCAATATTATCTCCGCGATAATCGCAGGTTAAAACATAAGTATAGGTAAGAGTGTCATCTAAATAATTAAAGTCGAGTCCTTCAATGCTAATTGTTTGTGTATCTGTTGAGGTTTCTAATTCAATTTCTCGATCATCAACGTATGGTTGAGAAGTTGGATCATCGTCATTACCATGATGGATATACCAAGTTAATAAGAAGTTACTATACCAACCAAAGTCATTATCAAAGTCGAGTCTCACATCCATTGTGCGTTCTTTGATACTCATGGTCTTATCAAAGACAAATTCATGGAAGCCACTCTTTCTTCCATACATATCGTTAAATTGAGCGATATCTTCAATATAATCAACGGTTTCTCCGTTTTCTTTATAGCTGAATTTATAGCCCCATTCTTTAAAGACATCGATCTTATCTGGACTATTTGGACCAATAATTGTTTGATAGCCCACCATTTTTTCTAATTCGAATGTGTAATTAATTTCTTCAGGTACCTCTAAATCATATAAATATAAAGTGAAATCACTAAAGGCATCTGAATCATCAACATAATCAAGATAAATATCAAAAGTACCATTTTCTAAATCGACATTAACTGGGAATGATACTGAATTAAAGTAATTGGTATAGGTGGCAACAAATGTTGTTTCATATAAAATATCACCACCAAAACGACTTTCAGATACTTCAATTGTATATGTATCACCAACGACCACATGTTGGAATGAACCTTCGTTATAAAGATAATCCGCATTATTAGTAGAAGAATATGAAAGATTATATAGCTTAACAACAAATGGATATTCAATATCTTCTTCGTTAAATTGATCTGAATCCATCTTTTGATAGCGTTCATTAAAGTATTCTTCATAGTCTTGTTCGCTCATGTTTTTATCATAAACAGCAATGCTATAAGAAAGTGAATCACCAATAATTCTTGTTGAATCAAGAACGACTTGATAGTTATGAGCGCTTGAAATAACGGCAAATACGCCTAAAGTACCAATAGCGACAGTTGAAGCAACGGTAATAATACCCGCACTAGTGGCGGCAATGCCAGTTGCAGCACCGCTACTAGCGACAGTAGTTTCCGCTGCAGCACCACTTGAAGAAGCAGTAGTTTGACTAGCGCTTTCCGCTGGAGAAGAGTTTTGTGATTTCATAAGGCTTGGATCATAAGCGGCCTTATGAAGGTTCATTTCACCAGCATCAGAAAATTCTGAATCTGGTAAATTAGCAAATTCAGTTTTTTTAATGAACGAATCGTTATTTGCTTTTAGATTAGTAAATTCGTCGTTAATCATATACCCTATAGAAAAATATATATTATTTTTTCCCATATTTCACTAAAAGAGACGTTTTTATTACTCAAAAAGAGAAAAAATGTAAGATTATGCCTTGTTTTCAATAAGTCTACGAAAAAATGTTTAGAAGAATTGTAATCCTGCATTATAATAAAAGAGACTTATCTTATAGATAAAATAATTTCGGAGGTTTTTATGGCTGAAAAAACTAAAAAAAGCTTTTTTGAGACACGCTTAATGCGCTCAAAAATTAAAAGCCGTACTGTCTCACTATTCCCCGAAGCTGGTTTAGGTTACTTATTAGGACCTATTTTAGCTTTAGTCGGAAACGGTGTTGTTAACATTTGGCTTATCCAATATTGGGACAAAGTCTTAGGCTTAGGCACTTGGGCCCCATTATTTGAAACACTTCTTCCTATTATTTCCGCTATTGTTATCGTCATTGGTAACTTATTCGTTGGTAGATTAATGGAAAGAAAACCATCAATGGCTGGTAAAGCAAGACCATTAATTTTAATTAGTATGCCATTCGTTTTAGTGGCGATGCTTGCTTTGTTCCTTGTTCCATTCCCAAAAGCTGCTGAAGAAGTTGGCGGAGGTAACTTTGCTGATGGTGGCTTACTAGCATCCATCTTCATCGCTATTGGTTATAACTTATATTACGCTATCGCATGGCCAATTTATTACACATCACACAGTGCGTTAGTTAGTTTGTCCACTCGTGACGGTGGTAAGCGTGGTTTATTAGGTACCGCTATCATGGCTGCTCAATTAGGCGCTGCTGGTGTTTCAGGTATGTTTGGTGGTTTATTAGTCGACTTATTAGGATTGATGCCAAAATATGAATACGCTAAACTCGTTGATGGTACTCTTAAAACAATTACAACTAGTGACTTAGCGGAAGCGCAAGCCGCTGGTGCATATAACACTCTGATCTCTCGTGCGGATGCAAACTCCAAGTGGGTCATCTTAATGATCGTTATGATCGCCGCTTTAATCGTTGGCTGTTTATTAGAATATTTCTTCACACGTGAAAGAATTACTGAAGAAAATGTTGAAACCGCAAGAGCCGCTGCTGCAAACGGTGATGATAAAGCCGAAGTTAAAAAGGTTACCATGGGTCAACAAGTCAAGATTTGTGTTAAAGACAAATATTGGTGGTTCTTAATGATCTTCTGGTTCTTATATCAATTCGGTGGCATGATGAAGAATAACGGTATGAGCTTCTTCTCTGATGCCTTAACTGGTGGTTTCACCGTTTCTTCCGTTATTAATACAGTTGGTGCTATTCCAACTGCCCTAGGTATGGTCATTGTTTGGCCAATCGCCGCAAAATTAACAAAATCTAAAACAATTGCTTTAGGCGGTGTTGTGGCTGCTTTAGCCGCTTCCGCTGCATTTACTGCATTGCCACTTGCCGGTAACCCAGATAACGTTGGTGCTATTACAGGTATCTCCGTTGCTTCATTCTGTATTAAAGCTTTAGGTACTGCTCCTGCGATGTACATCTCCATGGCTTTAATGGCTAACGTTTTAGACCATCAAGAAGCTGTGCACGGTGTTCGTACCGATGGTTTCACCATGGCGGTCTATGGTTCCATCATGGTCGCGATGAGTGGTCTTTGTAACGGTATTATCGTTGGTCTTAACTCCATCACTCCTGTTGATGCTAGACCAGTTCTCCATACATTCATCTCCTTCGGTGTTGAAGGTATCTGCTACTTAATCATTGCTATTATGTTCATCTTCATGAGCGTTGAAAAATTCACCAATGTTGATAACAAAGCTATCGTTGCCGACCAAAAAGCTGAAGTTCTTGCCGCTGGTGGTCAATGGGTTGAACCAGAAGAAAGAGCTAGACTCGAAGAAGAAGAAAATGCTCGCCTTGTTGAAGAAGCAAGAGTCGAACAACTTAAGATCGACTGCGAAAAGAAAGGCAAAGATTTTGATGCTGAAAACGCTAAATTCTTAGAACAAAAGAAAGCTGCTGATGAAAAAGCTGCTGCTAAGAAAGCCGATGCTGAAGCTAAGAAACAAGCTAAACTCGACGCTATGAGTCAAGAACAAAAAGACGCCATGGCGAAGAAAGAAGCTGAAAAGAAAGAAAAACAAGCTGCAAAAGATGCTATCGCCTTACAAGAACTTAACAAGATTAGAGAAGGCGTTGGTAGACCAGCAATTGCTGAATAATTAAATTATTAAACAAAATGAGGGCGACTAATTAGTTCGCCCTTTTCTTTTAGCGGTTTTACTTAGATAATTCGTTATATTTAATAGAGATAACAAAGTTTTTATTTACTTTGTTTTATCGACTAAAAGGATTAATATTTAACCATGATTAAAAAGATTGACTGGCTAAACTTATTTAAAAAGTTATTCCCATATCTAGTGGTGATTATTTGTGCACTACTATCAACTTATATCTACTTTTTGCCTGGTTTAGCTATTGGTGATGATATAGCTTTCCATTTAAGCATGACTAATGACTTAATATATGGCTTCCATCATGGTTACTTTTCATATTCAACAAATCACTTACATATGGGTGGCTTTGCTATCTTTAATTTTGCTTTTTATGGACCAGTAACACATTATGGCGCAGCGATATTCACTTATTTATTCTCTTGGATGGGCGCCACTCCAACAGTTGGTTTAAAATTCATGGTCTTTATTAGCGCGATATTAGGCGGCATTTATATGTATCGCTTAGCTAGCAAAATATCAAATAAGCATACCGCTCTTTCTTTAATTAGCGCTGTTTTATTTACTTTCTTACCGTATCGTATATTTTGCGCATTAGCGAGATGTGCTTTAGCGGAAAGTATTGCTATGGCTTTAATACCGATGGTCTTTTATGGAGCGTATAGCTTTATTCACGATGAAGAATATCGCGTTGAACCATATGTCGCTTTTGCTAGTGGCGCTATATTAATTATCTTATCGCACGCTTTTACTGGTTTAATTACAGCGATATTTGGTGTGCTTTATATTTTATTTAATATTAAAGCCATCATTAAAAGAAGACGTAATTATGAGGCTCTTATTTCAATTGGATCCGCAGTAGTTATTATCGTCTTCTGTGTCTTGTTCTATGTCGTTAATAGTTATTTCTATGAAAATAGTAACTTATACAATATTTCTAATGCGGAAAGACAGTGGACAACATATGAACATATGGCCAGTGAAACATCAAGGACATATGATTTCAGCGGCTTTATTAACTTTATTATCATTAGAAATTGGACGGGAAGCGCAAATTGGAATAATGAAACTGTATCTTCTTTAATATTCTCTTCCATTATCTTCTTTATTTCTTTAGCGTTAGCAATAATCGCTGATTTATTACTTGGTAAACTTAAATATAGTAAGTACTATCGTCATATAAGCGCCACTATTATCGCTTTTATTCTTCCTCTTATTTTCCAAGTTAGAGCGGAAATATATCTAGCCACCGCTATAGCGTTAGTTATCTATTTCTTTATTAGCTTTATTATTAAGAACCTTCCAGAAAGTAATGAAGAAAATATATCGTTAATTAAAAATGTTGATTTATATTTCTTATCGTTATCGTTAATTATTTGTTTGGTCTTATTATTTGTTCCAGAAGCTTGGAAATTCGTTCCTCCAATTATGTATCAAGGACAATTTGCTTGGAGAATGTGGAGTATTACCGGTTTCTTATTTGTTATGTTAGTGACTTTGCTTTTATCAAAAGTAAAATTTAATAAAGCAGTTATCACTATTGCCTCTGTTATCACTTGTTCATTAATGACTTTTGCAATGGGCACGATTGAAAAAAGAGTGTTCTATGAAAAAAGATATAATTCTGTAATATTAAATGATGGCTATGAATATGCAATGAATATTAAATATTCAGGTGCCCAAAACGAAATGATTCCTCAAGTCTTTTATCAATCAGATTATGCTTCTAGCTACTCTAATTCCTTATATAACACGATTAGAAGCGCCATCTATTCAAGAACTAATTACATCTACTCGTTAGAAGATTATATTGATCCTGTATTATTAGATGGTTCAGGTGACGTTACAATATATGAATATAATTCCCCTAATAATAAGTTCCATGTGAACATCACTAGTGAAACCGCATTAGTGCAGTTCCCACAGTTCTATTACGCGGATTACACGGCTATTAGTAATAATAAAGTTATCGCTAAAGCGGAAAACGTTGATGGTTTACTTTCTTTCATTTTAAAAGAAGGGACATATGATATTGTCTTAAACTTTAAACCATCAAAAGGTTATCAAATAACTATTCCACTATTTTATATCGGTGTTAATTTATTAATTGCTGGTGGCGTATTTGGTTATATTTACCGCACTAAAATTAAAAAACCAATTATAAAAGAAGAGCCTAGTAACTAAGGCTCTTTTCATTCAACTTGGTAAAGGCTTTTATATAGTTCTTTAAGCGGTTCACCATTTTCTTTATTCATTGTGTAATAGATAGCGTCCCCACTATCATCGAAATAAGTGTTAAGGTATATAAATCCTGTTTCTTCACTATATAAGAATTGATCTCTAGTTGTCGTTAATAAGTTATCTTTACTCACTCTAAATAAAGTTAATGATTCATAATCTTCAAGATTGATCTTTTTATGCACTCTTCTAGAGAGTGGAGTAGTAACCATTACTTTAATCGCATATTCAATAGAAGCAAAATATTGTTCATCAGTGACTTTAATAAATGATTCTTCTTTTAAATATTCGCCGATATAGTAATCATAATTAGCTAAATCGCTATAATATGCTTTAGCGTCCGCTATTTCGGTAGTAACGCAGTATAGTGTTGGATCCCAAATGATACTTTCTTCATGTTCGCCATAGCACATATCAAATTGTGTATCTTGAAGTAACCAATAATGATATTTACCAGATTTATAATCAGATGTAGAAAAGTCTTTTTGTTCTAAATTAACAATATGTAAATCATCACCATAATATTTGGCAAAATTGGTTTTATATGTTTTGCCGTTTATAGTGACATGATTTTGTGGAATACTAGCGCAACTAGTTAAGGCCACTAATAAGAAAGATAGAACAATGTGTTTTTTCATGTCCTATATGATAGCAATAAATAAAAAAGATAGTAAGTCCTATCTTGTTTTATTAAGCATTTTCTTTTGCGATTTCTGCTTCTTTAGCGGCTTTTCTTTCATCCACTCTTCGTTTAATTGGGTAATACACTGAGTAGAAGACACCGATATAACCACACTGTAAGATATATATCCAAGCTTGATAAATTGGTTTTAAACCAAATGACATATATTCATCAAACAAAGTAAACGGTGTACCATCTCCATGGAAGAAGAACATAAAGTTACGCGGTGTTCCTTGAATTGGAATATAAATATAATCGATAATTAAGGCTAAAGTCATAAAGCCAAATAAAATACCGATTGTATATGGGATATTTTTCTTTTCCATCTTATTTAAGCCGCTGAACCAAATGAACATCGCTGAGAAAGCGGAGATGGAGTGATTCATTAAAGCATTAAATACCGCCCAAGAAACAATGGCGTGACTTGGATATAAATTACCAGCGAAATAGTTACCCATGAAGCCCATCAAAACACCGCATATAGCGACAAAGTCGATACATATCTCTTTAAATCTACCCTTAGTTAAAGCGGCTAATGGGATGATATAAATAGCGATATCACAGAAATATAAAGGTAAGTTACCAATTAAACAATCAACGATATTGTCTGTTTCAATAAGTAAGAAGATATACTTAGCAACTTGTAAAGTGACAATCGCAATACCAGCGATTAGCAAAACTAGGTTTTGTTTTTTAAAATCGCCTTTAAACTTCTTACCCAAAAAGAAAGCAAGAGTAATAAAAACGGCCAATGTTAAAGTAACAGTTAAAAGATGTTGCCAAGAAAATAAGCCCGCAGGAGCCCTATCAACCTCTTTAAAAAACCAATCGTAGAAACTCATAATACAAACCTTGTTTAAAGCATGGTTATATTACCATAGGTAAAAGTAAAAGACACTACTATTAGATTATTTAGTTACACTTGCTCGGCTTTGGTATCGTCATTAGTAACAGCTTCTATAGATTGTTCTTCTTCTTTGCTTTCCAAAGCTTGAGCGGCTTTCATTTGTTTTCTGAAACGGAGATATCTTCTTAGCATTAAGAAAGGCACTATTGCCATTAATATAGCAATGCCCAAAGGTAAGAATCTATTGATATAACTAATAAAGAGAATGCGATCTAAATATTCTTCTAAGTATTTTAAAAGGACACGATATAAGAAGCCATAAATCATGACACCATCCGCTAAAGCGGCCACAAATGATATTTCTTTAATACCAATAACCACCAAGTCATCTTTCTTTAACGCACCTTTTAAATTGATAATTGATAAAACAAACATAGCGAGGATAAAGAAAATAAAGACCAAACCAATCCAACCCTTAAAGGTGTTTTCGTGAGTAATATCAATGCCCCCTACTTTTAAAGTGGAAAATAAAATAAATAATAATGAGAAAGAAGCGGTTGCAATCATCATGATGAAATATGATTTTCTTTTTTGATCATCAGTTTGATGCATGTTTCTGGCATATAAGAATTTGCATATAAAAACGAATAATGTCGGAACAGCAGCAATCATTAAAACCATCGATAAGGACATGATGCCAATGGTGAATTTATATAAAAAACTCACTAAACAAATAAACGCCATAATAAAAGCAATTTGTTTAGGCGTTAAAGGAATTTTAACTTTAATCTTTTTAGCTTTCTTTTCCTTTTTGGCTTTTTTCTCTTTTTTGATTTCTTCTTCAGCCATATTTTTATAAATCTAGTTTATCTATTTGTTATTAATTTTTAAATAAATTACTAACACTTTTTATGAAAAAGGTAGATAATAGCGGTTGTGTTTTTATGATTCCTACGATTATTATTTCCATTATTACATTCACACTAATCACTCTCTCAATCTTATTCTTCCCTGTTATCAAGATAGGGAAGATTAAATTAGGTACTTATTGGATTATTGCTTTCTTAGGAGCAGTTATCCTTTTAATCTTTTCTTTTGCCCCAATTCAAGAAGTGGGCAAAGAATTAATTAGTAATACTAGTGTTAATCCTTTAAAGATTATTGTCTTATTCTTTTCTATGACGATACTTTCTATCTATTTAGATGAAGTTGGTTTATTTAAATATTTAGCAAGTGTCGCTGCGAAAAGAGCAAAAAACAATCAATATGCTTTATTTATCATTCTTTATTTTTTAACCGCTACTTTAACAATATTTACTTCTAACGATATTGTGATTCTTACATTCACACCTTTTATTTGCTTCTTTTGTAAGAATTCTAAAATTAATCCAATACCTTATTTAATCGCGGAATTTGCCGCGGCTAATACATGGTCACTTATGTTTATTATTGGTAACCCCACTAATATCTATTTAGCAACATCCGCTGGCATTACATTCTTTGAATATTTTAAGATGATGGCGATACCTACTTTATGTGCGGGTATTATTGAATTCTTATTACTATTCCTATTATTTAATAAAAGACTTAGAAAACCATTAGAAATCAATGAAGAAGATGTGCATATTGAAAATAAAGCTGCTTTAATACTTGGCTTAAGCTTATTAGGTATATGTTTAGTATTCTTAATTATTTCTAATTATATTGGTGTTGAAATGTGGATGATCTCTTTAGGCTCTGCTTTAGCGCTACTTTTGGGAACCACTATTATGTCTTTAATTACGAAAAAGAATTGGAATTATTTAACTGAATCTTTAAAGAAACTACCATATCAATTAATTCCATTCTTCTTATCAATGTTTGTTATTGTTGTAGCATTAAACTATCAAGGTATATCAAGTAAAATACAAGAAGTATTAGGGTCCGCTAATACGATATGGACATATGGTTTATCTTCATTCTTTGTATCTAATTTAATTAACAATATTCCAATGAGTATTCTTTATAGCAATATATGCAATAACCAAGCTGCGATATATGCATCAATTATTGGAAGTAATATCGGTGCCTTCTTAATGCCAACTGGCGCTTTAGCGGGTATTATGTTCACTAATTTAGTCAATGAACACGAAACCAAGTTCACATTCATGGACTTTGTTAAATATGGAGCGGTTATATCAATACCATTAATCGCTACCGCTTTATTAATGCTTAATTTAGAAGTGGGATTCTAATTTATTTTAATTGAATCTTGTACTTTCGGGTTATAATTATAACGTAGCTATGATTGTACCAATTATCATAATTGTCTTAGGACTTATTTCTTTAACATTCTTTTTGATTAGCAAAGTTAAGGCTTATTCTTATAAAGCCGTTATTATTAAAGGCGTTACTTCTTTATTGTTTGTTAGTTTAGGAATATATGGCCTTATCTATATGAACTTTAGAATATTAAGTTTCTTTGTTGTGCCTGGATTAATATTAGGTTTATTAGGGGATATATTCTTGGATCTGAAATATGTCGAAAAAGAAAGAGACTTCTTATATACAGTCTTAGGTTTTATCGTCTTTGGTTTAGGACATATTTGTTATGTGACTGGTATGTTTTTAGAATTCTACACCAATCAAAGTATCTTATATATCATTATTCCTTTAGTGCTAGGTGTAGGTAGCGCTCCATTAACGATGTTGGTGGGTAAATTAATAAAAGCGGATTATGGTAAGTTATATTGGATAGCCTTTGGTTACGCGATATGTTTATTCTCCACATTATTTACTTCATTCTCTTTATGGATGATGAGTGGATTTAAAGAAGTCACACTACTACTATTCTTTATCGGTGGCTTACTATTTGTGATCTCTGATTTGATATTAAATATGACTTACTTTACAGAAGGTCATGAAAAACCATTTGATATAATATCTAACTCAGTCACTTATTATTTAGCGCAGTTTTTAATTGCCCTTTGTATCTTATTTATATAGGAGGAAACATTTATGGCGCACACAAAAGAATCAATCCATGAGATTGTTTTAAAACAACGCGCGTTTTTTAACACTAATGCCACTTTGGATATTAAGTTTAGAAAAGAACAACTTAAAAAGTTAAGACAGGCTATTATTGATAATCAACAGCAAATCATTGATGCCTTACATATCGATTTAGGAAGATGTGAAGTCGAATCATATTTCTGTGATGTCGGAGACGTCATCATGGAAATTAATGAATACATTAAAGGTTTAAGAAAATGGAGCAAACCAGAAAGGCATTTCTCTGGTTTAGCGTGTTTCCCATCTACGACAACAAAAGTTTATAAGATGCCATATGGTGTTTCTTTATTCATCT
>JAEEGK010027933.1_pt1 | contig 11357 bp, 9 predicted proteins | sample 8958771 | NCBI WGS metagenome assembly JAEEGK01 (sample SAMN16246547, study PRJNA631951) | gut metagenome | biome: gut microbiome; feature: rumen; material: SC-attached | host: Bos | place: Iran: Karaj | collected 2018-10 | reverse complement strand
AAGGAAGTCAAAAATGGCAGAAAGATTGAATAAAGATAATTTTGATTCAACTGTAAAAAGCGCTCCCTTCGCGCTGGTAGATTTTTATTCTGATTCCTGCATTCCGTGTAAAAAACTTAATCCGGTGCTTGGAGATTTAGAAGATGAAAAAGGCGATGAGGTTAGGCTTTTTAAGCTGAATATAAATTTCGATCTGGAAGTTGCAGAAAAATATGGCGTTGCTTCCAGTCCCACTCTGATTCTTTTTAAGAATGGTTCAGAGGTAGATAGAAAAAATGGATTTCAGACCTTCGATATTTTGAAAGACTGGATAGATTCAAATAAATAAAAAACAAAGAGGTAAATAAAATGACAATTACAGTAGCAGGTGAAAAAAAAGAAGTAAAGGATGGACTCACACTCCCGGAACTTATCGTTAATGAAAAGGTTGAAACTCCAGAGTATGTTACAGTTTCCATCAATGAAGAATTTATTCAGAGAGCTGATATTGAAACAACAGTTCTTAAAGAAGGCGACAGTGTAGAGTTTCTTTATTTTATGGGCGGCGGTTGTTAAAAAGCAGCTCGCAGAGGAGGCATTATGGCTCTTACAGATGAACAGATTGAAAGATATTCGCGCCATATCATTCTTAAAGAAATCGGCGTAAAAGGTCAGAAAAAACTTCTTGAGGCAAAGGTGCTCATAATTGGAGCCGGTGGACTTGGTGCGCCGGTTGCAATGTATCTTGCAGCAGCCGGAGTTGGAACCATCGGCATTGTTGATGCAGATGATGTAGACCTTTCTAATTTGCAGCGTCAGATTATCCATAGCACAGCAGATGTCGGAAAGGCAAAAGTAAAATCTGCAAAAGAAACTATGGAAGCAATGAACCCGGATGTAAAAGTTAATACTTACAGAATGTTCGTTGATTCAACAAATATCCGCGAGCTTATCCGCGATTATGATTTTGTAATTGACGGCACAGATAACTTCCCTGCAAAGTTTCTTATTAACGATGCCTGTGTAATGGAAAAGAAGCCTTTCAGTCATGCCGGAATCATCCGCTTTAAGGGCCAGCTTATGACTTATATCCCGGGGCAGGGCCCCTGCTATCGCTGTGTATTTAAGGATCCTCCTCCAAAGGATGCCGTTCCAACCTGTAAACAGGCCGGTGTTATCGGTGCAATGGGTGGAGTTATCGGAAGCCTTCAGGCAATGGAAGCCGTAAAATATATTACCGGTGTTGGAAAAAATCTTGTTGGCCGCCTTTTGACTTACGATGCGCTTAATAATGATTTTCATTCAATCAAGCTTCCTCCTGCAAACGGAAAGTGTCCGGTCTGCGGCGAAAATCCTACAATCACAGAACTGATTGATTACGAGCAGCAGGAATGTGCTGATGCCCAGCACGGTAAGGATTTGTAAGATGATTACAATTAAAAAAACTGATTACGAAAAAATTATAGCCCACGCAAAAAACTGTCTTCCAGAAGAAGCCTGCGGTCTCATCGCCGGTCGCGAAGAGAATGGTGTAAAACATATCGAAGAAGTGTATCTTCTGGAAAATACAGACCATTCAAACGAGCATTTCAATATTAGTCCGCAGGATCAACTTAAGGCAATTAAAGACATGCGCACAAAAGGTCTTACTCCGCTCGGAAACTGGCATTCACATCCGGAAAGCCCCAGCCGCCCAAGCGAAGAAGACAAGCGCCTCTTTTTTGATTCAAAAGCGCGTTATCTCATTTTGTCCCTTCAGGAAAAAGACAACCCCGTTCTGAACGCCTTCATAGTTGTAAACCACACAGATGTCAGCAAGGACCCGTTAGAGATTATATAGCAGGTCGGCAAGCACAGCCTGCCTCTGAGGCATTACGATAACTTACCGGGCGCCAGGGATGGCGCCATTGAAGATATGTCTGAGAACTACGAGTTTTGCAACGCAAAACTCGCTAATTCAAATTGCCAGGATGGCAATTTGAATTATTCCCATCCAAAAGTTGCCGGCGGCTTGTTTGTGGCGTCGAAGTAGAGGGCGTCTACAAATGGCAGCTCGGCAATCTTGTGAACGATTGTGTTAAGCAAATCCTTTGGCCACATTGCAAATCTTGCAGTCATTACGTCTTCGGAAATTACCGGGCGCAGAACAAAGCTTGCGTGGACGGCGCTGCTTGCGTATGGCAGGTCGATTGTTAGGTGCTGGAAGATTTTGTCATACCAGCCGCTCTTATGAAGTTCGGTCAAAACAATATTATCAACCTCGCGCAGCTGATCTAAGCGGCGGCGGTCGCAGTAGCCTTCTTGAATTTTAAGTGCGTCGTCGGTAATGCCCGGACGCTGGAAAAGTTTGATACAGGTACGGTTAATATACTTTGCGGCATTTGTGATTGTAGAAGAGCATTCTTCGATTTTTTCGCGCTTGGCCGGGAAGTGGTAGAAGCCGTCACCCTCATCAGCAAAGGTCAAAAGTGCCGGGAATCTGTAAGTTCTGAAATCTCCCTGAACACCAACAGAGCGCACTGGAAGCACACTGCGTTTTAGACTTGCCCTGCACTTTTCGCAGAACATATCAATCTTAATTTCATCCAGCTCTTTTTGTGCCAGAGGCAATTCTTCTGCGTCTTTTTCATTAGCTTTACCATCGTTACAAAGCACGTTGATAGAAAGACCTGGTCCCGGGAAAGGATGACGCATAACGAGTTCATCAGGTAAACCAAGCTTCTTACCAATTGCGCGAACCTCGTCTTTGTAGAGGTCGCGGATAGGCTCAATAATCAGGCCTTTTGCAATCAGCTCCTGAATTCCTGCAACGCGGTTATGATGTGTTTTGATTGTATGAGAGTTCTTTGTTCCACCCGACTCAATAATATCAGGATACAAAGTTCCCTGAGCAAGCAGCCAGCTGTCATCAAGATTCTGGCGGGCAGTTACTTCGTTACGAACGGTGATAAAGTTTTCGCCGACAGCCATTCGTTTTTTCTGAGGGTCAGTGAGGCCTGCAATTGCCTTCAAAAAGCTTTCCGAAGCATCTTCAACAATAAAGTTAGTGAAGCCAAACTTGCGGTAAGCCTCGGCAACCTGTGCTGACTCATTCTTTCTCATAAAGCCGTTATCAATATGAAGGCCGAGAACACGGTCCTGACCCAGAGCCTTATTCAAAAGAGCAAATGTGATTGTTGAATCTACACCACCGCTAAGGAAAAGAAGAACGTTACGTCCATCAGCTTCTTTTTTAATATTTTCAAGAATGATGTTTAATACAGTGTCCTGGTCCCAGTTCTTTTCCATACCGCAGTAATCTGCAAAGTTCTGGAAAATCTGATTGCCGCAAGGAGTGTCTTTTACCTCGCAGTGGAACTGGAGAGAAAAACGGCGCTTTGCAAGATTCTGTGTTGCAGCGTAAGGACAATCCTTTGTAGAACCTACAACCTCGAAGCCTTCTCCCATCTGGAGAACTCCGTCCTGATGGCTCATCCATACCTGCTGGCTGCCTTCAATGCCATTGAAAAGAGGGCACTTAGCCCCGGTGCCGTTCATACCATCAGCAAAATTAAGTTCAGCAAAACCGAATTCACCAACCTCAGCTTTACCAACCTTTCCATTGTAACCAAGCTGAACCATGTAGTGGCCGTAGCAGAGCCCAAGAATCGGAATATCAAGATTTAAAATTTCAGAATTAAAATCCGGAGTGTTTTCATCATAAACCGAAGCAGGACCCCCGGAAAAAACAATGCCCTTTGCGCCGGCCAGAGTTTCAACATCAGCCGAAGGAAGGGCAATTTCAGAATAGTAGCCGAGCATACGGAAACGCTTGGCAATTAAATGTGCATACTGCGAACCAAAATCTAAAACAACAATCTTTTCTCTTGACATAGAACGATTATATTGTAGTTTCTGTCTGTTCTTCAAGAGCCCGGAAATTAATTTTATTAATCTTTGTAAGAGGGTATTTATCCAGAAGCTTGAAATAATCAGGACGGTATATTTCTTCCAGGTTGTCATTGCAATAAGCTTTGATGGAATTAATCAAATCGTCATGCTTCATAGACTTATCAGCAGGAATAATAAAGGCAAAAACCTTGTGTTCAATGCCGATTGTTTTTGGAACTAAAATACAGTTTTCAATAAGAGGACATTTTAACATCAGCTGCTCGACAATAGGGCAGAAGACTTTTTTTACACCACCTTTCCATGTTCGGATAAAGAAGCGCTTTAATCTTCCGCTTACGTGAACAAAGCCGTCACTATCAATGTAGCCTAAATCGCCTGTGTGTATCCATTTTAATCCGTCTTTGTGGACTTTTATAACTTCGTTTGTAGCCTCTTCATTGTTTCTGTAATCCTTCATTAGAGATGGAGAGTGAATGCATAATTCACCTTCCTCGCCATACTTCAGTTCTTCACCGGTTTCTAAATCAAAGGCTGAAATAATATTTCTTAAAAGAGGCACGCCCCCGGTTGAGAACTTATAAATTTCCTTTACGCTTGTGGTAGCCTGTGCTCCAACCTCGCTCATTCCATAGCCATTTGCAAGTATTGAAGGACCATTCTGTTTTTTTAAGTAATTAACAATCTTTTCTTCAATGGCTGGAGAAAGTAAATCGCCACCGGTAGCTGCATAGGTAAGAAATGAAAGATCAATGTTTTTATCAGCCTTCGCAAGTTCATACCAGGCATTCGGAATTGTTATAATTATATTAGGCTTATGCTTAAGTACCTGATTCAGAGTTTCTGTCATAGGTAATCGGATAAGCTGATGAACACCAATAATACAAGGAACATGTAAACCAACGATAAGTCCATAGGCAATAAAGAAAGGTAATAATTCTGCATTCTTCTGATTCCGCTTAAAGTCGACAACACCATTCAGGTTTTGCCATGCAATCATATTTATCTGCTGATTTGTGAGTTCCACGCCTTTTGAATTACCCGAAGTTCCACCTGTATATACAATTGCAGCAACAGCATCCGGATTACTGATGTTTTCGGCTGGAGCTGTTTGTGATAAAAAATTATTCCAGCTTATGAAACGAGAATCTTTAAAAAGCTTTACTGTTTTTAGTTTTTTAAAGACCGCTGCTGCAATTTTTGTAGTAAGTGACATAGAGGTATTAAGGTTTGCAACGATTACTTTTTGAATATCAGTCTTATCAACTATAGCGGCTATTTTTTCCTGGAAGATGTCCAGAGTAAATATAAATCTGGAGTTGCATTCACTAATGACATTCTGCATTTCTTCTGCAGGTGAGGTAGGACAAATAAGATTTGCAACAGCACCGAGCATATTCAAAGCATAAATAAGATAAATTGTTTCAGGGGTATTCAGCATACATACAGAAACAATTTCATTTTCTTTAATTCCTAATGCACTGAGAGACTGAGCTGTCCTTTCAATTCGTTTGAAAAGTAAACCATAAGAAACAAAGGTTCCGTAGAATTCCAGAGCAGTATTTTCCTGATTATCTTCATTGTGCATTTTGAGATATTCAAACAGATTGCAGTTTGGAAGGGGAGTTTCGTGGCCGTATTTTGGATAATATTTTAACCAGGGCTTATCTATAGACGGATATCCTGTTAGAGTGTTACTGTTTTCAACTTTTTTCATTTTTGTTTCCTTTATATTCTTTTAATATTTTTGTTTTATACGCTTGCTGTATATTCTGAGATTTTTGAAATCGCTTTTCGGGCCGCATGATGGCTTTTTTCAATTATCTGCCTGAACTCTTCGGAAGTGAAACTGATGAGTTCGCATTCCGACAGAGCAGTTACAGTTGAATTGTAATTTCCGTTAAGAAGGCACTGAACATCACCAAGAAAGGCTCCCTGAGTGCGTAAAGTAAAGCCGCGGTCTGAAGCCTCAGAAACTCCGCCGCTTTTTATATAATAAACATAGCGTACCTTCTGCTCTGCAGTAAATAAGGTCTGGCCAATTTCAAGGTGCACTGTATTTTGAAGTGTCTGGATTTCTGACGGATTGATAAAAAGAAAACGACGAAGATATGCCCCAAGCCCCTTTGTACCATAAGGTGGAAGCTGATATATTTCTGAGCGGAGAAGTGTTTCAAAAAACTGCGATACATAAATCATCTGTGCGCAGAAAAGGAAGATGATAAAGAACATGTATACCTTCATCATCAAAACTACAAGCGAGCTGATTGTTCCATAAACGGCATTGTAGTTTGTTACGTTCATAAACATATTGAGGAACCACGAAACTATAAAGAAAACCGCAGTACTTAATGCCGCATAAAAAAAACAGCGGCGGCGTAAAGGCTTGGTTCCAGGGATTATGCGGTATGCAATAACAGTGCTTATAAAAAGAATGAAGTAGAGGACAAAGGTTCCGAGATTAGCGGAGCTTTGCTTTTCTAGAAGAGGAAAGCGGTCCAGAATCATCTGAAAGAAAGGCAGCGAAAGAATCTGTGAGAAAATAAAGGCCGCAATAATTACAACAGCAATAATAAGAGTAATAGAAAATTCAATAATAAAGGTAAGAATCTGATTGAACCAGGATTTTCGTTTAGAAACAGAACGAAAAACCTTGTTCATGGAAAGAATTATAGAATTAAACAGCTTGCGGGCCATCCAGATAACCCACACACTAAGAAAAATATTAAACGAGCTGAAGGAGCGGATTTCCAGCATCTTGTCGAGAATCGGAGTAATTTTAACAACAGAATCAAACTGCTCTGTAAAGCTGATTATAAAGTTATAGATGTTCGGATAAATCCGGAGAATACCGACAAGCACTGTAAAAATAATCAGGGTAATAGGAATGAAGGAAAAAATAAAACCAAAGGCACAGGCAGACGCGCTCTCCCATAATGCGTTTTTTGTAAAGTTTGAAAGTGTCAGATAAAGCATCTGTCCAAAGCGCGAGAATTTCTTTTTTAGGTATGCCTTTGGTTTTTCCATTAGAAGTCTGCAAGCTTTGGTGCGCGTGGGTAAGGGATAACATCACGGATGTTTTCCATACCTGTTACGTAGCGCATAAGGCGTTCAAAGCCCAAGCCGAAGCCTGAGTGTGGAACTGTACCAAAGCGGCGAAGGTCGAGATACCATTCGTAATTTGACATGTCCATATTGCGCTCTTTGCAGGCAGCAAGAAGCTTGTCGTAGTTTTCTTCGCGTTCAGAACCGCCGATAAGCTCGCCGATTCCAGGAACGAGAACATCAACAGCCTTTACAGTCTTGCCGTCGTCATTCTGCTTCATATAGAAAGACTTGATTTCCTTTGGATAGTTGTAAACCATTACAGGACCGTTGTAGATTTTTTCTGTAAGATAGCGCTCGTGCTCAGTTGCGATGTCGCAGCCCCAGTAAGGCTTGAACTCAAACTTAGCACCATTAGCAGCTGCCTTTTCCAAATCTTCAATAGCCTGTGTATAGCTGATTCTTGTGAACTTAGCCTTAGCAACCTTTTCGAGACTTTCGATAAGGCCAGGCTGAATTCTCTTGTCAAAGAAGGCAAGGTCTTCGCGGCACTTTGTCAAAGCCCAGTTCAAAAGATATTTTACAAAGTCTTCCTGAATATCCATGTCGTCATCGAGGTCGAAGAAAGCCATTTCAGGTTCAATCATCCAGAACTCAGCGAGGTGGCGTGGAGTGTTAGAGTTTTCTGCACGGAAAGTAGGTCCAAAGGTGTAAACACGGCTCAATGCTGTAGCAAGAGTTTCTGCTTCGAGCTGACCTGATACAGTGAGCGAAGCCTTCTTTCCAAAGAAGTCTTTTTTATAGTCTACAATCTTATAAGCGTCTTCAGGCTTCATTCCGCCGTTTCCAGCTTTTACACCCATTTCTGCAATTTTTTCCATGCTCAATGTTGTTACCTGGAACATTTCTCCGGCACCTTCACAGTCAGAGCAGGTAATTTCCGGTGCGTTGATGTACTGGAAGCCTCTCTCCTGGAAGAATGAGTGAACTGCAAAAGCCATCTGATTACGAACACGGTAAACAGCACCAAAGGTGTTTGTACGTGCACGAAGATGAGCAACGTCGCGAAGATATTCCATAGACATCTTGTTTTTCTGCAATGGATATTCATCAGGATTTGCTTCACCAAGACACTTAAGGCTTTCGAGAGTTACTTCTACAGCCTGTCCGCTTGCAGGAGATTCAATCAAAATACCCTCAGCGCGAAGGCTTGCTCCAGTGTTGAGCTTTTTGAGTTCTTCTTCAATTTCATTTACATTTGCATTATTAGAAGGATTATTGCGGTCAAAGGTGAGCTGGATATTTGCAAAGCAGCTTCCATCGTTCACCTGAATAAAAACTAGACCCTTTGAGTCGCGAACAGTGCGAACCCAACCACATACTGTAACTTTGCGGCCATCCGGAGCCGAAGCCAGTAAATCTTTAATTAATACTGGTACCATAAATGTACCCTCCTCAAATAATGTAAATGTGAAAACATAATATCACTTTTGAGGAGTTGATACAATTAGAGTGATAAATTGAAAACAAAGATGCTTTTATTTAATTTGACGGTATATAACGGGGTGGGTATAATAGAAGATACTTATTCAATCACAGGCCATATGGTCTCAAAAGGAGAAAGACATGAAAATGAAAAAGGTGTTTGCAGCATTGCTTTCTGCAATGTTAGTGTTTGCTTTTGCAGCCTGTTCAAACGGCAGTTCAGACAGTGGTGGAAGTTCTAATACTGGAGATAAGCCGGGGGCTGGTGACAAACCGAGTTCTGGAACAACCGAAATTACAGAGATTGAAACAACAGGAACAGTATCATCAACTACAGTTGTTCTTACAGATGATAATGAAACTGCAAAAATTGCAGTTGACGATTCTTCTTATTATATTTTTACTGCTGCTGAAAAAACAGAATCTAATATTTCACAGAATGTTCGCGCAGTAACAGTTGATACAACAAAGGGCGGAACCTGGAAATTCTACAAAGATAATAAACTTGTATACGAAGGTACCTATAAGGGTGATATCGCTGAATTGTCAAAAATAGCAGGTACGACATCTGTGGAAACTTCCGAAGGTCTCAAGCTTGAACTGACAGTAACAGCCGTTGCAGACGATGCTGGGGACCTGTATGAAATTAGTACAGATGCTGAAGAAGCAACCTTTACCTTCGAAATAAAGTCTTCAGATGATGATTCTAGTTTTACCTTCGAAGCAGAAATTCCTGTAGTTACAGTTTCTGAAACTCCAGCCTTTACCGGTATAAATGTCGGAGATGGTCCTTACTTTGTAAAATGTGGAGAATACTATTTCTTCTCTGGTGTTGATCAAGCAACAGTAGATTGGTTGGAAGATGATGTCGAAATGCCTGACGGAACAATAATAAAAATTGATTATACAGTTGATGGTTATAATATCAATCTAACCAAGGATGCCTTAGATTATATAATGGATTTGGTTGGAATTGATTATATTGTCCTTTACAAAAAAGGCGTACAAACAGCTTTAGATACCAAAGAGTTTGATGAGTTCAAAAGTAATTTGACCGTAAATACCCACTATACTGTGAAAGATGATATTTTCGTTATTCTTACTGATGCCGGATACATGACAGCTAAAACAACCGGCATCTTAAGAAACTTCGAGAATAATGAGAACGGCAGTGAGCATGGTGGTAGCAACGATGAAGAGTCCGCAGACGCAATGATAACTGTAATGTCTGCTGAAAACCTCGCTAGTATTGATTACATGAATAATGAAAGCTCTCTTATGCGTGGGTTTACAACATTAAGAGATGATCATCTTGATGGAATTGTTCATATAACAAATACGATTAATGAAATCGAAACTCCATCAGAAAGTATTAAAGCTAATGGAGTAATGGGATATATTTTTAATTTGAAGAACGATGATGATAATAAATTCTCATTCTCTATTGCAGGTTTTAGATATAATCAGTATACACAAAAGACAGAAGCTTATGTAGAAACCTACAAAAATGTTACAGCTGACGAATTAACAGGTTCATTACCAGCAGGAAATCATGCAACAGGTGAAAGCTGGGGACCATATGACTTCGGTTTTGAATTGGGAAATATTTCTCCATCTTCAGGTAAGCTTGATATCTGGATTGATGTTGTTGCAAATGATGGAAAAACAAATGGTCGAAAGGGAACAGAAGGTACTTATACTGTAAAATTCTTTGATTCAGATCCTAAACGAATTGATTCAGATGATAACAGTGTTGGATATACAACAACTATTGAACCTTTAGCTGTACTTGTAGTTGCGGCATCAGACGTATCAAATCCATATTCCTCATCCCTTGCAGACATGACTTCAAAAGTTGGATGCTATGCCAGCATTCAGGGAAACCAGAAACTTACAGGTAAATGGCAGTTTACTTTTTAAATCAGGTTGATTAGTCATACTTAAACAATAATCCCCGGTGGTGCAAAACCTAAGCGTCACCGGGGATTTTTTATTTGTAGTGATAAAGTTTTTTATGCTACGTAAGCCTCAAGTCTGCGTGCGCGTGTTGGGTGCTGAAGTCTTACGATAGCGTGCTTTTCTATCTGGCGGATACGCTCCTTTGTGAGAGAGCATTCTTCGCCAACTTCCTTAAGAGACATTGGCTTTGTACCGTTAAGACCATAGCGCATTTTCAAAACCTTTGCTTCTGCCGGGCGCAGAGTTGAAAGTACAGAATTAATATCATCACACATAGAAAGCTTAATAGCATTTTCATCTGGGCGACCATACAAATTGTCTTCCTGGAAATCTGCAACAACAGTGTGGTCCTTATCGGAATTATTTACTTCTGCATCAAGAGAAACCATATCGCGGGAAATTGCAACCATTTCTCTTACATGAGAAGGTTCCATATTAAGCATAGCGCCAATCTCTTCATATTCCTGCTGCTCAGATTTATTTCCGCCAACAACCTTTCTTGCATGCTCAATACGAACAAGTTCATTTGCACGGTTAAGTGGCAGACGGATTGCACGGCTCTTTTCGCTTACAGCCTTAAGAATTGCCTGATTAATCCACCAGACAGCATAAGAAATAAAATGGAAGCCCTTTGAAGGGTCGAACTTTTCTATAGCGGTAAGAAGACCAATATTACCTTCGCTAATCAAATCTTCAAGTTCAAGCCCGTGATTCTGATACTTTTTTGCAACCTTTACTACAAAGCGCAAATTAGCGTTGATAATCTTATTTCTGGCAGCTTTATCTCCCTTCTGTGCTTTTACTGCAAGCTCAGCCTCTTCTTCGTGAGTAATCATAGGGATATTGTTGATATCCTTTAAGTACATTGATAAAACTGAATCATTTTTGCTCATAACCTGGTCCTCCATTAAGTTATTGCGTTCACACACGCATACACTTATACATAGCAATTTTTGTGCCAAGTTAGCCGAACAGAAACTTTTTTTTTAAAATCCACATTA
>JAEEGK010027932.1_pt1 | contig 11357 bp, 8 predicted proteins | sample 8958771 | NCBI WGS metagenome assembly JAEEGK01 (sample SAMN16246547, study PRJNA631951) | gut metagenome | biome: gut microbiome; feature: rumen; material: SC-attached | host: Bos | place: Iran: Karaj | collected 2018-10 | reverse complement strand
CTTCAGCAAATATGGAAAAAAAGAAAAATACCCGCGTGAAGCCTGAAGTACAGTACGGCTCACGCACCGTAGGAGAGATCCTACTCGAGAATCAACTTTTCAAGGACATCTACCCGAACACCGAGTTGGGTGTCGATTTGAAGTTGTTGACCCGCAATCCAGGACGCTTGCCCGTGGGAGTGCCTGTCGATGGTTCGATAGTAAACGACGGTGATGATCACTTCACGTTCGTAGAGAATGCCTTTAGAGGAAAGAAGGTTGGGGTTCGGCGAAACCCAATTTTCATACGAGGTACATTCGTTAACGTGCACGTAAAGGAGGATGGCTCAGTTTATCCGACTTTCAATCGTCCGAATCTCGACAAGGATTTGTCTTTTGAGACCTTCTGCCGTGGAGCTGCCAAGGAACTCCTTTATTACTCTCAAATCTCAAATCTCAATTAAAAAAGAAGATACATTCAACTTCAAAATCCTCTTTATTATACTATATAACTAATTAATAATTAAATATATAGATAAAGAAGAGGTGAAAAATGGATATACCTTAAAAAACAACTGAGATTTGAGATTTGAGATTGTGAAAGTATAATAATATAATTTAATTCCCTATAAAGCAATGATTTATAACATTTTTGATAGTAAAGCCCCAGCTATGCCGAAGTTCGGCAAGGGCACCGATATCTGCAAATTACTGCTCAGTAAAGCATCTCCGGATATGCGAGAAGTGCTTTTGCCGATGGCAATTCCTGCTCTTGCCGCCTATTTGACCGATGTTAAATTCATGTATTCCGACCAAAAATATTACGAATTGGCGGGCCAAATGGGCCATTTGATCGGTCCTTCCGGTATAGGCAAGGCTCAGTTGAATCATCTTCTTGAGACAATTTTGCGGTCTTTTCGCGAACACGACCAGAAAGAGTTCGAGAGGCTCTTCGATTGGCAACGCCAGATGAAGACTCACGCCAAGAACAGCAAAGCTCCCGAGAGGCCGGAAGTCGCCTTCTGGTTTCCACCAGCAGACCTGACCAATGCAGCATTCATTCAGAATTCGATGGCTCTGGAAAAACAGGGCGGCCACATTCAGTATTTGAATCTGCCCGAAGTGGAGATGTGCGACAAGATTTGTGGAGGTCATCGTCAGGTGAGCCAGATGCTGCGAAATGTCTACGATTGTGGACGAGCTGGAGCCCTTCGAGCAACTGCCGATGGCGTAAGCGGCAATCCGATACTTCGAGTGAACCTCACTTTCAGTTCCACTCCTGATGTCGCCCGGCAATTCTATCGAAAGGATTTGACCAACGGTTTCTTCGGAAGAATTCCCTTCGCCTACAAGGCACGTGGCGAACGTAGTGGAAGCATTCCACGCCAAGGTTCCTACGATGAGGACTATTTGGCAAAGCTTGACGAATACCTGTTACGCTTGAAAAACTGCAAAGGAGAGTTTAAGGTATGGCAATTGAACAGGATTGCCGACCAGCTGGCCGAAGAGATGGCCGATCTTGCAAACCTTGCGGACGATGACATACTCTTTGAACTGTCACATCGATGCATCTTCGCGGCTTGGAAGAAGGCTGCAACGCTTTGGATTCTGAACGATCAGACGTGGTCAAATTCCATAGGTGAGTACATGAGATGGTTCTGTTATTTCGATCTCTGGTCGAAGGTGAAGGTGTTCGGCGATATGTTCAAGGGTGGCGATATTCAGTCGGAAGATGCACAGAAGTGCGGTCCCAAGAATATGCTTGACAGCCTTGAAAATACCTTCAACGAGAAGCAACTTGAGGATCTGCGTGTGAGCCTTGGCAAGAGCAAGGAGGGGACAAAGCATCAGATTGATGTCTGGAAGAACCGCAAGTTCATCACCTACAGCGCTCAGACGGGTCTCTACACCAAGACGGACGAATACCTCAAAGGCAACTCATGAGTATGGACAAGCAAGAACTTCAAAAGCTCCGCGACCTCCCCATCGAGGGGGTCGCAGAGCGACTTGGACTCCACGTGAGCCGGCACAAGTGCCTTTGCCCTTTCCACGACGACCACCACGCAAGCCTTTCGTTCAGCGTGCGCACCAATCGCTATCGCTGCTTCGTGTGCGGGGCTTCGGGTGGGAGCATCGACCTGGTGATGCATCTTTTGAAAAAGGATTTCCTCGATGCCTGCCGCTGGCTCGCCGATGCGAACAACGTCTTGATTTTGAGTGAGGAACAAAGGGGAAACTCTCAACTCTCAACCCTCAACTCTCAACTAACTTTCGACCCCACCCGCTACGCCCGCTTCTTCGAGCATCCTTTCCTCAGCGAGCCGGCCCGTCACTTCCTCTTCGATGAGCGAAAGCTCGACGAACGCGTCATCCGCTGGTGCCGACTCACCTCGTGGGGGGATCGCAAGGGTGTCGATTGGCTGCAGATACCTTATTATGATCGTGAAGGCCATCTGATTGGCATCCAGAACCGCCTTCTCTCGGACGCGACCGCAAGGAGCAATCTCTCGAAAGGAGCTTTGCCTCGCTTCCGCTTTCCCTATGGGGCACAATGCAGCATCTACAATCTGCCCGTTCTCAACAGGCTTCAGCAAGGCGAGGCGCTCTACATCACCGAAGGCTGCTCCGACTGCTGGGCAATGCTCTCGGCGGGACACAAGGCGATAGCCATCCCTTCGGCCACTTTGCTCAAGCCAGCTGACAAGGCGCTCCTCTCAACCCTCAACTCTGAACTCTCAACTGCCTTCCATATGTATCCCGACCGCGACGAGCCCGGCGAACGCCTCTTCCTCCAGTTGCAGAAAGTACTCCCCAACCTTGAACACCATCAGCTCCCACCCGATTGCAAGGACTTCAGCGAGTATTATGTCTTGACGAAATCGGAAAAAGTACTCTAACGGCCGACAGAGTACTTCCGCAATCTGCGAAAGTTCATTCTTGGCCGAGATTGGTCATTCCCCTTTCGGAAAAAGTACTCTAACGGCCGACAGAGTACTTCCGCATTTTGCGAAAGACCACTTTTGGCCAAGATTGGTCATTCTCCTTTCGGAAAAAGCACTCCAACGGCCGACAGAGTACTTCCGCAATCTGCGAATGTCCATTCTTGGCCAAGATTGGTCATTCTCCTTTCGGAAATTGTACTCCGACGGCCGACAGAATACTTCCGCAATTTGCGAAAGACCATTCTTGGCCGAGATTGGTCATTCTTCCGTCGGAAATTGTACTCCAACGGCCGACAGAGTACTTCCGCAGCAAAGGAAAACAAAAAATCTCTGCACTTATGCTAAAAATCGTGAACGGATGATGCGTAATTGGAGAAAAATGCGTATCTTTGCGGCGCTTTTAAATATAATAAGATGAGTGTTCCGCTGAGAATGAGGGGACTTCGACTATTGGAAAAATGAAGAAGATTTTGTACGTGCTGATGCTGGCCCTGATGATTGGCCAGGTTGCGCAGGCTGAGAGTCCGCGCAAGACGAACGCGCGCACAAGAAACACCCGGCAGACCATACAACATCAGGTTCCTCGCCCTCGCGTAGCACTAGTGGTGGGTGGTGGCGGAGCGAAAGGAGCTGCCGCCATCGGAGCTATGAAGGCCGTGGAGGCTTCGGGCATCCCCATCGATATGGTGGTGGGCACATCGGCAGGAGCCATCATCACGGGGCTTTATGCCGTGGGCTACAACGCAGAACAACTCGACTCGATCTACCGTGCGCAGGACTGGATCTACCTGCTCAGCGATATGGCGGCTCCGCGCTGGAAACCTTGGAGCAAGGTGAAGGGTGTGCCTGGAATGATGCGCGGCGAACGATTCACCCAGAAGCTCGACTCGCTGCTGGGAGGACGCTGCTGCTCCTTCGACTCGCTGCCCATCCCGCTGCGCTGTGTGGCGGTGGACGTGAGGGACTTCTGCGAAGTGACGCTCGATAGCGGCAACGTGGCTCAAGCCATCCGCGCCAGCATGTCGGTGCCCCTGGCATTCACAACGGTGGAGCAGGACTCGATGCTGCTGGTCGATGGTGGTCTGCTCAACAACCTACCCGTCGATGTGGCGCGAAGCATGGGTGCCGACTACGTGATTGCCATCGACCTGATGGATGCAAAACGTGCCACCCAGCAGTCGCGCGGCACGATGCACACGCGCGGCCTCGCGTCGATTCTGGAATGGAAATACGTGCGCCCCGACCTCGACAAATACCAGGTGAACCGTCGGGACGCCGATGTGCTGATACACCCCAATGTGGAGGGCTACCATGGTGCGAGCTTCTCGGAAGACGATACGCGCCAGCTGATAGCACGCGGCGAGGAGGCTGGGCGTGCCGCACTCGACAAGCTTGCCGAGGTGAAGCAACTTGTTTTGCCAAAAGAAGTCAAGAGAGGTTCGAAGGGCTCAAAAGGTTCGAAAGGTTTGAGTGGTTCGAAAGGTTCGAAGAGTTCGAAGGGTTCGAGAGAATCTGAACGACGTGCGCTGAAATTTGGAGACAAATAGGAGTTTTCTGTCATTTTTTCATTACTTTATAGAAAATCGCAATTTTTTGGAGTTGTGATAATATGTTCTTCAGCATATTTTCACATCTTTTAACATCTTTATGACTCATTGTAGATGTATTTGTGTTTATCTTTGCATCACGAAACGCGAACAATTACTAAAAATTCAAACCAAAAAACAACCCCCTTTGAAGTATGGCAACTGCATTAATCTTTGTAGAACTGGCCATTGTCCTCGCTTTGATCTTCATCGGAGCCAGGGTGGGTGGCATTGGCCTTGGCGTATTCGGTATGCTGGGCGTGTTCATCCTGGTCTACATCTTCGGACTTCAGCCGGGCAAGGCACCCATCGACGTGATGATGATCATCCTGGCGGTGATCGTGGCATCGGCAGCTCTGCAGGCTGCGGGCGGCTTGGATTGGCTTGTAGGACAGGCAGCCAAGTTCCTGCGCAAGCACCCCGACCACATTACCTATTATGGCCCCCTCTGCACATGGCTCTTCTGCCTCGTTGCAGGCACAGCACACACCAGTTATTCACTACTCCCCATCATTTCTGAGATTGCCCAGGCCAACAAGATTCGCCCCGAGCGACCTGTTGCACTGGCCACGGTATCGGCTTCGCTGGGCATCACGGGCAGTCCCGTGTCGGCAGCTACGGCAGCCATCATCTCGCGCGACCTGCTGGGCGGACAAGGCATCGAACTGGGCACCATCATCCTGACCTGCGTTCCCGCGGGCTTCATCGCCATTCTGGTGGCTGCGTTTGTGGCCAACCATTGGGGCAAGGAACTGGAAGACGACCCCGAATACCAGCGTCGAGTGCGTGAGGGTCTGATTGACCCCGAGGAGGACAAGCGCAAGGTAGAGAGTGCCGAATACAGCAGCGATCCGCGTGCCAAGCGTTCGGTTTGGGCATTCTTGTTCGGCGTTGCCCTGGTAGTGCTCTTCGGCTTCTTCCCACAGCTTCGTCCAAAGGGCGTATCGATGTCGGAGACCATCGAAATGATCATGATGAGCGATGCCATCCTTATCGTTTGGGCAGGCAAGGTACCTTTGAAGAATGTACCCAAGGGCAGCATCTTTGCAGCTGGCATCAATGCCGTGATAGCCATCTTCGGTATCGCCTGGATGGGATCGACGTTCTACGTAGGCAATGCCGAAGCCATCAACGGCGCATTGGCCGGTATGGTCGAGTCGGCTCCGTTCCTCTTTGCCGTTGCCCTCTTCCTGATGAGCATCATGCTCTTCTCGCAGGCTGCTACAGTCACCACGCTTTATCCTGTAGGCATCGCTTTGGGTATGAACCCGATGCTGCTCGTGGCCATGTTCCCAGCCGTCAACGGATACTTCTTCCTTCCCAACTACCCGACTGAGGTTGCCGCCCTCGGCTTCGACCGCACAGGCACTACCCATGTGGGCAAGTATGTGATCAACCACTCCTTCCAGTTGCCAGGATGGATCACCACGGTGGTTGCCATCGCTGTGGCCTACGCCATCACTTTGGTGCTGTAACCGAAAACTACAAACCCTTTAACATATTAACTAACTAAAAACAAAAAACGCTATGAAAAAGAGAATTTCCATTCTGATGATGCTCCTCGTGATGGTTGCATCAGTTGCCATTGCAAAGCCAAAAGTACGTATTATTGCCACCGGTGGCACCATCGCAGGTGTGAGCACCGCAGCCACTTCGTCGGCCTACACAGCTGGACAGGTAGGCATCGAGACCCTGATCAACGCCGTTCCCGAAATCAAGGATCTGGCCGACGTGACAGGCGAGCAGCTCTGCAACATCGGCAGCCAGGACATGAACGATGCCGTTTGGCTCAAGCTTGCAGTTCGCATCAACCAGCTCCTCAACGAGGAGGGTTATGATGGCGTACTTGTTACCCACGGTACCGACACCATGGAGGAGACCGCTTACTTCCTTTCACTCACCGTTCACAGCGACAAGCCCGTCGTACTGGCTGGTGCCATGCGTCCTTCGACCGCCATTTCGGCCGATGGTCCTGCCAACCTCTACAATGGCGTAGCTACGCTGGTTGATCCTTCGTCAAAGGGTCGTGGCGTGATGGTGAGCATGAACAACTCGCTCTTCTCTGCCAAGGCTGTCTACAAGGGACACACCACCGACCTCGACACCTTCAAGGGTGGCGTCTACGGTGCTATGGGTTACATCTACAATGGCAAGCCCATCTATGTTGACAACATCCCCGACTACAAGTTCGGTCTGACCTCTGACTTCAATGTTACTGCCGACACCAAGCTGCCAAAGGTTGGTATCGTCTATGGTTATGCCAATGCTTCTCCAATCCCAATGCAGGCTCTCGTTGACGCTGGATTCGACGGCATCGTACTCGCTGGCGTAGGTGACGGCAACTTCTATCAGGACGTATTCGAGGTAGCTGTGAAGGCACAGGAGAAGGGCGTACAGATCGTTCGCTCAAGCCGCGTTCCTACTGGTGCTACCAACCAGGACGCCGAGGTAGATGACGCCAAGTATCACTTCGTAGCTTCGCTCAACCTCAATCCTCAGAAGGCTCGTATCCTCCTGATGCTTGCCCTCACCAAGACCCACGATTGGGAGGAAATCCAGAAGCTGTTTGCAGAGTATTAATTTGATTTTTCAGAGGGTCTAGACAAACTAGAGCATCTAGAAAATCTAGAGCATCTAGATCCTTTGAACAAAAAAAAGAAGAAACAATATGAAACGAATCTTATTCATTGCTGTTGCCATGGTGCTCGCTCTCGGAGCTAACGCACAGGGCCGCAATACCGGCATGGGCGGCTCGGATGGTGATTACCAGAGCCTCTCGGAGCGCGTCTTCAAGCTCGAAAAGAAGACCGACGCCTTCAACGTGTATTTCAACTATGCAGCTGCCTTCCAGGAGCTGATGACCGAGGATGACAACTTCTCGAAGTTTACCAACAAGCAGGCTCGTATCGAGATCAAGGGTAACCTGACCGACAAGATCAGCTACCGCTGGCGTCATCGTCTGAATAAGAACAACACCGCCATGGGCACCGATAACTTTGCCAAAGCTACCGACATCTTGATGGTGGGCTACCAGTTCAACGATCAGTGGAGCATCCAAGGCGGTAAGATGTGCCAGAACCACGGCGGCTTCGAATTCGACGAGAACCCAATGTACATCTACCAGTACTCGGACATGGTCGATTACATGGATAACTTCATGGCTGGTGTGAACCTGTGCTTCAAGCCTGTGCCCAACCATGAGTTCGACATCAACATCACCAACTCGTACAACGACGGCTTCGGCGACTATTACGGCAACTATGCTTTCTTCGGCAAAGACAACAAGCTGGAGCACTACTATGCCTCGAAGCACCCTCTGACCTACATCTTCCTCTGGGCAGGCAATATGTTCGATGGCATGCTTCAGACCCGCTGGTCGTACTCGCTGCAGAACCAGGGCGAAGAGGCCAACGACCACAAGATCTGCCTTGGCCAGCAACTCGTATTGCCCAACTTCCAGTGGTACATCGACTACATGGGCGAATGGGATGACATCGACCGCCTGGGCATCGCATCTGCCGATGGCGCCAGCTACCTGGCCAAGCAGGGTGCCGGCTTCTTCAGCGGTGTGACCTATCACTCGCTCATCACCAAGGCCAACTGGCAGTTCGCACCCCAGTGGAACCTGATGCTCAAGGGATGCTACGAGACAGCAAGCGTAGCCGACGTAGCAGCTTTCGACGGCTATCGCAAGTCGGCCCTCTGGATGGCCAATCTCGAGTATTATCCCGACAAGAGCCAGGACTTCCGCGTGTTCCTTTCGTACGTGGGCCGTCACTACACATTCTCGGACGAAGCCAAGGCTGCTGCCGGCCTCGACGACTATAACACCAATCGTCTCGAGCTCGGTTTCATGTTCCGCATCAAGGCATTCTAATCCTTTTTTAAATTATTGATGCTCTAGAAAATCTAGATTATCTAGAATATCTAGAGCATCTAGATCAACAAAAACAAAAAACAAAACAACCATACTAACCCCCTTTTTACCTATGAGTGAAGTAAAATACCGTGTTGAGTCTGACCTTATCGGTGAGCTCAAAGTACCCGAAACCGCATACTACGGCGTACAGACACAGCGTGCCATCAACAACTATCAGATTTCGTCGCGCAAAATGTATCACTTCCCCGAATTTGTCGAGGCCATCGCCTATGTCAAGTTGGCTGCCATCCAGACCAACCACACCCTGGGCGTGATCGGTGACGAGATTTCGGGTGCCATCGAGCAGGCCTGCCGCGAAATCATCGACGGCCAGTTCCACAGAGAATTCCCTGTTGATATGATGCAGGGCGGCGCCGGCACATCGGTCAACATGAATGCCAACGAGGTGATTGCCAACCGCGCACTCGAGATTCTCGGCCACAAGCGCGGCGAGTACACCATCATTTCGCCCAACGACCACGTGAACTGCGGACAGTCGACCAACGATGCCTATCCAACTTCGTTCCGTCTGGCTTTCATCCTGATGAACAAGAAGCTTATCGGTGCCCTCACCGGCTTGATTTCGGCATTCCGTTATAAGGCTGACGAGTACCAGAACGATATCAAGATGGGGCGTACCCAGATCCAGGATGCCGTGCCTATGACTTTCGGACAGGAGTTCAACGCATATGCCAACAACCTTGAGGAGGAAATCCTCAACCTCGGCCGCAACATCGACCTGCTGCACGAAATCAATATGGGCGGCACCGCCATCGGTACTGGCCTGAATGCAGCTCCCGGCTTTGCCAAGCTTTGCGCTGCCAACCTCAGCAAGCTCACCGGCGAGAGCTTCATCGCTGCTCACGACCTCGTAGAAGCTACGCCCGACACTGGTGCTTACGTCAGCTATTCGGGTGCTCTGAAGCGTCTGGCTGTGAAGTTGTCGAAGATCTGTAGCGACCTGCGCCTCATGGCTTCCGGTCCTCGCTGCGGTCTGCACGAGATCAACCTCCCAGCTATGGCTCCTGGTTCTTCAATCATGCCTGGCAAGGTTAATCCTGTCATCCCCGAAGTAGTCAACCAGACCTGCTTCAAGGTGATCGGCAACGATACTGCCGTAACCATTGCAGCCGAGCACGGACAGCTCGAGCTCAACGTGATGGAACCCGTCATCACCCAGTGCATCTTCGAGAGCGTCACCTGGATGACCAATGCCATCAACACCCTCACCGAGAAGTGTATCCTTGGCATCACCGTCAACAAGGAGCATTGCAAGGAGATGGTCAAGAACTCCATCGGCATCGTTACCGCCCTCAACCCCATCATCGGCTACAAGGCCAGCACAAAGGTGGCCAAGGAGGCTAACGAAACCAACCGTTCGGTTTACGACATCGTGCTCGAGAAGGGCTTGATGACCAAGGAGGAACTTGATGCTGCGCTTGATCCAGTCAATATGCTTCAGTCGCACAAGTTCGCTGCAAAGAAGTAATACTATACAACATTTACTGCCTTACAACAAGGGCTGCGATTTTGCATCGCAGCCCTCATTGTTTTATAAAACCCTATTGAATTAAAAGATGTGCCTGCATTCATAAGCCACTCTGACGGGCTGATAGACGCGCACATAATCGACGAAGTAGTGGATGGGATAACGGGCGTTGTCGGGAGTACCTCCGTGGCGACCCAAGGCGAGATTGAGAATCAGATAGAGTCCGAAGTCCTCTTCATCTGACTTGAAGGGATTCCAGCGATTGCCTTGCCAACCCTGGTTGCGGGTCTTCCGAAGTTCGATGGTATTGAGCAACTTTCCATCGACGTAGATCTTGAGGTATTTCGGTGTCCAATCGAGCCTCCAGACGTGGAACTTCTCGGTCCAATGCGGATCCTTCTTCTCGAATTGACTCACGGCCACGTAGCCCTCGTCCCATTGTCCGTCGTAGCGCTTCGTACCGCCCCAGCAGGCATTGGCCAGAATGCCGGGAGCACCATACTTGATGTAGTACTCCATAATGTCAATCTCGCCACATTCGGGCCACTCGTGCTTGTTGCCAAGCAACCAGATGGCGGGCCAGGAACCCGATGCCGTGGGAATCTTGGCACGGATCTCGAAGCGGCCGTAGCGGAAGGCGTGCCTGCCCTGTGTGGTAAGACTGGCCGACGAATAGTCGGCATAGCGACGATTGTGGCGCCAGTTATCGACCTGAGGATAATACTTCTTGTTCATCACCCGTTCGACGCGACCTTCGATGTCGAGCACGCCATCGTGCACCGTAGCATTGTCGGGCTGATAGTACTGCAACTCCTCGTTGCGCACAAAGCCCGTCTCGTAGGTCCAGTCCTTGCCCGGGCGACCTTTGCCCTCGAATTCGTCGTGCCAAACCAGCTGATAGCCTTTATACCGGGTAACGTCGCTGGCATCGGTGGGTCGATAAGCCTGTTCTTTCGGCCACGGGCTATCATCCTCGGCAGGCTTAACTCTTTGGCCAAAGAGCAAAAGCGGCAGACCGAGGACGACAGCAGTAGAGAAGATTATCCTGCAGTTCATGCGGCATCAAAGCTTGATCTTGAGCATCACGAAGCTATAGGGTTCGATGTCGAGCGTCATACGTGGCTTCACGTTGACAACGTCACGTACTGGTTCAATAGTAATTTTGCCGAAGGTGTTACCATCCTCAGGATTTCCCGAAAGGACTGTGCGCTCGGCAACCTTCTTCATACCCTTGAAACGGGAAAGATCGACCTTGGCAACCTTCTTGTCGGCGCTGGCATTACCCACCTTGACGAAGAGTTCGCGCGTCTTCACGTTGAGCACGACGCTTTGCTCCTGATGCTTGTCGGCACCTTCGATGCTGACACAATCGCCGTAGTAATACTGACCTGCCGACTCGCCGAACATCTGCTGCACATAGTAGCTGCATGTCGGATAGACGC
>JAEEGK010027931.1_pt1 | contig 11358 bp, 6 predicted proteins | sample 8958771 | NCBI WGS metagenome assembly JAEEGK01 (sample SAMN16246547, study PRJNA631951) | gut metagenome | biome: gut microbiome; feature: rumen; material: SC-attached | host: Bos | place: Iran: Karaj | collected 2018-10 | reverse complement strand
CATTGATACTCACGTACACTTCCGCGAGCCGGGTCTGACGCACAAGGCGGACATCCACAGCGAATCACGTGCTGCTGCGGCGGGCGGTGTCACCTCGTATTTCGATATGCCCAACACCAAGCCGCCTACAACTTCCGACGAACTCATCAACGAAAAGATAGCAATCGCCAAGGAACATTCTTTGGTCAATTATGGATTTTTTGTAGGAGCCACCAACGACAACATCGACGACCTCCTCCGTCTTGACTACACCAAAATCTGCGGCATCAAGTTGTTTATGGGCAGCAGCACCGGCAATATGCTCGTTGACAATGAGAAAGCCCTGCGCCTGTTGTTTAAGGAGTCGCCAGTGAATATTGCCGCGCATTGCGAGAGCGAGGCGGTCGTCAAGGCTGAGACTGAGCGTTTCAAGCAACTCTTCCCCACAGACGCGCACCCGCGCATACATCAGCACGTGCGCAATGCGAGGGCTTGTTACGAATCCACCGCGCTCGCCGTTGCCCTTGCCAAGGAATACGAGACGCGGCTGCACGTCTGCCACATCTCCACCAAGCGCGAACTCAAACTCTTTGATTCAAAGCCACTTGTCAATAAGTTGATTACCGCCGAGGCTTGCATCCCTCACCTTTGGTTTGACGCCGACGACTACGAGACCCTCGGCATACGCATCAAGTGCAATCCGTCCATCAAGACCCGCGCCGACAGAAACGCCATCCGTTATGCATTGGCTGACAATATTATAGATTCTGTTGCTACCGACCACGCACCCCACACTTGGGAGGAGAAAAACCGTCCTTATTTCGATGCTCCGTCAGGTATGCCGTCGGTGCAGTTTGGAATTTGCGTGATGATGGATTTGTATTACAAGAGGATTCTTTCGCTTGAAACCATCGCGCAGAAGATGTGCCACGCACCGGCAACGATTTTCAAGATTAAAGACCGTGGCTATCTCCGCGAGGGCTATTACGCCGACATCGCCATCATCGACCCCGACGCACATTGGCAGATACACGACGACACCGCCATCAGCAAGTGCAAGTGGACGCCCTTCGACAAACTTTGGTTTGGCACCCGCGTCGCCGCCACTATGGTCAACGGCAAATTCGTCTATCGCGACAATAAGATTGTGGAAGGTCAGGACGCGGCGATGCAAGTGGCGTTCAACAGGGTGTGATATAAAATAATTGCTAAAAACATTATCTCAATTTTACTCTTGTTTTTGACTTTTTTTTCATATTTTTGCGTTGTCAACTAACGAATAAAAAACAAACGCTTATAAAAATGAAACAAATCATATTGTCAGTATCCATTTTTGCGCTGACGTTTGCAGCCGCGTGCAATAACGGCGGCGATCAGCCTACAAACAATAATACCGCCGACACTACGGCTAAGGTGGAGACCGAAAAGGTAATCGCGCCGCCCTCAATCCCCGAGTCGGAGACTTTTTATGATTTTGATAGTACCAAGGCTCTCGTAATCGCCAATCCGATTTCATACGACGTAACCACCAAATGTTACATCAAGGACGACGATTGGGAGCAGGAGCGTCTTGCCAATACCAACACCATCGCCATTGCAAACGCCATTTTCCAAGCCGTCTATAAAGGTCGCCTGACTCCTTACGACTATTTTACGGAACAGCCGATGCCGATTGACTCCGTGAAGGCGGTCGAAAAACGTTTTACACGCAAGCAGATTGGCAAGATAATGTTCACCGAAAAGTGGTACTTCTCAGAGGCGACATTGACTTTCACCAAAAAAGTGGAGACCGTGACCCTCGGTTATGAACTTTTCGACAAGACTAACGGCGAACTCCACGGTTTTGCCCCCGCATTCCTTGTAAAACTCAACGAAGCAAAATAACATTCAGATATAATGGCAAAGTCGGACACAACTCCCCTGATGAGGCAGTACAATTCTGTCAAGGCAAAATATCCTGACGCGATATTGCTGTTCAGGGTGGGTGATTTTTACGAAACTTTTGATTCTGACGCGGTGAAGGCGTCGGAAATCCTCGGCATAACGCTCACCAAACGCGCCGGCGCACCGCTTGCGGGCATTCCGTACCATGCGCTCGACAATTATCTGCCGCGTCTTGTGAGGGCGGGGCAGAGGGTCGCCATCTGTGAACAATTGGAAGACCCAAAGACCTGTGTCAACAAGATCGTAAAGCGCGGAATCACCGAATTGATTACGCCGGGTGTTTCGCTCAACGACAATGTACTCGACAATAAGTCCGACAATTACGCCGCCTGCATCAACCTCGGTCACGACAAAAACGGAATCGCCTTTTTGGATATTTCAACGGGCGATTTTCTCGTTGCCGAAGGCTCTACCGACTACCTTGAAAAACTCCTTGTCTCCCTCAATCCGAAGGAGGTGCTTTATGAGCGCAGCCGCAAGGAGGACATCACCTCGCTCTACGGCAACAAATATTATCTCTATCCCTTGGACGATTGGGCTTTTGAGCCGCAGACAGCAAGGGAAAGGCTTTTGAGACAATTTTCTACCACGTCGTTGAAAGGATTTGGCATCGAGGATATGTCTTTTGCCGTCACTGCCGCCGGCGCATTGATGCATTACCTTGACATCACGCAGCATACGCAGCTCAGCCACATCATCAAGATTTCGCGGTTGGACGAAGGACGTTATGTTTGGCTTGACAAATTCACCGTCCGCAACCTCGAAATTTTTGCGCCGCTGAGTCCTTCGGGCAAGACTCTCCTTGATGTCATCGACAAGACTTCGAGTCCGCAGGGAGGACGTCTGCTCAAACATTGGATTGCATTGCCGCTCCGCAATGTCGGTCTTATAGAAAAACGACTTGCCTACACTCAGGCTCTCAAAGACAATTTTGAACTCCTCGAAAACCTCCGCACCGCGCTCCGTCAGGTCGGCGACATCGAAAGGCTTGTCTCCAAAATATCCACGCAGCGTGTCAATCCGCGAGATGTCAATCAGATGAGGCTCTCGTTGGAGTGCGTCGCACAGATACGCAGCCTGTTGGCAAATGAAAGCGCCGAGGGCAACCATATCTTCGATCCTCTTTGCGAACAGCTCAATCCCTGCGCCAACGTCGCGGAACGCATTGGACGTGAGATAGTTGACGATCCGCCGCTATTGATTGCAAAAGGCAATTTCATCCGCTCGGGCGTTGACCCACAGCTCGACGAGCTCCGCGATATGAGCGTCAATTCCAAGGAATACCTCTCCAAAATGCGCGATGACCTTGTGGCGCAGACCGGCATCACGTCATTGAAACTTGGCAACACGGGCGTATTCGGTTATTACCTCGAAGTGCGCAACACCCACAAGGACAAAGTGCCGCAGGATTGGATTCGCAAGCAGACCCTCACCGACGCCGAGCGTTACATCACGCCCGAACTCAAAGAATACGAAGAAAAAATCCTCACCGCCGAAGACACCATACAGACCATTGAAGTCCGCATCTTCAACGAACTTGTGGCGTACCTCGCGCAATATATCGAGACTTTCCTCACCAACGCAAAGACTGTCGCCACCATCGACTGCCTCTGCTCGTATGCCACAGCCGCCATCGACAATAATTATTGCCGTCCCATCATCGACGAGGGCAATGCAATCGACATCAAGGCGGGGCGTCATCCCGTCATCGAAAAACAACTGCCGGTAGGGGAGGAGTACATCCCCAACGATGTCTTCCTCGACAATGAGACTCAGCAGATAATGATGATAACGGGTCCCAATATGGCGGGCAAGTCGGCTCTCCTGCGTCAGACGGCGTTGATAATGCTGATGGCACAGGCGGGCAGTTTTGTGCCGGCGGAGAGCGTAAAGGCGGGATATGTTGACAAGGTGTTCACACGTGTGGGCGCAAGCGACAATATTTCGTCGGGCGAATCCACTTTTATGGTGGAGATGAACGAGGCTGCGGGCATCCTCAACAATATGACCCCGCGCAGCCTTGTCCTCTTTGACGAACTTGGGCGCGGCACGTCCACTTACGACGGCATTTCAATTGCTCAGGCCATTGTGGAATACATCCACGAAATGCCCCGCGCACGTGCCAAGACGCTTTTTGCGACGCATTACCACGAACTCAACGATATGGAGGCTACCTTCCCGCGCATCAAGAATTTCAATGTTTCGGTCAAGGAGATAGACGGCAAGGTGATTTTTATGCGCAAACTCGTGCCCGGTGGCAGCGAACACAGTTTTGGTATCCACGTCGCCAAACTCGCCGGTATGCCGCCCGTCGTAGTTGAGCGCGCCAACGATATTATGAAGGAACTCGAATCAGGTTCGCGCGGCGCGTCCGCATCCGCAGTCAAGGCAGAGCCCACGCCGCCCGTCAAGACCGCCAAGCCCACCAAAAAATCCAACGTCGATGGCATCCAATTGAGTTTCTTCAACCTCGAAGACCCCGTCCTGATGCAAATCCGCGACGAAATCAAGCGCATTGACATCAATACATTAACGCCCATCGAGGCTTTGAACAAGTTGAACGAGATAAAGAAAATTTGTGGGGTGAAGTAAGAAATATTTTTTATTGTTTTTTAATGGTATGATAATTGAAATAACAATAAAAAGATATATCTTTGCAGCATAGATACAACTACGAACTTGCAAGCAACACACAGCAGCTTTAAATACATGACTTTTAGACACTTTTCAATCGCCAGGATATTGTTGCCGATGATAATATTGGCAACCGTATTCTCGTGTTTCGATGACGGACATAAGTTGGTCTTGCCGCCGCTCCATGCCAGCGATTCATTACAGATAGCCGAATATCGTGAGCAGGCGTTGTCAAGTACGACGTTCAAAGACGCTGAATACTACGCCAAACAGGCGTATGAACTCGCCCGCGTGCTTGGTCGTCTTCCTGAGGAGGGCAAGGCGTTGCTGTTGCTGTATGAAGTCTATTATGACAACGGACTCAATGCCCAGGCTCTCGAATGTGCCACCAAGGCTTCCCATATCGGCGATACATTGCGCGACCTGCGGCTCCTCGCCGAAAGTTACCATGCGCTCGGCAATGTGTTGAGCCGTTTCAAAAACAATCCCATCGCCGCCAAAAATTTTGCCGATTCGTTTATCCTGTATTTCAGAATTGAGGATACGATAGGCGTCACCAATGTATGGCGCGACCTGATTCCGGCATACGTCAATGCCAACATATTTGACTCTGCCGCCACTGCGATCGGCAGGTGTAAGGTATTTGCCAAAAGGCTCAATGACGGACGTGGCATGGCGGAGACCATAGCGCAGGAAGGCGCGACGGAGCTTGCAATGTTTCGTTGCAACGCCGTCAATCCCGATTATTCGCATCTCCGTATTGCATACCAGCGTTTTAGGCAGGCGGAGGCTATGAACCGTGAGTTCAACGACAAGAAGATACGCAAGATACTCGTCATGGGGCTTATGGAGACGTTGTACAACCTTTCCGTAATTGAAAAAGACCCTGTGCGCCGTCAGCAGCTCGCCGACAGCAGCATGCTCTATCTGCCCGAGGCGTGTGTCATCGCACAGAAGACCGGCGTCGCCGAAGTGATACACCGCATCAACATACTTGGCGTCAAGGTTCACTATGCATCCGGCGACATGAAGGCGACCAAACATTTTGTGGATTCGCTGGTGTCGGTTGCCAACAATTCCGACTTGTACATCGACAAGGAGACGGCGTATCGCGCACAGTCGATATTTGCGGCTTATAATAATGACTTCAACAATGCCTTCGCCTACCGTGTGCTCGCGGAGAAAAACAGGGAGGTCATCAATTATAGCGACAAGTCGTTCCTGCTCTCCATACAGCTCGCCAAAGGTCAGAACGACGGCGAACGTGCGGGCGCCAAGCGCAGGGAGGAAGCTCTCAAGTCAGCCTCCGAGCGTCAGAAGCTCCTGATAATGATGGGCATAGGATTCATTACGCTGCTGTTGGTGATAGGTACGATTATAGTCCACAATTACCACCGCACGCAAAAACTCAATGCAAAAATCAACGCCATCAATGAAGAGATGCGCGTGCAGAGCGAGGAAATCCGTGTCAAGAGCGAGGAAATCATGGACGGCATCAGTTATGCAAGCATAATACAATTTGCGGCGATGCCTTCTGCCGCCGAGATGAAGCATACATTTGGCGACTGCCTTGTATATTTGGAGGCTCGCAATGTGGTTTCTGGCGATTTTTATTGGGCGTCGGAGGATGTCTCTGGACGTTACAAACTGCTCGCAGTCGGCGATTGTACAGGACACGGCGTGCCGGGCGCATTGCTGAGCATGTTGGGTATGTCGATATTGGACTACACCACACGACATTTTGGCGCGGGCGAAATATCCGCCGGCATTGTGCTCGACAAGATGCGCAACAATTTCAAGAGGACTCTCAACCAGACTTCATTCAGCTCCGACAAGACCATCGACAGCATCGACATCGTGCTCTTAGTGTTTGACACGCAGGACAAGGTGTTGCATTATGCGGCGGCGTTCAGGCCGTTGCTGATGTTCAGGTACGGCGAGATGATGCGCATGAAGGCTGACTCGATGCCTATTGGCATTTACCCGAGGGAAAAACCCCATTTCACCGACAATGTGATGAAACTCTGCAAGGGCGACATCATTTATCTGTATTCCGACGGCATCACCGACCAGAGCGGTTACGAGGACGCCGCCGCGCAGTATCCGAGGGCATATTCCACCAAACAGTTTTTCAAGCTGTTGAAGGGTAATTTCCAGCGTCCCTTCGCCGAGCAGGAAACAGCCATCCGCGAGGCTATGGACGGCTGGCGTCAGCCCAAATCCTCCAAACAGGTAGAATGTGAAAAGACCGACGACGCCACAATCGTGGGTGTAGCCGTCAATAATTTCATAAAGTTTGACGAGATTTAATGGTTTTCGCCGATTATGGCAACCAGGCTCATAATCGTCTGCCAATCAAGCACAAGGAACACACCAACGGTAATCCATGCAACGATGCCGGGGATGCGTTCCTTTTGATTGAAACCCAAGTCAAGCGCAGTGCCAGACGATTTTTTGCGGCCGAATTTCTTGTGGATCAATTGTTCGAGCGAGTATTTCTTCTCTCCAAACATGCCCTCGCTGATGACATTGAAACTCCACAACTCATCCAACAACAAGTGGCAGAAGTAGCCGGTGCTTACTGCAAACGCTATCACAAACTGTTCGCGGAGCGACAGCCTTGTCGTGGACGCCACAAATAGGCTTATCAGGAATACCGCAATCCACACCGGCGTGGAGTGGAATATGCCACGGTGCGTGGTGTTTTTCCTGAATAGTTCGCGCAGATACTTGATGACGAAAAACCACGAGGCGGCGGGCACGAAGATTTTGAGCGGCAGGTTGGCTCCCGCCACGTGCATCCAATATAGCGTGATCGCCGCCATAAAATACGCATAGACCGTAAAGATGATTTTTAGCGGTAGCCCCGAATCCGAATCCATATCCGGCAAAAACGAGCCTATCACAGTTGCAAAAAATACTATCACCGCCATGTAAGCGTTTGGAATCAGGTTCCAATTGTAACTAACTATCGCCACGGCAAACCCCGTCGCCGCACCGACCGAAACATGTGTCTTAAAATCAGCCATATATTTATTTATTATATTGTGTAAAACGCGTCGCAATTATTTTTTTTTCAGCGGCCATTTTTTGTGCGCCCACCATGCCAGCATTGCGACGAGTGTTCCCACAATTGCGCCTACAAGTACATCTCCAAGATAATGCCTGCCGAGGTAAATCCTTGAATACGACACCATCACTGCTATCGTGTAAATTGTGATTGTGAAATACCTGTTGCGGAAAAACCTGCTCGTCATATACGCCAGTCCAAAAAACACCGCCGCGTGCGCCGAAAAGAATCCGTACTTGCCGCCACGGTCGTCATTCACAATGTGCACCTGGTCCATGATGTCCTCGTTCCAGCAGGGGCGGAATCGCTGCACGCTGTATTTGCAGAGGTTGCATATCTGGTCGGAGAGCAATATCATCACCACCACAAACAGGAGAAACCAAACCGCCTCCCGTGGTGGCTTGTGCTTGATGAAAAGGTATGCAATGAGCAATGCGCCCAATACAAACCACGTATATTTGAGCGACACGTACCAAAAAAAGGTGTCAAACCCGTCGCTGTACATGCTGTTGAGATAGAGTGTTATCTCTTGATCAATTTCGTTCATTTGCTTTGTCTAAAAAATTCGCTACATACTATTGCCGTAGCCGTCGCCACGTTGAGTGATTCGGGCGCGGTGTCTGACGGTGCGCCGCACGGTATCAGGATGCGCCGCGTGATTTGTTTGGCGGTGTCGGGCAGGATGCCGTGACCCTCGTTGCCGAGCACTACGACGCCTTTTGGTGTGAGGTTGGCGGTGTAGATATTGTCGCCGTCAAGGAAAGTGCCGTATATTGGCAGCCCCAATTTGTGAGCCTCGGCGAGAGTGGCGGGCAGGTTGCAGTAATGAACCTCCATCCTGAACGCTGAACCCATCGACGCCTGTATCACTTTGGGGTTGTAGAGGTCCACGCAGTCGTCAGACGCCAATATCGTCTTGATGCCAAACCAATTGGCTATCCTTGTGATGGTGCCAAAATTGCCCGGGTCGCGCACGCTGTCGAGAGCGAGGTACAGGGTGTTGGCATCGAGGGCAAAGGCAGTTTCGTCGCGCATCTCCACCTCCGCCACTACGTTGCAGGCGGTCTGCATCGCCGAAATCTTCTGGATCTCCGCGTCCGACGCCTCTGTAATCTTGACGCCAGTGAATTTGGCGGCATTGTCGGCAATCCACTTCTCCGTGGCGAATATCTCGCGCACCCTCAGCGGCGACCGCAACAGCTCCATGACCACCTTGTGCCCCTCGGCTACAAAGGTGCGGCTCTCGTTGCGGAATTTTTTTTGCTGCAATGCGTTAATCTGTTTTATCCGATTTTTGCTGAGCATTATTTTTATTTATAATTTTGTGGCGTGATTTTTCACGATGCTAAACTAACAAAAAAATTGGACGTGACCAAAATATACTTCAAAATTGCCGTTGTGTTTGGGCTGTTGGTCTTGTGTGCGGCGGGTTGTGCGCCGGTTGTCAAGGACGGCAGCCTGCTCGTGAGCAATGCCGTGGTCTGTGACAATTCGCTCATTGACGTCGATGAGCCGTTGTCGTATGTGCGCCAGATGCCGTCAACCACGGTGCTTGGCATGGCTGTGCACGCCCGCATCTACAATTCGGTGCCGCAGCGCAAGGCAGATTCCATCAAGGCGGCGCACGTGATAGCCCTCGACAGCATCAATAGGTCGCGCATCCAGGAGATAAGGTATCAGAAGGGATATTATCTCGACCACCTCAAGGATCTCCGCCTCAAGATTCCGTATTATGCCGAGCAGGGCGATTACAAGCTCGTCAAGGAGCTCGTGAAGGATTCGTGCAAATCGTTCCGCAAGTACCGCCGCTACGTCGCCAAAGATTCTTTCTTCACGCCGAAGTCAAAGATATTCTCCTTCCCGCTCTTTTGGCAAAACATCGGCGAAAAGCCCTCCGTATATGACAGCGTTCAGACAGTCAAGTCGTTGGAGCAGATAAGGCTCTACATGCAGACCAAGGGTTTTTATGAATCGACGGTGACTTACACCAAAAAAGAGCGTCGTCACAAGACTTTCGTCACCTACAATATCAAGGCTGGCACGCCCATAAGAATCCGTACCATAGAATACAAGATGGACGACGACACCATTGCCAAGTACGTGTTGCAAGACACTGCGGCGTCGCTCATCAAGACCGGCGGCGTCCTTGACGTGGATGTGCTGCAAAACGAACGCACACGCATCAGCGATGCCCTCAAGCAGATTGGCTATTACAATTTCCGAAAAGATTACATCGAATATACTGTGGATACGCTCATCGGCGACCACCATGCCGACATTGTGCTTGAAGTGCTTCCCGTCACCATGGAGACCGGCAAATCCGCCAAGCATCGTCGTTTTTATATCTCCAATATCAATGTCTATCCCAATTACGACGCCACCAAGGAGATTCAGGATTACGACAATTATTATGACAATATGCGCACCTACTACTCTCGGGGCAGTGGCAGTGCGCCGCCGGTTACATTTTATTACCAGCCCGACACATTCCGCATCAAGCCGAGGGTGATTACAAAGGAAATTTTTGTGAAGGCGGGCGCACTCTACAATCAGAGCAGCGTTACGGACACCTACAAGCACCTTTCTGCGTTCAATGTGTTCAAGATGGTGGAGGTCAATTTTGATGACCACACGATGTCGAAAGATTCGCTCAATTGCAACATCTACCTCACCCCGAGCAAGCCGCAGGAATTTGTGTATGGTATTGGCGCTACAAATACATCTGGCAATATCGGTGCGTCATTCTCCACCACTTACCGAAATAAGAACATCTTCAACGGCGCGGAGACTTTTGACCTGAGGTATTTGATGTCGTTTGAAAGTCAGACGAGTTTCAATGGCGAGCAGAATGCCTTTGACCTCAATACGCAGGAGTACGGATTGGAATCGAGGTTGTACTTCCCGAGGATGCTTGCGCCGAGGTTTCTCCGTATGTGGACACGTGAGAAGACGCCGCGTACCAACATCTCGTTGATGCTCAATTACCGCCGCCGTCCCGACTATACGAGGTCGATGATTAATCTCAACCTCAATTACCAGTTTGCTGACAATAAGTATATGAGCAGCACTGTGACGCCGGTGAGGTTGAGCTCAATAAAAATCTCCAATGCCGACCAGGCGTTCCTTGATTGGCTCGACAGGCTTTTCATCAAGGATTCGTACCAGGATCATTTTATCTTGGGTTCGGGATATTCTTTTGTGTTCAATAACCAGTCGGCGGGCAAGCGGTCGTATCATTATGTGAAATTCAATCTCAGTTGGGCGGGCAATATGCTCACCCTTGCGAGCCGCGTCCTCAATCGTGACAAGAATGAAAACGGCTCTTACGATGCACCGTTGATGCACACCACGTACGCACAATTTGTCAAGACGGACGTCGATTACCGCCACTATCTCCGCACCATCGGCACTAACATTTTGGTATTCAGGGCGTTTGCGGGATTGGGCATACCATACGGCAATATCAGCTTCATGCCATTCACGGAGCAATATTTTTCGGGTGGCGCCAATAGCTTGAGGGCGTGGCAGATACGCAGTGTTGGACCTGGTAGTTTTGACAATTCGGTGGCGGCGGGCATCAATTCCAAATACCCCAATATGACTTCCGATATGAAGCTCGAGGCAAATCTTGAATATAGGTTCAAGTTGTTTTGGGTGGTGGAAGGCGCGTGGTTTTTTGATGCCGGCAATATCTGGTCAATCAACCGTGACGACAAGCGCGAGGGCGGCGA
>JAEEGK010027930.1_pt1 | contig 11358 bp, 6 predicted proteins | sample 8958771 | NCBI WGS metagenome assembly JAEEGK01 (sample SAMN16246547, study PRJNA631951) | gut metagenome | biome: gut microbiome; feature: rumen; material: SC-attached | host: Bos | place: Iran: Karaj | collected 2018-10 | reverse complement strand
TTTTATATTATTTTCAATGTTTCCAATAATAATAGACAAATAAAAGACAACAATTAAATATATATATATATAATTTATTATATAAAATGAATAAAATAAAAACATAATTCAGAAAATACTTTATTTTTTTTTCCTCTTTTATTTCTTCTTTCATAATTTTCATTTATTAATTTTTATACATTATTAAAAATAAAACAAAAAAAAGTAATTTTTCTTAAACTTAATCTAACCTTTTAAATTAATTATGAATGGTTAGAAGTTTTGTGTAAATATAGAAAAAGTGCAATAGACTTAACCACTAATATATTTTTTATGACAATACGATACTACGACAACATTGATGACGCCAATTATATAATTATAGCAATAAATAATTACTATGATAATTCTTATTATTAATTAATTAATTATTATCTATTAAATAATATAATATACTTTTAAAAAGTTTTAACAAAAAAAGATGAGAAAAAGAATGAATAAAAAAAAAATTTTTTAAAATTAAATTTAAAAATTAAAAAAAAAAATATTAATAAAATTCAAATTGATTAAACAATTTTTATAAGACATTCACAAAAATAATACCATCATTATGGTTATAACATTATAATTGAAATAAATTTAATATAAATACATTCACTAATTCAAAATCACAAAAAATCTTTTTCTGAGTTTACTTTATTAAATTTTATTTGATATTAATTTTTCTTACAAAGAAATTTAGAGATTAATTTCTTTTTTAATTAATGAATATTTATATATGTATATTAAAGGATATTCTTCAATTAGAAATAAACTAATATAAATAATAAACAATATTTACTTATTAATCAAATGGAAGTTTTTCAATTATAAATTTAAAAAATAAAGTTAGATAAAGAGTTTTAAATATTTTGATGTTATAATATATATAATTTTTATAAAGTAAAATAATTTTATTTAGGTATTTGTTTAATAAATAAAAATAAAAATTTCATATATTTAATTGATTTGATTATTAAAAAATGTAAAATTACTTGAATAAAATTAAATTTTAAATAAAATGAAAAAAAAAATAAAATATATAAGCCTAAAAAATTTAATAAAATGTAAAAAAAATATAATATGAATTAAATTTAAACCATATCATAAAAAGAATTGTAAAAAACATTTAATAAAATAAAATAGATTTTAAAATAATATTTCTAAATAATATATTTTTTTAACTGAATATTAATTATAATTAATATTAAAAATCAAAAAAAAAATAATTTAATTACTTTTACCAAAAAAACTTCAATATAAATAATTATTATTCAAATAAATATATTTTTGATTTTAAAACAAATATTATTAATAAAATAAAATGTCCAATGAAGAAAGTTTATCTTTAAACCACATAAAAAAAAGTAATACATTTCATAAAAATTCAAATTCAAAAATCCCACAATTAAAAATTAAAGTTGGAAATTCTGAAATGAGTTATAATGATTTCAAGACTCAAAAAGAGAATGAACAAAATAATAAAAACAAAAGAATAAAATCTCCAATAAATAGAAGAGTATTTTTACAAAATGAAATAAATTTAATCAATTTAAAAAATAATGAACAAATAAATGATAATAAAATGACAAGTGAAGACATTTTTATTTATGATAAAGAAATATTATCTCCAAAAAGAATAAAAAAATCAAATTTAAAAAGAGAATCAACTGCAATATCTCAAAATTTTGAACAAAAAAAATCAGTAAAATTTGCGGGAAATAATAATGAAGAACCATTACAAACTGTAATAATTATTCCTAAAGATGATGAAAATTCGAAAAATATTGAAGAAAATAATGATAAAAATAATAAAGAAAAAACAAATTGTGGATGTTCTTGTTCGATTTTTTAATTTTTTTTTCTTTTTTTTGGAAAATAATACTCAATGAGGAATTAAATTAAAATTTATAATTATTAAATATTGCTCTTATAAAAATTAAAATTCAAGATTGGGTATTTAAATTATTATTTTTAATGTTATTTCTGCTTTTTAAAATATAATATATATATTGATAAAAATCAAATTTATTGCGTAAAAAAAATTAAATTAATATTTGGTAAATATTATAATATAAATTATTTATTTTTATGAATCAAAATTGTATTTATATATTTTAATATATTTTTAAAAAAATGAAAAAACCATATGTTACAAATTTAGTGACAAAATCAGATTTATATAATTTATCATCAATAACATCAACAAATACTTTATTAAATAAATTTCAAATATGTTTAGGAAAATTAAATGATAATAGTACAAAAGAAATAGCATTTTCAGATATAAAAAAATTAATAAAAGAAAATAAAAATGACCCAAATTCATTAAGATATTACTTAAGTGCATTAAATATAAATACAAAAACAACAAAAATATCAAATTCAGCAAAAGAAAAACATGCATTAATATATGGATTTATTTCAAAAATATATGGATTTGATTTATATGATTCTTTTGATAAACCACCAAATTTAATAAAAACAATAAATAGAATGTTAAATCAAATAAGAAATAAATATTTAGAAGATTCAAATTATTCAATACATAAATCTTGTTCATTTTCATATTGTGAAATATTAATTAATTCAATGCCAAAAGAAGATATTCCTTTAATTATTATTGTTTTTTTTGATCCAATTATTAATTTAATTTCAACAGGTTGTAATAAAAATATTCAAGAAGGTTCTGCAATAATTTTATGTGATTTGATTGAAACAATTGGTTCTGGTCAAATTGAAGAATTGTGTATTAGTGATTATGATAATAATAAAAATATTTTGGAAATTATTTCTAATAAAATAATTAATCAATTATTAAAAGGACCTATTAATGATAATTTTTATATTTTAGATGCTTTATATAAATTAATGTCTTATATTAAATTTGATAATTTCAATTATTATTTAAAGGAATTGTATAATAAACTTATTTTAATTATGAATCAAACAAATTTTAATTATAAAGGAATTATTAGTGCTTTAAATATTTTTAATTTAATTGCTGATAAATTAATGGATTCTAAAAATAGAGGAATTGGTTATTATCAACAAGATGTTTTTGATTCTATTAAAAATATGACTACTAATAGAGTTCATAAAGTACAATTAGTTGCAAAAGAAACTTTAAATAAATGGAAAATTTTAAAAGAAATTAATAAAAATGAAAATGAAGGAAAAGAAAAAGAATTATTTGATGAAGATAGTTTAGAAAATGACAATAATGATAATATTATTCAAAATAACAATAATTTTTTAAAACAAAATAATAATATTAATAAAACTAATACTAATTTTAAAAAAAAAATTAAAAATGATCCTTTTAAATATGCATATATTGATGAAAGAGATTATAAAATAAAAAAAATAGTAAATAAAGTAAAAGAAAGAAATAGATATAAAAGTTTATATAATGAAAAATCACCTTTAAAAAGTCATTCTCAACAAAATTTTTATAATACAAGATATTCAATAAATGAAAAAAAAGATTATTCAAGTCCTATTAATATAGTAAAAGATAATTTAAAAAATGAAAATAATATATCTAATCAGTCAATATCAAATGATAAAGAAGAAGAAATTAAAAATTATCAAAAAGATAATACAATTGAAATATTAAAATTAACATTATCAAATTTAGTAAATACTTCATTAATAAATATACAAAATTCATTTTTTGATTCAATGAACTTTCGTTTAAATAAAATGGATGAAAAATTATCAAATATAGAATCTAAATTAAATGTGTCTCGTCATAAACAATTTTTTGGAAATGAAAGTCAAAATTCTTCATTTGTTATAATAAATAATGAAAGAATATTAAATAAAAATGCAAAATCATTATCATCAAATAAAAGAGAAAATCAATCAAGTGAAAAATGGAAAAAAACTTTAGAATTTGTTGAAAAAAATAATTTAAATGAAGCATATAAAAATGTATTATCTTCTGGTGATGATATTTATTTATTAAGATTAGTATTTTTAACTGGACCAGTAATTAATATACTTAAAGAAGATATTGCAATAAAAGTTTTAATGAGAATTAATATGATTAATCGAGGACAGCAAATTCAAAATATTTTAATTAATTTAATTAGCCAAAGTTTAAATGATAAGAGAAATATTTTTAATAATTTAACTTTTGAACAAAAAAATGATATTTTAGATTCTTTATTTCAAATCTTTGGTGATGAAAATATTAAAAATAATAATATTATATGTCAACAAGCAAAAATATTATATAATTCAATTATTGAAAATAATAAAAATAATATGTAAATAAATAATTTAATAAAAATATAATTTAATTAAAAAACATTTTTCAGTAAAAAAATAAAATAAAGCAATAAAAATAAAAAAATTAAAAAATGTTTCCAACAAGAAATGAAGTATTATATGAACAACAAAGGCAAAAAAATAAACCAGAAATAAATGTTTTTACACCATTTAAAACTGTAGCTGCATTTTTTCCTGCTGTAATAAATAATAAAACAAAAAATATATTTCCAAAAGAATTATATTGTGATTTAATAGATATAAATAGAAAAACAAATTTTAAAATAATTTTAAAGCAATCAAATTTTAAAGATTTAAATTCAATATTAATGAAAAAATTAGAAATTTGGGATAAAGAACATATAGAAGATCAAAAACAAGATCCAGAATATTTATATATGAGATTATTACATAGATATAAATTAAATAATTTAGAAAATGAAATAAAAAAATTAGATTTACTACATGATATGATAAAATCAAAATCAAATTTTAATAAAATAATGGAAGGTGATAAGACAACTAATAAAATATTAGAAGAATTTTTTGAAAAGAGAAATAAAGAACAAGGAAGTATATTAAAATATAATATTGCAAAAACAAATACAAAATTTAATGTTTCTTTATTTTTAACAAAAACTCAAAAAGATATTGAACAAGATTTTGGAGTTGATCAGCAAACATTAAATGCAATGAGTCATCAAGATTTAAATTCAGATTTTTATGCAAGTGTAATTAAAAAAAATTTAAAATATGAAAATCAATTAAGAGATGAATTAATGATTGTTAATAATGATATATATGATAAAAAATATGAAAAAAAACAATTAGTTAAAAGATTAAATGAAATATATAATGATCAAATAACAAGTACAAGAGAATATCAAGAATTAGTTAATTCTAAAAATTATGGTTTTGAAAAATTTCAAGATGAATTTAATAAAGGAAAAAAAAGAAAAATTGTTAAAACTAATAATAGTAAAATAAATAAAATTGGATTAGCATTATTAAAAAGATTAAATCATTCTGATGACTTTGAAAAAATAACTAAAACAACATCAAAAAAATTACAATTACAAATAGATTTAAAGAGATATAAAGATAATTATTTTGAAAAAATGAAACAATTAGAAATTGAAAAAGATATAAAACATAAATTAATAAAAAATATAGATGAAGAATTATCATTTTATAAAGAAGTAAATAAAGTATTATTTGAAGAACATAAACAATATTATTTAAATATATTAAAAAAAGGATATGACACAAGAGGAGAAGGTTTAATTTGGGTAGTAAGAAATTTATTAGAATTACAAATTAATTTAGAATATCATCATTTTCCAAAATTTTTGACTCATGAAGAAATTGATTTTCTTCTTAAAAAAGCAGATATGAGTTTAGAAGGAAAACAATTAAAAATAATAATGACAATATTAAAAAAAAAACAAAGTGAAATTGCAAGTAAAGATAATATGAATAAACTAAATGAAGCAAGTGAACTTTTATCAAAAAAAAATAAAGACTCTTCTGATAAATTATATAAAACTGTTGATTATACTTATGATTTAAGGAAAGTTAAAGCAGAAATTGATAAAAAATTTCTTAAAGTTTATGCTAAAAATACAGATATGGTTAATAGACTTTATGTTGATAGAGGATTAGAAGAAGAAAAAATATTAGATTTAATACAAACTTTAAGACAAGGTTTATTTGGGAGATTTAAAGCAGATAAAAAAGAAAAAGAAATTATTAAAATATTTAAAGGCGATGCTACAAGAAGACAAATTTTTAGTTTGTTATTATATATTAGAAAAAGATTAGATGTTTTACAATATGTTACTGAAAAAATAACTGATGATATGATTAATAGATTTAGAGAAAAGGAAAAATTTAGTGAAGAAAATAAATTTTCTGTTAAAGTATCTATGCAAAATGAATTAGTAAAAAAATGTTTATTTGGTACTAATATGAATGTTTAATTATAAATATTTTTATTATTATTATTTATTATTGATTTTTATTTTAAAAAAAAATATTATTTGAATATTATTTTTTTTTATTAGAAATATTTAAATAAAATTAATTATAATTTAAACTATAAAAAAATTTAAAAATTTAATTAAAAATGAATATTTATAAAATTTAAATTTAAAGTTTACCATCTTTAATCATTTGATTCATTTCTTCATTTGCTTTAAATCTACTATTTGGAGATAATTTATACCAATTTTTTCCAGAAACTTCACCCCATTTTTTCATTACTCTTTCAGGATGAATTCTAGGACAATAAGTAACTTTAATATTATTTTTTCTTGAATTTTTTCCTGATTCTGGTTTATTTAATGATGGATTATTTTTATTTATTTTTAATGCTTTTGGACTAAAAGTTTTATCAGTACTATTTCTCATTTTTAAATTTTTTGATGAATAATAATTATAAGTATCAGAACTTATTCCTCTTTTTATTGATTTTATTTTATTTATATTCATTGATATTTCTAAACTATTTCTATTGTCATTTTTAACTTGTAATATATTTTCTTTTGATATATTATAATTTAATCTCTTTGATTTTGCTATTTTATTATTCTTATTTAATTCATTTTTATTGAAAATATTTGTTAATTCTTTTGGTAAAGTGTAATTATCAACTGAGTTATTTAAATTATTTTCTTTTAGTTCATTTTCTATTTTAGTTGTTTCTATTTTAGTTTGGAAATTTTGATTTTGACTTTGATTTTGAATTATTATTAATTTTGAATTATTATTATTTGATATATTATTATTTTGATTATTTTCTAATTCTTCAGGAATTGTTTCACATTTATTATCATTTAATTGGATATTATTTTTATTTTCTGGATTAGTAATATTATTATTTTCTGGAATTTCATTCATTATTATATCATTTTTTTCTTCAATTTGATTTTCATTTTTTTCTAAATTAGTATTTTCAATTTTATTATTTTCCTTTAATAACTCTAAATTATTATTTGGGATTAATTCTATATTATTTTGAGGAATTAGTTTTACTATTGGTTTAATAGTATTAGTTTTATTTTCAGAAATTTCATAATTATTATTGTCTTTGTTATTTATATCATTATTAGTTTGTAAATTTGAAATAATATCAAAATTAATTTGTTTTGAAGATGAATTACTTTGAATTTGATTATTTTCTAAATTTCCATTTAATGTATTCATAACTTGATTACTAATATTTTCAATTGATTCTTTATTATCATTTTTTAATTCATCATTTTCAATTAATTTAAAATCATTTTGTAATATTAAATTATTCTTTAAATTTAAATTATTCATTTTATCAATATTCATATCATTATCTTTATTATTATTTTTATCTTCATTATTAATCAAATTATTATTTTCAAAAGTATTTATTTGCTCATTTCTAATTTTTTCCAAGTTAAAAATTTGATTTTGATTTATATTAGCATTTAATTCATCATTTTCTAACTGACTTTCTTTTATATTATTTAAATTAGGATATTGTAAATTAAAAACTAACATATTTTGAGGATGTTCATTTTGTTTAATTTCATTGATTTTGTAATTATCTTCCTTTTTTTTATTTGAATTTTCAAGTAAATTTTTAAAAACAATATTATTTAATACTTTTGACTTTGGTTTCTCATTTAAAGTTTCTTTACAACATGATAATTTTTGATTATAAATTAATAAATCACTTTGTTTTGCAGAAAAACAATTTTTTTTATCTACATTAATAGTCATTTCCTCATTTTTATTATCTTTTAAAATATCAGCAAAATTAAATGGAAATTTTAAGGGTGAATTATTTTCTTCAATATTCTTTTTAAGTGAAGATTCTTTAATAACTGAATATTTATCATCTGCCTTTTTAGAATGTAAACTTAAATTATTTGAATTTTTTTCATTTAATAATAATCCATCATTAACTGAATTTAAGTTATTTTTATTTTTTTCACTTAATAATAAGAATGAATTTTCTTTAGGTTCAATGTTATTATTTTCTTCTAATTTATTTTCTTTTTTTATTGGAACTCCTTCAATCATTTTATCACTATTTTCATATCTAAAATTATTAAAAAAATTTTGTTACTTTTTAGTTGAAGGCTCTTTTATATTTGTTAAATTTATTAATTCATATTTTATACATTTTGAATTTAATTGTTGATAATCATCCTTATTACAATTAGAATTTGGATTTGAATGAAATTGAAGATTTGTATTATTTTCATTATCTGATAAAGATTTTAAATTTGTTAGTGAATTTGACATTATAATTTATTTTTTTTAAAATTTAAAATTTAAATTTATATAATTCAAATAAATATAAATATTAAAATTGAATAAAAATTAACTTTATATTTTAAAAAAAAGATTCCAACTATTTTTATATTAACTTATAAAAAATATTTATATAGATTTATTGAATATTTATCAATTTAGAATATGAAAAGTATTTAAAATATAAAATATTAAAATATTTTATTTGAATATACATTATTAAAATAATTTAAATAAGTCTATATATATAAAATGAATAATTTGAGAAAAAATAATTTTCATATTAAATTAATTATTTTTTAAGTAATAAAATTTTTGATATTCATTAAAATATATTTTTAATAGTTAAATTAATTTTTTGAATTTATATTTTTTTTGGAAAATTTTTATAAAATGTTTAATGAAAGAATAAGACCAGTTACTCTATTTTCGTTTTTTCCAAGAAATAAAAGATTAAAATTAAATAAAGATGGATTAAATCAAATTAAAACTAATAAATCAAAAGTAAATAGAAATATATAAAAAAAAAATAAAAATAATAAAAAATAGAAAAACAATTATGACTCATTATCAAATGAAAATTCAAACACAAGAATAACATCCCAAGAAAGAGAAAAAAGAATATTTTCAGAAAAATCAAACTCTCAAAAAAAAAGTTTTATGCCAAATTATATAAGAACAGGAGGAATAAGGGCAAATTCAATTCAAGAACAAAACACAATAAATTCAAATTTATTTGAAGAATTTTTAAATCATTATGAAAATAAAGTAAAAAAAGCGCTTTATGATTTAAATAATAAAGACAAATCAAATAAACTTCCCTATTTAAAATCAAGAAGAGAAAATTATTCAAGAAAAGAAAATTATAGACCATTTTATAATGGAATATTTTTAGGTAAAAATAAAGAACAAATTAGTAATTATAATCCAATAAATATTAATAAAGAACAAAAAATAATACAAACAAATTCAAATAATTGTTTAAATACAGCATTACAGAATCCAAAAATAAATGATAAATTAAATAAATATTTAATAATAAAAGAAATAGGAAAAGGTGCTTATGCACATGTTAAATTAGTATTAGATAAAATAAATAAAAATAAATATGCAATGAAAGTTTATGAAAGAGAAAAATTAAATGATAGTACAAAAAGAAAATGTGTTTATAGAGAAATAGAAATAATGAAAAATATTGAACATAAAAATATAGTAAAATTACATGAAGTGATTCAAACACAAAAACAAATATTAATAATAATGGAATATATAAATGGAATATCAATGAGAGAATATTATAATAAAAATATTAAACATCAAAAATTAAATCCTCAAAAAGAATTAATAATAAAAAATTTTTTTATTCAAATATTTTCTGCAATGTCATATATACATAAAAATCATATGGCACATCGAGATATAAAATTAGAGAATATTTTAATTGATAAAAATCAACAAATTAAAATAATTGATTTTGGTTTTGGAATGTATAATCCTGAAGATAAATTACAAGGTTTTTTTTGTGGAACTCCTAATTATATGCCGCCTGAAATTATAGTAAAAAAACATTATATTGGACAAAAAGCGGATTTGTGGAGTTTAGGTGTTTTATTATATAAAATGTTATGTGCCGATTTTCCTTTTTTTGGTAATAATGAAAAGGAATTATATAAAATGAGTAGAAAAGGTAAGTTTAATATTCCTGATTATATTTCTAATAATTTGAAAGTTATTTTAAATGGGTTAATTAATGTTAATCCTGATAAAAGAATGAGTTGTGATGAGGTTTTACAATGTGAGTGGTTTAAATAATTAGGATTTATATTTTTTTTTTTTTTCTGTTATAATTTTTTTATAGTTGTTTATTATTTTTTTTAAGGATTTTTTTATTACTTTTTTTTTAATATATTTTTTTTAATTTGAAGTTTTATTTTATTTTTATATTTATTTTAATTTTAACTTTATATAAAATTTTAATTACAATAATTATTATTTAAAATATTATCAATATAATTCATTTATATTGAATCAAAAAATATTATTAAACCTTTTATCCTAAATCTTTAATAATTTTTAATATATTTTTTATACTAATATTTAATTTTAATTGAATATTTATTTTTATAATTGAAAAATATAAAAAAAAACAAAAAAATGGATTATGAAAAGGTATTTAATAAAATAATAGAAGAAACATATAACTATCTTTCAAAAAATAATATAAAAACAATGATCCTAGGAATTTCTGGAGGAATAGACTCAACAATAACTTCATCAATATGTTACGAAATAACAAAAAGATATTCAAAAGACAATATAAAATTTATAGGAGTAAATCTTCCTTGTTCCTCAAATACAAAAGAAGAAAACACTTCAGCATTAAACACAATGAAAGCATTTTGTGAAAAAGACAATTATTGGATTCAAAATATAGAAAAAGAATATAACTTACTAAAATCAACATGTGAACTTCATTCAACTTCAACAAAAATTTCACAAGGAAATATTAAAGCTCGTTTAAGAATGATATATTTATATAATTTATCATCAACATTAAATGGAATTGTAATAGACACTGATAATTTAACTGAATATTATCTTGGTTTTTTTACTATTCATGGTGATATGGGTGATTTTAATCCAATTGGTGGTCTTTGGAAACATGAAATTTATGAATTAGGTTATTATTTATTGAAATATTATACAAATGATTTAGAGAAAAGTAATGCTATTAAAAAAAGTATTGAAATAATTACTATTGATGATAATGGTGTT
>JAEEGK010027929.1_pt1 | contig 11358 bp, 10 predicted proteins | sample 8958771 | NCBI WGS metagenome assembly JAEEGK01 (sample SAMN16246547, study PRJNA631951) | gut metagenome | biome: gut microbiome; feature: rumen; material: SC-attached | host: Bos | place: Iran: Karaj | collected 2018-10 | reverse complement strand
ATAGCAAATAGCATTCTGCGAAAAAAAGTATTTTTGGACCATGCCAGAAACGTTTTCGAAATGGGTTGCCTGCTGGGGTAACGCCACCTCCATCACAGACCGCAAAGAAGCCACATACGCCAAGGATTTAACGCTGCGCTATCCGATTCGCGCATGCTTTTCAGGAAACAAGTTACGTTTCCATTTTTCGAACCTTACGGGAACGGAATCCGTACAAATTAGCGAAGCGTACATCGCAAAATCCGCACAGTCCCCAACCCCCATCACTTTTGCGGGCCTCGTTTCCGCTTCCATCCCCGCGGGCGAAGAAATCCTGAGCGATGAAATTCCGTTTGACGTGACTGCAGGCGAAACTTTCGACGTGAGCCTTTACTTCGCTGATTTCACACAAATGAACGCCGGCACGGCCATCACGGGCCCGCTTTCCGGTGGCAAGTACAGCTACGGCAACTTTGCGAAAAGCGCCACGCTTCCCGACGACCTCACGCGCAAAACGAACTGGATCTATTTTCTCAACACCATCGACATTTTCACCGAAGAGAAAAACTTTGCGCTGGTGTGCTTTGGCGATTCCATCACGGCGCAGGACTGGCCCGATTACCTCACGCTCCGCTGCGCCCGCGAAGGTTTCAACAACGTTTCGATTATCCGCCGCGCAGTAAGCGGTACGCGCATCTTGCGCGAATACAGCTGCATTACCTACGCCGCCTACGGTCTCAAAGGCGCCACGCGTTTCCCCATCGAAATGAATGTGGCCGGCGCTCGCGCAGTTATCATTCAGCACGGCATCAACGATATCATCCATCCTGTCGGCGTCGAAGTCAACAAGTTCCGTCCCTGGAGCGACATGCCCACCGCAGATGACCTCATCAACGGCGTACGCTCGCTTTACGTCACGCATGCGCGCAAACTTGGCCTCAAAATTTACAGCGGTACGCTGCTGCCGATTTACGGTTGGCGCACTTACAACGAGAACCGAGACTTTATCCGCATGGCGTTCAACGAATGGCTGCGAACCGCTCCCGACTTTGACGGTTGCGTCGATTTCGACAAGGCCGTCCGTGGGCACGATGATCCCAAGCGTTTTGCGAACAATTTCGATTCGGGTGACCATCTGCATCCCAGCGCAAAAGCCTACGAAGCGATGGCCGAATGCGTCCCCGAAGAATTGCTGAAGGGAACCTCTAAAAATTGCTTTGATAAAATAATTTGAGCGAAACCAAGTGCAGGCAGGAACGAAAAGAGGTGAATACTGGAGGTATTTGCCTCTTTGAGTGACGACAACTATAAAAGGTGAACGTCGCGCCCATGCTTGCATGGGCATGACTGAGCCGTATAGTTGGCATGAATATGCAACCTGCACGAAGTGTTGCAGCCGAATTTTTGAAAATGTTTTTTTTGAGGTGACCTAAAAATAAAAATTGTCACTTGACACGTTAATTAATTATTTTATGTTCATGAGTTTGAAGGATTCCATTAAAAGGGTTCAAAGAAAGGAGCACATCACGCAAGACGAACTTCTCCGTCGTCTTGGTTGTTCCCGCAGTAGCCTTATGGAAACCGCTTCCGTCGAAGCTCAGAACGCGTTTCAGCTCGCTTTCGGGAATGATTCTGCCTACCGTGACAATTCCGGCGGCACTCCCGACCGCACCCACACCGCATCTTGCGAAGACAAGAATCTTGAAAAGTTTTTGCCGTGGATCCGCAAATTTCCCATTCGCGCCTTGCAAAACATGGGACACATTCCCGCAACTGCAAAAGGCGCGAGTCTCGTGCGCGCCGTTTTCCGATTCATGCAAATCGGAAATATTGCCGGTTTCGAGAATTACTATGGTTTCACGTTGCATTCCGCAAATCCGCAAACGTACGCCGCCTGGATTCGTTTGGGAGAACTTCGGGTCAAGCAATCGAATGTTGTTTTCGCTCCCGACCACAACGCGATTCTTTCCGGCTTGAAGTTTTTACGCACAAATTCAATCCTTCATCGTCGGAATATACGCAAGATTGCCTGCGAAGTGCTCCGCAATTGCGGAATCGAAATGATCGAAGTGGAACCGTTCCTTACAGCGTCCACTCCGACGTGTGCTTTTTATTGGAGAGGCGACCGTCCTGTCATACAATTCCCGACGACTCCGATAGATGATTCCAAATTTCTGGAAGCGTTGTTCCATGCTGTGGCTCACCTGCTTTACCATCCAAAACGCACTTCGTGCTTGCAACTTGGCACGCTTGCGCAGTGTGCGGCAATCGTCCGAAGCTCCATCGAAACCGAGGCCGAAAAATTTGCGCAAGACATGCTCCTCTCCGAAGCAGAAGAATGCGAACTCATTTGCTGCGGACACTTTGCCGAACCCCGCTGCATCCAATATTTTTCCGGATTGTTCCATGTACGCCCGGGCATACTTGTGGAACGCTTGCAGCAACAGGGCAAAATTCGCCGCCGCACTCCGTTAAACGATTTCAAAATCGCTGTATAAAAAGAGAAGCCCGCTTTTGCGCGGGCTCGTCACGGATACCGGAATATGTCCGGTACGACTCTGCAAACTATTAGTAGTTGATTCCGAAGAACAGGTTAAAGCTGGTGAAGCTCTTGCCGAAGTCCACCTTGGAAGCTATGATATCGAAACCGAAACCAACTTCAAGCTGGAGAGCGGAATTGTGGAAAATGGAAGCACCGACTTCACCGCCCAAGCTCAGACCGAGAGCCCAGCGTTCACCGAAATCCCAATCATCAAAGTGGGAGTCCAGCTGCATACCAATACCGATACCGGCACCGATAAACGGAGAAACGATTTCTTCAAGGATCGAATAACGTCCACCAAAAAGCATATTGCCGTGAACTTCCCACGTCTTGCCGAACTCGAAGTGCCAAGAGCTTATCGCCGTAATCGCACCATGGGTCGACATTTCCCAGATGTGACCATAGCGGACAAGCGGGAACGCAGTGACATGATCTTTTTCATCATTCACTCCGACTTCTTCCCAGTTACTCCAGAAAGCAAGACCGAATGCAAGCGTCTGGAAACTGTAGACAGGGCGTTGGAGAGTTCTCTCCGGGGCGGAGGTATATTCACCCTGAGCAAAAGCTGCAAGGGCGAGGAAGGAAATGAGTATGAGTATCTTTTTCATAATAGGAAATATATAAAAAGATTACACAATAGGCTCAAATAAGTTTTAAGCATTCTATATTTTACACTAGTCATGAATAAAGCAGCCATTATTGTCGCCGTGAGCATGCTCCTTAGCCGCGTGCTCGGAATTTTCCGTGAAATGCTCCTCGCCCACGCCGCCGGCGTGTCGCTCGAAAAAAACGCTCTCGACCTCGCCTTCATGATTCCGGACATCCTGAATCACGTGGTCAGCACCGGTTTTTTGTCGATCATATTCATCCCTATTTTTACGGGCTATAAAGTCGCAGGCGATGAGAAGGCGGGCTGGAAATTCTTCAGCAACGTGCTCAATACGTTCGGGCTTGCACTCCTGATTCTCGTGATTCCGGCGTTCATCTGGATGAAGGAACTCATCGCGCTCCTCACGGTCGATGGCGTGACTCCTGAACTCCTGGAACGTGCAACCTACTATGGTCGAATCATCTTGCCGGGGCAAATTTTCATTTTCGTGGGGAGTATCCTCGTTGCCGTCCAGCACACGCGAAAGCAGTTCCTGATTCCTTCGCTTACGGGACTTATTTATAATGTGGCGATTGTCGGCGGCGGTGCAGCTGGACTTTGGCTCGGCAAATACACCGGCAACGATTACGGCCTCGCCGGGTTCGCTTGGGGCGTTCCCGTTGGAGCGTTCATCGGGTTTTTCGCCCTCCAGATTTTTGGTGCCAAGCGCGGCGGCGTCCATTATGAACTCGTCTGCGAACCCAAGCACCCAGATATCATCCGTTATTTCAAGATGATGCTCCCGATGTCCCTTGGCGTCGGTTCCATGTTCGGCCTCGAATTTATTATCCGTAGCTTTGGCGCGAACTTCGGGACGAGCGGCATTTCGAGTCTCAACTATGCTTACCGTGTCATGTACACGCTCGTCGCAGTCTTTGGATTCTCAGTCAGCGTCACGAGCTACCCCGACATGGCGCGCCTCGTCAAGGAAGGCGACTTTCCGCAGCTCAACCGCAAAATCTGGAAGAGCCTCTCGCGCATGTTCTGCATATTGATTCCGGCAGTCGTCGCCGTCTGGGCGCTCAGCTTCCCGGCCGTGCGCATTCTCTTCGAACGCGGCGCATTCCACCGCGAAACGACAGAAGCCATCTCTGAAATCCTCCGTTGGTACTTGCCCGTGAGTCTTGGACTTTGCCTGCAAGCGGTTCTCGTCCGCAGCTTTTACGCTTGCGAACGCATGTGGGTCCCCACGCTTTTGAACACCGGCATTTTCGCGGCTACCATCCCCGCCTACATATTGCTCGGCGAACCTAGTGTAGGACTCGGCATCAAGAGCGTCCCGATTATCGGCGCGACAGGCGCCATTTTGCAAGTGATTTCGATGATTTTCATGTGGGCAAAAAAGAACGGCACCGACGGCATGAAGGATGCCCTCCTCAACATGGCTCGCGCCCTCGTCGCCTTCGGCATCATGATTGCAGCCGCAGTCGGCCTCGATCATATTTCGGATGATTTTGTCCGCAACGCAGGTTTTGTAACGCTCGTAGTCTATGCTTGTGCCGCTGGGATCGCGCTCTTTACGCTCACGCTGATTGTCCAGCGCTACCTCGGCAGCAAAGACGCCAGGGACATTTTGAACGAACTTTTAGGCAAAGTTCTCCGCAAGCTGCATTTGAAACGGGTTTAAAGGTTAGGATTTAACCGAGAAACTAGTGTTTTAAATCGCGTTTCAGTTTCTTGTATTTGGCATATTCAGACGGGTAATCAGGGCAATACACACAACGTATTACCAAGCAATCTATATTACAATTTATCTCCATATTCTTCGGATTTCACCGGCGGCATGACGTTCTCTGGCAAGGATTCCGCTTTCGGGATATTGTCATTTTCAAAGCCATTGAACATCCATTTGAAAAAACCTACGGTTCCACCCAGCACTGCACCAACGGCAAAACCTGCAGCCGCAGCCCCCATCCCGAACAACGCTATCTGTCCCACATCATCCTTGGAACTGCTATCGTCGTCGTCCAGCGAAGCGGCTACGCACATTACGGCTATTCCCGGCCCTGCCAAAGTCGCGCCCGTATTGGCTCCGTAACGAATCACGGGGTTCGGGTTCCGGCTTATGGCACAGCCTACAAGGCTTAACGTAAGCAACATGCAAATGATAGACTTAAAAAAATTCATATCCGTAATATAAAGTCTCGGCTTTTTTTCGCCAATAGCACTACAAAAATTTGCGATAATCTAACAAAAAATAATGATAAAATGCACAACTCCTCGTCACGCCTAGTCATCTTCTGAAAAAACATACCGTTCTTATCCGCAAAGGAAAATTCAGCTGGAGAATAGAAGTTCCAAGTTCCGTATATGGGGAAAACGATATTTATCTTCCGTTGTTTCTCAGGCGGTAGAGTACGCAGGCGATGTCTATGGCACGCGGGAGGCTCATTTCACGGCTCAAGCCTTGCGGCAAGTTGCGGAATCCGACGTTCTTGATTTTTTCGCAGAGCGCCGTAATGCGTTCCATAATTGTCATGGACTTTGCGGAATCGTCTCCATTAGTATCGTTGTTGCTTGCAACATTCTGGCAGAGGTTCAACAGCATGAATCCTGCTCCAAAGCGTTGTTGCTTATCCACAAGCGAGCCTGCCTTGGACGTGTCCGAGACGAGGAACCCGATTTGCAACAACGTATCGCCGGAAATTTTCACTTTTACCTGGCGTTCTACTGCAGACGCAGGACGTAGCGACGGTAATAAAGGCTTCACGTATTCGGCAAAGTTGCGGCACTGCGGTTCCACAAAGGCGGGCAAGTTCGGTACAATTTTTGCGACCGCCCCAATCTCGGCATCGCCGGCGCCATTGCCGGCGAAATCAGCGAGACCCGCGGCCACATTCTTTCCGTTCACCCGTGCGCATTCCGCCTTGTACGATGCCATCACGATGATGTTGTCCGCCAAGTCCAAGAAGTCTCCGCAGGCGCCTGCCACTAGAATAAAGCTGCGCCCCTTGATTTCACGGATGCGGTCCGTGAGCGGGATAAGCGGCTCGCGGTCGTCGCCCAGGAGTTTGCGAACTCGCACATCGCGAATGAGGAAGTTCACGGCAGAGGAATCTTCGTCAATCAGGAACGCGTCGCTACCGGCTTCCATCGCTTCCATCAAGTTTGCGGCCTCGCTCGTCGAGCCCGACGCACAGGCGGTCGTAAAGTTCTTCGTCGAGATTCCGCCCGGCAGGTCACGTACAAACTGCGAAAGGTCCGTCCCGCGCACGCTGCGGCCGTCTTCGACGCCCACGCGCACCGCCGATTCGCTCACGACAACGCCTTCGCGCCCGTCTCCCGGGATATGCGGATAGACGGCCTTTGTCAAGGCCTGCAAAAGCGTTGATTTTCCGTGGAACGCTCCGCCCGAAATCACCGTGATTCCCTTCGGGATTCCCATGCCACGAATTTCGCGACCGTTTGCCACAAGCGTCACCGCCATTTCTTCGGGAGCGGTAAATGGTACAGCACCTTCCATCGGCTGTTCGCTGAGTCCCGATGCACGCGGCAGTACGGCGCCATCCGGCACAAAAGCGCATAATCTGCGTTCCTCAAGCAGCGACAAGATTTCCTTGCGTTCGGCAAGTACCTTGTAATAATTCAAAAGTTCCGGCTCCACGCCGTCCGGTTTCGAGGCGCCCGAATTGTAAAGCCCCGCCGACACCAAGTCCGGAAGAACCATCGTCAAAATTTCGGCCGCATCCTCCGCCTGGATTTTGCGACCGTCGCCCGGCAAGCGCACTTGCAGGCACGCCCGCAATTCGCCGTTATCGATCCAGAGTGCGTTCCGCACCAGCATTTCAGGTCCAGCGGAGTCAAAAACTACGGCAGTATCTTTTCCCGAAAATTTTTCCCGCACAAGCGCCGAGAGTTTGCGGTAAAGGTAGTTGCTCAATGCCAAGCGGTGCTCAAAAGAGCCACTCCATTCGCTCGGGTAGCCCAACATCTGCAAACTCGATTTTATCATTACGCGGGATGCCGGCGCATACGGGTCGCCCTGCACGTGCAGGAATTCCAGCACAAAGTCTCCAAAATCCCATGTTTTCTCTGCGAGGGACTTGTAAAGCCCGTAATTTTTCCCTTGTAAACTGCGAATTTTTTGGTAAAGAGCTTTCATATACACAAAAGTAGTTAATATAGACCAATTATAGACCAAATATTTACGCACTTTTTACGGCACTTTAACATTTGTCTTGTAAAAAAAGAATTAAATTCTAGAAGTGAACTAACTCTTTTACATGCAAATCAGGAGTACATCCCATGAAAAAGCTTTATATTTTCGCCTTGATGATGGCTTTCCTCTTCTCATCCGTTGTCGCTGACGAAGAAGATCCACCTCCGCGTGGCAAAGCCGCAACCATCAACATTGTCACCGAACCGCCTAACAGCGACGTGTTCCTCGGCGGTGAACAGCTCGGCAAGAGCCCGATTAAGGACATGCAGGTCAAGTCCGGACGTCAGACGCTTGTCGTCATCGACCAGGGTTTCGAACTTGTCAACAAGCGCGTGAACATTTGGCCGGGTAACGACTCCCGCAACAACTTCGACTTCAGCACCAAGATTCCGAAGGGCCATATCAAGGTCACGACGAATCCGACACGCTGCCTCATCTTCGTTGACGGCGAACAGTCCGACAAGACCGATGGTGCCGAACTCGTCATCCACAACCTCGATGCCGGCGACCACGTGGTTCGCGCCCAGTGCAACAACCGCAGAAGCGCAGAAGCTCTCGTGAAAGTCAAGGGCGAAGAAACGGTTGACGTGTTCCTGGATGCATCTACGGGCTCCAAGAAGAAAAAACGCTAATCAAAAGATTCACTTTTTTCAAAGAACTCTCCTCCTGGAGAGTTTTTTTATGTTTTTTTTTGTATGTTTATAACAAAACATTCCAATCAGGAGTACATGATGTCAAAAATTTGGATTCTTGCCCTTTGCGTAAGCATCGCCCTTCTTTCCGCCTGTTCTGGCGGAGGCAAAAAAGTCACCCGTCTTGACGCCGACACTGTCACGGACCTTTCCGGTAGCTGGAACGACACCGATTCCCGCCTTGTTGCCGACGAAATGATTAATGACTGCCTCGGCCGCCCGTGGTACGACCAGTTTGCGGCGCAGAAGGGCTCCGTCCCGACTATCGTGATTGGCAAGGTCCGCAACAAGAGCCACGAGCACATCCGCGTCGAAACGTTCATCAAGGACATCGAACGTGCTCTCATCAATTCCGGCAGGGCTGAATTTGTCGCGAACTCCAACGAACGCGAAGACCTCCGCAACGAACTTGCCGACCAGCAGGGCAACGTTACAGACGAAACGCTCAAGGACGCTGGCATGGAAATTGGCGCGGACCTCATGCTCACCGGCACCATCAACTCGGTCATCGACCAGGAAGGTGGCGAACAGGTGGTCTTCTACCAGATCGACATGGAACTTACCGACATCCAGAGCCACCGCAAGGTCTGGATCGGCGACAAGAAAATCAAGAAGTACATGTCCAAGAGCAGCGTGAAGATGTAATCCGCTATGAGCCTTTGGCTCCATTAGGTTATAGGCTGTAGGTTTTAGGGATTAGGTAACAATTCACGCGCAAATTGCGTCTATGAAAAGGCGGCGATGCCGCGATAATAATCCTACTACCTACCACCTGTTACCTAATACCTTACCGGCTCGCACCTGCGAGCATTTTTTATATAGATTTACCAACATGAAACGTTTACTTTTACTCCTTGTCACATCACTCCTTTTTACGGCCTGCGCCAACAAGTCCATGACCCGCTACGAGGCTCTTGCTCCGGTATTCGAGCAGAATGGAATCGAGGCTGCCATTGCAGCAACTCAAAAGGGGAAGGACGATCTTTACGGAGACGACAACGCATTTCTCTATCATTTTGATTTGGGCGTTCTGTACCACTATAACGGGGATTACAAGGAAAGTGCGACAAATTTTGCCAAGGCTGAAAAAATCTACGACGACCTCTACACGCGTTCCATATCGAACGAAGCTGCGGCTATAGTCACAAACGACAACGTCCGCCCGTACAGGGCGCGCCCCTTCGAAGTGCTGGTCCTTCACGAAATGCAGATCATGAACTATCTCGCGCAAAGGAATGTCGATGGAGCATTGGTCGAAGTGAACCGTGCCCAGAAAGCGATGACGGAACTCTACCAGAAAGACAACGACAAGACAAACGACAATGGCTTTTTGCGTTACCTTACAGCTATCGTTTATGAAATGGCGGGTGAACCGGACGAAGCGGCCATCGCCTACTACAAGACGGTCAAGGCGTACAACGAGAATATCCTGAACCTCCCGAAAGAGGCTCGCGAATTCATCATCGAAAGTTTAAGACGTAGCGACAGAGAAGACGATATCAGAACGCTTGGACTCGACAATACGCTCGAAACTCCCAAGGCGACTGCCGCACGGGACCTCGGTCAAGAAATTATCGTCGTCGGCTACGCCGGCCACGGCCCTATCCTTACGGAACTCAAGATGTCCGGCACGTACGTCAGTGGCGGCTCGTTGATTCTCAGTTACAAGGACTCGAAGACGGGCAAGACGGAAAGCACCACGTTGGGCGCCCCGCCTGTCGCAGGCGCCGGCAACGGGCAGACGTTCCATATCAGTTTGGCGCTTCCGGAAGCACATTCGTTCAAAAGCAAGGTCCATCATTTCAATGTCTCCGTCGATAACCAGTCGGGCATCCGCTCCGAAAAGGTGATGGCGCTCGACAAGGAACTTGAGATGAACCTCAAGGACGATTTCACTTCAACCATGACCCGTACGGCAATCCGTGTCGTTCTCCGCACGATAGCCTCCCAGACTGCCAAGAAGGCCATGAAGACTGACAACGTCATGCTCAACCTTTTCACGAGCATCAGTACTGATATCGCCCAGGACCAGCTCGAAAAGGCCGATCTCCGCATCGCGCTGTTCTTGCCGAATTCATTCCAGATGACTCGTATCCCGGTCGAGCCGGGTTCACATGAGGTTTCCGTTGCCGCTGAAGGTGATGCCGGGAACACGGTCAAGGTATTCGATTATGGTAAAGTCGAGGTGAAAAAAGGCGAAAAGAAGTTCATCTTCGTGCCTGCAATCAAGTAAGTTGCGTCACAAATAGGCGAAAATGCAACATTTTCTTAATTGTAAATACCTTTTTTCTAAATAATTAGTTAGTTTCAAGTGCAAAACATCCTAGGAGCAAAAAACATGAATTTTAAAATCATATTCGCAGCGGCAGCTTTGCTTGCCACCCAATCCTTTGCTATTGCCGGCATTGGTTTCCATTACACCCCGAACGTAGGAACCACCCTCAAGAAGGCCGACAAGGCTCCCATCAAGGGCAACGAAAACATCCAGTTCAGCCACGGCGACTTCGACTACATCCAGGGCTTCGGTTTCAAGGCTTGGGTCGATATTCTCCCGTTCATTGACATCGAAGGTTCGTTCAACATCCAGTTCGCCTCTTACAACGCCTCCCTTTGGGCCAAGAATCCGGATGACGGCACCTTCAAGGAAATCCCGATGAAAATTGAACTTGGCGGCACTCCGTTTGCAAAGGCAACCCCGAAGTACATCGCCATGAACGGCGACATTTCCGTCACCAAGCCGTTCTCCATCCCGCTTTTCCCGATCCGCCCGTATGTCGGTGCCGGTCTCACTATGCACTGGAACACATTCATCCTCAATAACCGTTTTGTGGAAAAGGTCATGGACAAGGCTTTCGCAGACGGCGATTACCCGTCTGAATCCGATAAACTCGCCAAGGCTCTCGCCGAAAAGGTTGTCGATGCAGCCAAGGACGAAGGACTCAACAAGAGCATCGGTTTCCACCTGCTCGCAGGAGCTCGCTTCAAGCTCCCGATTATCCCGATTGCTGCCTACGCCAACGTCAAGTGCTACCTCGGCGGTGATTACGATAACGACATCGATGCCGGCCATTTCGCATTTGAAATCGGTGGCGGATTTGCCCTTTAATCCATCAAATTTGTAAGTCAATAAAGCAGGTTAGAAGAGAGTAGGTATTCTAGAATGACTCAAAATACAAGCAGCACGAACATCCTCATCATCGAAGATGAAATTGCCATTGCCGAAGGGCTCGTAGATCTCTGCGAACTCAACGGTTACCGCGTCAAGCACGTTGTTGACGGCGAAAGCGGCCTTGCCGAAGCACTTTCCGGACAGTACGGACTTGTACTGCTGGATCTC
>JAEEGK010027928.1_pt1 | contig 11359 bp, 9 predicted proteins | sample 8958771 | NCBI WGS metagenome assembly JAEEGK01 (sample SAMN16246547, study PRJNA631951) | gut metagenome | biome: gut microbiome; feature: rumen; material: SC-attached | host: Bos | place: Iran: Karaj | collected 2018-10 | reverse complement strand
CTGAGCGTTTTGCCCGTCGTGCACGCCATTTCTATAGCGAGTGCGAGCGTGTCGAGGCAGGTGTCAAGGCATGGCAGGAAGGCGACATCAAGCGATTCGGCCAACTGGTGTTTGAGAGTTGCGAGAGTTCCATGAACAACTACGAGTGCGGTTCGCCTGAGCTGATTGCCATCTACAAGATCATGCGCCAGACGCCAGGCATCTACGGAGGTCGCTTCAGCGGCGCAGGGTTCAAGGGAGCCTGCATCGCGCTCGTCGACCCAGCCTGCGAAGACTCCATCCGCGAACAGGTCACGAAGGCCTATCTGGCTCAATATCCGCAATATAAGGACAGCTTCCAGATATTCTTCTGCGATCCTGCCGATGGTGTCGACTTCATGTAGGCCCATGCCACAGAAACCAATTATCACTAACGCACACGCAAGACGAGAATGAAGAATGTTGTGATAGCAGCCGGATATGCCACGCGCCTCTATCCGCTCACCGAGAACTTCCCGAAGCCTCTGCTGCAGATAGGCCGGCGAACCATTTTGGATCGTATGCTCGACGACCTCGACGGCATACCAGACATCGACGAGCACATTATCGTGACCAACCATAAGTTTGCCGACATCTTCAGGGATTGGGCATCCAAGCGCGTTGGCGGCGGGCATGCTGAGGGTACTCCCGAGCGCAAGCCCATCCAAATCATCGACGATGGAACAACCACCAACGAGAACCGTTTGGGGGCTGTCCGCGACCTGCTGCTGGCCATCGAGCTTTGCCACATCGACGATGACGTGATGGTGCTCGCAGCCGACAACGTGTTGGACTTCTCGTTCCAGGGCTTTGTTGACTATTTCCGCCAGAAGCAGACCAGCATCATCATGTGCCACCACGAGCCTGAGCTCTACCGCCTGCAGCGGACTGGTGTCATAGCCGTCGACGACGACATGCGCGTGCTTTTAATGCAGGAGAAGCCCCAGGAGCCCGTGAGCCATTGGGCTGTGCCGCCTTTCTATATCTACAAGCAGAGCGACCTGCCCCTAATTCGCGACTGCCTCGCCCATGGCTGCGGCTACGATGCGCCAGGCAATCTGGCTCACTATCTGGCCGAGACCACCGTGCTCCATGCCTGGCCCATGCCCGGCCATCGGTTCGACATAGGCTCCCTCGACAGCTATGAGGAGGCGAAGGAGATGTTCAAGGAGTAATGATTTGTTCATGAAGCAAAGGAAGTCCTTTGACTTCTATAATTTCTTTAACTTCCGAAACTAAAACATAATTCGAATGAAAATACTTGTAACAGGAGCCGCTGGCTTCATTGGTTCAAAGCTGATGTTCATGCTTGCCCGCCGTGGCGATGAGGTAGTGGGCATCGACAACATCAACGATTACTACGACCCACGGCTGAAGTATGGCCGTCTGCGCGCATGTGGCATCACGTGCGCAGCTGCCGAGATGGAGTGGGGTGTGCCCTACCAGAGCATGTTACTGCCCCGCTGCCGCTTCATCCGCATGGCCATCGACGACAAGGAGTCGCTCGACGCGCTGTTCCAGCGTGAGCGTTTCGACAAAGTGATGAATCTTGCAGCACAGGCCGGCGTGCGCTACAGCATCACCAATCCCTATGCCTACCTGCAGAGCAACCTCGTGGGCTTCCTCAACATCCTCGAGGCCTGCCGCAACTTTGGCGTGCGTCACCTCATCTATGCCTCGTCGAGTTCCGTCTATGGCATGAACGAGAAGGTGCCCTACAGCGAGGACGACAAGGTGGTGTCGCCAGTGAGCCTCTATGCCGCTTCGAAGAAGAGCAACGAGCTCATGGCCCATGCCTACAGCAAGCTGTATGGCTTCGCCACATCGGGCCTGCGCTACTTTACCGTTTACGGTCCCTGGGGACGTCCCGACATGTCGCCCATGCTCTTTGCCCGTGCCATCAGCAAGGGCAAGCCCATCAAGGTGTTCAACCATGGCGACATGATTCGCGATTTCACCTATATCGACGATATCGTGGAAGGAACCATGGCGGTCATCGACCACCAGCCCGTTGCCGAGCAATGCGAGCATGGCGTGCCCTATAAGGTCTATAACATCGGCTGCAGCCATCCCGTGAAGCTCATGGACTTCATCTCAGAGATTGAGCAGGCATGCGGACGCGAGGCAGAGAAGGAGTTCCTGCCCATGCAGCCCGGCGATGTCTACCAGACCAATGCCGATACGACGAAACTGGAAACGGAATGTGGCTACAAGCCCCACTGGACGCTCCACGAGGGCATAGCGATGTTCATGGAATGGTATCAGTCGGAGAAGAATCCACTTCGATGAAGTTGCGCTGAATGAGTTCGGCCTGCAGACCGCTCACCATGCGCTCCAGCTGTTGGATGCGTGCCTGCGAGTCCGGACCCTGACGATATTTTTTATAGTAGGCCAATGCTGAGGAAAGGTACTCTTCGGCATTGGCTTTGTCGTTTGTCAACAGGTAGCAGAAGCCCATGCGGTAGTAGGCATCGGGCTTCTCGTTTTCATAACACACGCCGAGCATTTTCTCGTATAGGGGGATGGCCTGCTCGTACTCCTCCAGTTGGAAGTGGCTCTCGGCATCGCAATAGTAATAGACCGAACGTTCGTGGGGGGCAAAAACCTCCATTTTCGGCATCACCGAGTCGAGCAGCTCCGTAGCTTTGCCGTACTCCCATTCGTAGTAGTAGCACACGCCCATGTAGGCCAGGAAGCGCGGGTTCAGCTTGTAGCGTTTGCTCAGTTTCTCGAACAGCAGCAGCGCCTCGTGGTATTTGCGGCCCTGGAAGTAGTCGATGGCCATGCCCAGCTGGTCGCTGTCGCGTGTCTGTGCGCCAGCGTCGGTTGCCACAAAGGGCATCAGCAGCATGAAGAGCATGATCAGCGTTTGTTTCATGTTTTTTATTTGAGCCTTTGGCTGTTGGCTATTGGCTATTGGCCATTGGCTGTTAGCTGTTAGCTGTTGGCTGTTGGCTGTTGGCTGTTGAGCCGACAAGGTTAGGTATGGGCAAAAATTGTATATTTGCGACCTTTTTTCAAGAACAAACAATCCAAGTATATGGAAAAGACCGAAAATAAAGGCAAAGTTTTCTTATTCAACACCTTATCGAAGAGGAAAGAGCTGTTCAAACCGATCACGCCCGACCATGTGGGGCTTTACGTCTGCGGTCCGACCGTCTATGGCGAACCGCATTTGGGCCATGCGCGTCCGGCGGTGACCTTCGACGTGGTGTTCCGCTACCTGACGCACATCGGATACAAGGTGCGTTACGTCCGCAACATCACCGATGTGGGCCATCTGGAGCATGATGCCGACGAAGGCGAGGACAAAATCGCCAAGAAGGCCCGTTTGGAGCAGCTCGAGCCCATGGAGGTGGCGCAGTACTACATGGACAGTTACCACCGCGCCATGGACGCCCTCAACGTGAAGGGACCCTCCATCGAGCCCCGCGCGTCCGGCCACATCATCGAGCAAATCGAGATGGTGCAGCAAATCCTCGACAAAGGCTACGCCTACGTGTCGGAAGGCTCCGTCTATTTCGATGTGGAGAAGTTCGACAAAGATTTCGGCTACGGCAAGCTGTCGGGCCGGGTGCTGTCCGAACTGATTGCCAACACCCGCGAGTTGGACGGGCAGAGCGAGAAGCGCAACCCCGCCGACTTCGCCCTTTGGAAGAAGGCGTCGCCGGAGCACATCATGCGTTGGAATTCCCCGTGGAGCGTCGGCTTCCCGGGCTGGCACATCGAATGCACCGCCATGAGCACCAAGTACTTGGGCGAACAATTCGACATTCACGGCGGCGGCATGGACCTGCTGTTCCCGCACCACGAGTCGGAGGTCTGCCAGAGCACCGTGGCCAACGGCAAAAGCTCCGTCAAATACTGGATGCACAATAACATGATCACCATCGAAGGGCAGAAGATGGGCAAGTCGCTGGGCAACTTCATCACGCTCAATGAGTTCTTCACCGGCAACCATCCCAAGCTGGAGAAAGCCTACTCCCCGATGACGATACGTTACTTCGTGCTTCAGGCCTCCTACCGCGGCACCGTCGATTTCAGCAACGCTGCACTGCAGTCCGCCGAGAAAGGCTTGGAGAAGCTGTACGCCGCCGAGCGTCACCTCGACAGCCTGAAGGCCGGAGCCACCTCTACCGAAAATATCGAAGCCCTGCAAGAGCGCTGCTACGAGGCGATGAACGACGATTTCAACACTCCGAAGGTGATTGCCGAGCTGTTCGACGCCGTGCGCATCATCAACGCCGTGAAGGACGGTCACGCCACCCTCACCGCAGAGGACATCGAGCTGCTGAAGACCACGTTCCGCGAATTCTTCTTCGACATTTTGGGCATCAAGCCCGAGTTGGCACAAGGCGACACCCGCGAGCACGACGCGCTCGAAAAAGCCATGCAATTGGTTTTGGACATGCGCAAGACGGCCAAGGCCGAGAAAAACTGGGCGCTGTCGGACAAGATCCGCGACGACCTGAATGCCGCCGGCATCGTGGTGAAAGACACCAAGGACGGCGCGGAGTGGAGTTTGGCGTAACGCGAATCTCCGCGTATCGCGCGAATACACACAAAAATAAAGGGGCGTAATTCATTGCGCCCCTTTTTCACACACTAACTGTCTAGTTTTTAAGCGGTTTACCGTTTCACAAACTGTTTCGTCACCGCGCCCTTGTCCGTGGACACGCGCACGAAATACATGCCGGGGGCGAGGCCGGAGACATTGATCTGTAAGGACGAATCATTATTCACCCCAACAACGGTGCGGACAACCTTCCCGTAAACATCAAACACCTCGACACCCGAACATTGTGCATTGTTCATTGTACATTGTACATTGACGACGTCCTTCGCCGGATTCGGATATACCGTCACGTTGTCTTCCAAAGCATAATCCCCCACCCCGTTGTTGTAAAAATGGACGTGGAAGGTCAGTTCTGGACCGGTTTCCTGGATATTCGTGATCTCGAAGCTGTGCTCTGGCGTGCCGTCGGTGAGATACGGATGCGGGTCGGTAGTCGGGCCGAAACTGGTGCGGCCGACGGCTTGGCTGAAATAAGCGTTGTAAATGTTGCCGTCCACGGTATCCACATCGCTGCCCGGCCGGAAAATCCAGTACTGGTGCGCCCGGTTGTAGAAATCGAAGAAGGCATTGGCGAACATGCCGTTATAGTCCATGCTCACCGTGTCGTTCCAACGCGCGATCAACAGGCCGGTGCCGGGAATCCCCTCGTCGAAAAGGTCTTCCTGGCGGCGGTATTCGAAGACGTACCACTGGTTCGGATCAATCTGCGAACGGATGTAATAGCAGTTCTGCGACGGGCTGGACCCGACACTCTGCAGCGTGTAGTCGCCGTCCTCCGTGATTTCTATCGGATCATCGGAAACATGCAGGATTTTGTTCTTGTAAATGGCGGCCATCTGGTTGTTCTGATAGTTGCTGCACATCATGTCCCACGTTCCTGCAGCTGTAATGTTTCCGTAATTGATGTAATGGTAAAGGTCTGGCAGGTTGAGCGAATGCCCCATCTCGTGCCGGAAAACATGCGCGCTGAACAACGAGGGGCTGGCTCCTTCGAACTCGAAATTGAATGTGTTGATTCTCAATCCGTTGATTTTCGGTTCATCGTTCAACGAATCATACGGGAAGTATTCCATGTGCGGCCAAAGGATAGTCGCCCATTCGCCCGTGCCGCCTTTCACAATGACACTTAGGTTATCGACCATGCCGTCGTCGTTGCCGTCCAAAACGATACCGGGATCCACCAGCCCCATCGAATCGACATAACGGACGATACGACCCAACAGCTGCGCCTCGCGCATGGAAACGCCCATGAACGGATTCGGTTCCGTGTAGCCGATGGGATTCCACGAAGTATATGGCTCAAAATATGCACGCGGATACGAATCCTGATAGGAGACAATCTGCCCGTTCTGGATGTTGTTGGTGTATATCGTGTTGTAATGAATTCTTCCATACGACATGACATCGTAGAAATTATAGACACTGAGAAAACCCGGTGTCCGCCCGTTGAACATGGTATCAATGGACGCAAAGGAATGGTTGATTTCCGCATCATCGGCAAAACGGACAAACACGACCAAATTGGTATATTCAGTGGTCGTCTGCGCCCGCAGCACTCCAGCCGTGCCAAAAACCAACGAAAATAAAATTGTCTGCCATAAAACGACAGCTACAGAAAATCTTTTTTTCATTCTTAATTCTTAATTCTAAATTCTTAATTTACAGTTTCTTCCGCAGCCGCGCCACGGGAATCCCCAGTTGTTCGCGGTATTTGGCGACGGTGCGGCGGGCGATATTATAGCCTTTCGCACTCAGCATGGAGCACAGTTTGTCATCGGAGAGCGGTTTCTTCTTGTCCTCGGCTTCTACCAAATCGTTCAGCGTCTGCTTGATTTCCTTGGACGAGATGTCATCATCGTTCACCGCCTCGGAGAAGAGGTGCTTGAGCGGAATCACGCCGAAATCGGTCTGCACGTACTTGCTGTTCGAGACCCGCGAAATCGTAGAAATGTCCGCCCCGACCTCCTGCGCTATCGTTTTGAGAATCATAGGTTTAAGTTTCCGATTGTCGCCCGTGAGGAAATACTCGCGCTGGTGTTGCATGATGGCGTACATCGTACCGTAGAGCAACTTGTCACGCATGTCAAGGGTTTTAATGAACTGGTTCCCTTCATCGACATACTTCTTCATGAAACGATCGGCCTCCGCCTTGCGACGGTTGTATTCCTCTTTGGACAAAAACCGATACGCATTGCTGAACTCCTTGTTAATACGCACTTTGGGAACATATTCTTTGTTCAACGTAAGCATAAGATTCCCTTCGCAGTTAGTGATGAGAAAATCCGGGATGATGGTTTCGGCGTTCTTCTGAAGCGGCGAATCCTGCGAGACAGGCCGCGGGTCGAGTTTTTGGATTACATCCAAGGCGGCTCTCAGTTCTTCGTCCGACAAAGACATCTGCGTCAGGATTTTGTCATAGTGCCGTTTGGTCAGCAGGTCAAAATACTGCGTGATGAGGATGCGGGCGTTGGCGTGCGCCGGCGTTTGGTCGGGAATGCGGTCGAGCTGCAGCAGCAGGCACTCCTGCAGGGTGCGCGCGCCGGTGCCGGGAGGATCCAACTCCTGCACGAAATGCGTCAACACATACTCCACCTCTTCCCTATTTGTCTGCAAGTTCTCCGTGAAAAGCAACTCGTTGACAATCGCCTGCAAGTCAGCATGCAGGTATCCGCTGTCATCCAGCGTGCCCATCAAATAGGTGGCAATCTGTGCCTGCCGGTCGGTCATATCCATCTCGCCGAGCTGCCACTGCCAGCGTTCACGCACCGACTCGTAATAGACTTCCGCCTTTGGGTTTCGAAGCGAGTCGTCAGGCGCATTCTGCTTCGCGATGTATTTTTCCAACTGCTGATCCGAGAAACCGTCGTCATAATCTTCACTGTCTCGATAAAATTCTTCATTAAAGATCTCATCGTCAGGAAGTTGTTCATTAGACAGTTCCAATGGATCGCCGTTGTCGTCATATTCCTCGCGAGGGGTGTCGTCCGTGTTTTCCGCAGGCATCTCCCCGTCATCCTCATCGTAAATTTCCAACGCCGGGTTGTCGTCCACGACATTGCGGATTTCCTGCTCCAAGGAGGCGTACGGAATCTCCACCAGATGCATCAGCTGCAGCGTCAACGGCAGGCCAACCTGCCGTTGGACGTTTTTCTGCTCTAACGATAGACTGTTATTCGGATTTGGCATATAATCAACTAAAATTCAGCATTTTGCGGAGTACGCGGGAAGGGGATGACATCGCGGATGTTGGTCATGCCGGTGACGAACAGCAGCAGGCGTTCGAAGCCGAGACCGAAGCCGGAGTGCGGCGCGGAACCGAACTTGCGGGTATCGAAGTACCACCAGTATTGCTCTTCCGTCATGCCGAGTTCGTGGACGCGGTTCAGCAATTTCTGATAATCCGCTTCGCGTTCGGAACCACCGATGATTTCGCCGATGGTCGGGAACAGCACGTCCATAGCACGCACCGTCTTGCCGTCGTCGTTCTGCTTCATGTAGAACGCCTTGATCTCCTTCGGATAGTCGGTCAGAATGACGGGCTTTTTGAAATGGTTCTCAACGAGATAGCGCTCGTGCTCCGACTGCAGGTCGATGCCCCACTTTACGGGGAAGTCGAACTTCTTGCCCGATTTTTCCAGAATTTCGATGGCTTCGGTGTAGCCCAGACGCACGAAGTCGTGGCTGATGACGAACTTCATCCGCTCGATCAACTCCTTGTCGAACATGTCATTGAGGAATTGGAGGTCGTCCATGTTGTTGTCAAGGGCATACTGCACAAGGTACTTGATGAAGTCCTCGGCGAGGTCCATGTTGTCTTTGATGTCGTTGAAGGCGACTTCGGGCTCGATCATCCAGAATTCGGCCAAGTGGCGCGGTGTGTTGCTGTTTTCGGCGCGGAACGTGGGGCCGAAGGTGTAGATGTTGCCCAGCGACAAAGCACCGAGCTCGCCCTCCAACTGGCCGGATACGGTCAGACTGACGTGTTTGCCGAAGAAGTCCTTGCTGTAATCGACCTTGCCTTCCGGGGTTTTCGGCAGGTTGTTGGGATCAAGGGTCGATACCGTGAACATCTCGCCGGCACCCTCCGCATCCGATGCGGTGATGAGCGGGGTGTGGAAGTAGAAGAAACCCCTGTCGTTGAAGTATTTGTGGATGGCGTAGGCCATGGCGTGGCGCAAACGGAGCACGCAGCCGAAGTAGTTGGTTCTCGGACGGAGATGCCCGATTTCACGGAGGAATTCCATGCTGTGCCCCTTCTTCTGCAGCGGGTAGCTTTCGGGGTCGGCTGTGCCGTAAACCTCGATTTCTTTGGCCTGGACTTCCACCACCTGGCCTTTTCCCTGCGACTCCACGAGGGTGCCCACCACGCGAAGGCATGAGCCCGTGGTGATCTTCTTCATCGTTTCGTCGTCGAAATTGGCGAGGTCGGCCACGATTTGCAGGTTATGGACGATGGAACCGTCGTTCAATGCGATGAACGCCACTGCATTGTTGCCGCGCTTCGTGCGCACCCATCCCTTGACACAAACCTCTGTGCCAATGCCGATTTCACTGTAATGCTTGATTGCATCGATAATTCGTGTTCTTTTCATTATTTGTGGTGTTTTTGTTTTTCATATATATGAAACGGTGCACGCACCGTCTTTACTATTCCCTAATCACTATACCCTATTAATTCTCCTTGGTGGTGGTTTCGGCGGCTTCGATGATGGTGATGAAATCGCCGCTTTTGAGGGAGGCGCCGCCGATAAGGCCGCCGTCGATGTCCTCGTTGGCAAACAGGTCGATGGCGTTCTTGGCGTTGCAGCTGCCGCCATACAATATGTAGGTGTTGTAGGCGATTTCCGTGCCGTATTTCTTCTCGACGAGGCTGCGGATGAACTTGTGCATCTCCACGGCCTGGGCCGGTGTGGCGGTCTCGCCGGTGCCGATGGCCCAGACGGGCTCATAGGCGATGACGACGTGCTCGAAATCCTCTTTTTTCAAATGGAAAAGTGTCTCCTTGATCTGCTTCTCCACCACCTCGAAATGTTTGCCTGCTTTGCGTTCCTCAAGGGTTTCGCCACAGCAAACCACGGGTATCAGCTGCTGTTCCATCAGGCGGTCCACCTTCTGGGCGATGACCTCGTTGCTCTCGTTGAAATATTTGCGACGCTCGGAGTGGCCCACGATGCAGAATTCCACGCCAAGTGCCGACAGCATGGTGGCGGAAATTTCACCCGTGTAGGCACCGTTGTTGAACTGGCTGCAGTTCTGTGCACCTGCGTAAAAGTTGGACTCTTCGGCCAGGTCGGTGGCAAGTTCCAGATAAGGGTAGGGGGGACATACCACCACCTCCGTCTGAAGGTTGTAGTCGGCAAGCCCCTCTTGGATGGCGTTCAGCAAATCATCCGCCTCCTCGAAGGTGAGGTTCATTTTCCAGTTTCCGATAACTAATTTTGATTTCATATCTATAGATTTTGTTTTTTTGTGGGAATGAAAATATATTCAATACAAAGAATTAACAGCGTGGTAAACAACGTGTTGGCGAAAATGACAAGCAGGGTGTGGTGGAACTGACGGAAGGAGAATACCTCCAGCATGGTGATGATGAGCTGGTGTGCCAAGGTCATCAATAGGGTGTAGGTCAGCAGCCAGCTGAAGTCTTTTTTGCCGGGAACAGGCACTTCCGTGTCGTTTTTCTTCTTGTTGACGTTCAGTGCGTTCATCAGGTAGGGACGGAGCAGGATGAAGGTCATGCAGGCGGAGGCGTGGATGCCGTAGGTGAATTGGAAAATGTCCACGACAAAGCCGGTGGCGAAGGCGATGGCGTACTGCGCCGATTTGGGCAGGTCGAGCGGAAGCAGGAACAACGCCAGCAGATATACACTCGGATTGAGGAAGCCGAAAAGGTGTATGTGGTTGAAGATGAGTACTTGAAGCCCCACCATCAGGAGAATGCGCAGGATGTTGGACGTCGTTTTATTCATCTTCTTTCATGTTTGATTTAAGGGTTTCCAGTTCCTCGCGGTAGAGGTTCCGCACGATGTACACCGTGTTGATATGGTTGAAGTCGGTGGCGAGCTGCACCTTCAGGGTGAGGAAGCTGGCCGTGGGGTTCTTGCTCTTTTCGGAAACGGTGCCGATGAGGATGTCGCTGGGGAAAATGTTGGAGTAGCCGCTGGTCAACACCGAGTCGCCCTCATTGATGTTGAGGTGTTCGGGAATGTCTTCAAGATAGACTGACTGCGGGTCGCCATACCGCCATGTGATGGTTCCCAACTGGTTGGCAGGCTGTACTTTCGCACTGATCTGGCAATCGGGATGGAGCAGCGAAATGACGGTGGCGAAGTGCTTTGACACGTCACTCACCACGCCCACAACTCCGTCCGCCGACAATACGGCCATGTCGGTGACGATGCCGTCTTCCGAGCCTTTGTCAATCATCAGATAGTTGTTTTTCTTGTGGATGGTGTTGTAGATGACGTTGGCGGAGGTGTATTCGTAGAGCCGCACGCGCTTGGTACGCCCCAGTGTGTCGGTATAATTGCCTTCCACGCCCGTGACCGAGTCGCTGCTGACGAGGAAGTTGCTTTCTTGCGCATTCAGCAGCTCCAGATTCTGACGGGTCAGGTACTGGTTCTCTTTGTTGAAGTTGAAGTGGCGCACCACCCCGTAGCATAGCCGGTTTATGGGTGTGGTGAGCACCTTCGTGACCCGTGCCAGCGCAAATCCCGGGTAATTCATCGTCCTTGAAATCATCACCATACACAAAATTTGCAGCAC
>JAEEGK010027926.1_pt1 | contig 11359 bp, 11 predicted proteins | sample 8958771 | NCBI WGS metagenome assembly JAEEGK01 (sample SAMN16246547, study PRJNA631951) | gut metagenome | biome: gut microbiome; feature: rumen; material: SC-attached | host: Bos | place: Iran: Karaj | collected 2018-10 | reverse complement strand
AGTCTTTTGTTTCAGCCCAAGGCTTTACGATATAGTACTCAGGAAGTGGTGTTACTTCTCTGATTCCATCAAGGGCTGCAAGAGAAGCCTTTGCATAAGCATTTGCCTGCTCCCAGTCTTCACCATCAAAAGCAGATTCAGCTTTTTCAAGGTTATCCTTAGCTGAAGTATAAGCCATTGGGAAGGTATTTGGAGCATCAATCTTTTCTGCGTAAGCAATCTGATTCTTAGCGAGCTTAATATTGTTTTCAGCTTCGCCGCGAGCCATCATCATCTTGATATATGCTTCAGAAAGAGCAGCATTTTCTTCTGCTTTCTTTGAGTACTCAACAGCATCATCATACTCTCCGGCATCAAGTGCAATTTCTGCCTTTTTAGTATATTCATCTGCAAGCTTCTGGAAGGTATTGTTTTTATAGCTAACTGCAAAAACAGAAGCGGCAAGTAAAGCAATTGTCAAAATTGAAATAATCTTTTTCATAATTACTTAGCCTCCGATTCATCAATTTCATCCTCAAGCTCTTCGGCAATATCTGCCTCTGCTGCTTCTGGATCTTCATAATCATCAGCTTCGAGGAGAACGGTATCTTCATCTTCAATACCTTCTACCTTTTCTGTGATTGGAGCCTTAACATCAGCTTCTTCTGCAAACTTTTCGCTTTCTGCTACACGCTTCTTAGCTTCTTCGATTGCAGCCTGAGCAGCGGCACGTTTTTCAGAAACATCTTTGTAAAGGTAGTTAAGCTGTTCTGCTGCAGACTTATACTTTTCTGTAGCCTTCTTAGCGTTCTGCATTGCATAGAGAGAGTCGCCGCTTGTAATGAGGTCTGTAGCCTCTTTATATTCAGCCTTACGTGCAACACCAGCCTTTACGCTGTCTGCATTTCTCTTTGCTTCCATTGCATTTTCGCGTTCTTCTTTAGCAATCTTTTTGTAAGCAACATTGATTACTGTATTGAAATCCTTTACGGCATTTTCTGCATTTACAAAAACAGACTTGTCAAAATCATCTGAGTTTGAATTGAAAGCAGCTTCTACCTTTTCGAGATTTCCAACACCGCGGTTGTAGTCGTTCTTTGCATAAGAATCGTAACCGTTTTCATCGATTTCTTTTTTTGTTTCTACTGCAGTGCTGTAATTAGCAAGCAGATTATAGCGGTCAATGATTGATTTTGCTGCAGCATCAGGATTGTCGCTGTCTTTAAGTCCGGCAAGCAGATAGTCAAGCTTACTCATCTGATCAGGACAATTCTTATCAGCACCTGCATCAATTGCAGCCTTTCTTGCATCATTAATCTGTTCCATAAGCTGGGCAAGTTTTGCAGCTTCTGAAAGTCCCTCATCGGCTATGTTTTCTGATAAATCTTCAACTGCTTCTGTTACTTCTGGAGCCTCTGGAGTCTCGTCTTCTGCAGCTGGTTTTGAACCGCAGGAAATAAAGAACAGAAGGGTGAAAATAGAAAGAAGGATAATACTAACTTTCTTCATATTTACCTCACGTTTAATATATATATGGTATAATTTTACTATATAATTTCTAATCTTACAACGATAATTTAAATGGAGGAAGAAAAATGGCTGACGACTTCTCATTTAAAATTGAAAAAAGTCTTGGAACTGTTGCTGAAGGAAAAGGCGGCTGGAATCTGGAATTGAATCTTGTTTCCTGGGGTGGAAGACCTGCTAAATATGATTTACGCAGCTGGTCACCTGATCACCAGAAAATGGGAAAAGGTTCAACCTTTACTGCAGATGAACTTAAAGCACTGAAAGAACTTCTCAGCACTCTTGAGATAGAGTAGAAAGCTGAGCCCCATTTTTAATAACGATTTCATAAATCATTTTTTGAAGAAGCACATCCTCCATCTGGGAACCACCTGAACGGATTTCCATATCTGTTGATGCAAGGACCGCAAGAATAGCGGCCGTCTGTCCCATTGTCCAAACTTTAGCTGCACTACGATATTGTTTCTGGAGCATCTGCTGCGGAATAGCCTGCTCACCTCTTTTATGCCAGTCCTGTAACTTTCTAAAACAGGAAGCCAGCCCTGCAATTATCATTACAGAAGAATTTTCTTTTGAAAGCCTGATTTTCTGTAAAATCTGAAGACCTTTTTCAAGACGAACCGGAGCCTGATCGCTGCTGTTTGCAAGCTCACGGAACAAGCTGAAGGCATTTTCTTCACGGCTGTGTGTAAGAACTGATTCTACATCAGCTTCTGTAATTTCGTGGTCTTTTGGAAAAAGAACAAAAAAGCGTGAGCACTCTGCAGCAAGCGACTGAGTATTATTTTCAATCAATTCAAGAACAAGTTTTGCTGCACCCTGCTGGATTCTATATCCATTTTTGCTGAAATAACTTGTAACCCACGGAAGCTTTTCATTCTCAAACATTTCCCAGAACTTTTTGCGGTTACTGTTTGGAACAAGTTTTTCCAGCTTTGAATCTACACTGATTTCATCTGAAATAAGAATAAGAATTGCAGATGGATCTGGATTTTCCAGCCAGTCTGCAATCATCTGTACATCATCCTTTTTCTTTATAAGCTCGGCGTTCCGGCAAATAACACAAACACCATCAGAAAACAAAGTACCACTCTGTAAGATTGTCATAACTTCATTGAGTGGAGTTTCGAGAAGATAAAATGAATGCTCATCTATTACACCAAACTGTTTTTTATGAGCAGCCTTTACGGCTTCTACAGCTTCGTTTCGTTTTCCGAATTCAGGTCCTGTGTAAAGATAAATAGGATTTGCTTTTGCCATTTTTAGTAAGTTCTTACGATGTTTGAAAGTATGCCAACAATGCGGACATCTGTACAATAAATTGCCTGAAAATCAGGATTCTCTGGTTGAAGACGGATTCTTGAAGATTCCTTGTAATAACGCTTCAGAGTTATCGCATCATCAATTACAGCAACAATAATCTGACCATCCTGAGCGGTAGATGACTGTTCTACAACGGCAAGGTCACCATCGAGAATTCCGGCATTAACCATGCTCTGTCCACGAACGCGAAGTGCAAAATAACTCTTGCCAGGGCGAACAAAGGGCTCTGTAAGATTAACGTATCCATCAAGATTTTCTTCACTCAAAAGAGGTTTGCCAGCTGCAACTGTTCCTAAAAGAGGAACCTTGCTGATATATGTCTGAGGTTCTTTGTCACGGCAATCTGAGAGAACACGGATTGAACGAGCTTTCTTCTGGCTCTGAGAAAGGAAACCTTTTTTCTGCAAAGCGAGAATATGATCCTGTACAGCACGAAGAGAAATACCAAAATGCTCACTAATATCGCGGACTGTTGGCGGATAAGAATTTTCTTCTGAATAAGAAGATATATAATTCAACACCTCTTTCTGTCGGTCTGTAATCCCTCTCATTCTGCCCTCCTACTCTTCTTCAAATTTGCTGTTAAAAAGCTCCTCGATTACAGAGGCTGCCTCTGATTCATCCGGACCAACAACCTGCATTGTAAGCTGAGTATTATATCCAGCTCCCATTGCGATGACGCCCATGATAGATTTTGCATTTACTGTTGCTCCATCACGAGTTAGGGTAATTTCGCTTTCAAACTTGTTTGATGTCTGAGCGATAATTGCCGCAGGTCTTGCGTGGATTCCTGCCCTGTTCTGAACTGTTAAAATCTTCTCGATCATATTAATTTCCTTGGCAGCCTCTCTGCCCCGTTTTATATTTTAGTAAGAATCGTCGTTGCCGTTATATACGGACTGCGCTTCTCCTGTTTCAATCCATTTAAGAACATTCTGGTTAAAGTCTTTTGCAGAATTATATCCCATATTCTTAAGACGCTCGTTCATAGCGGCAGCCTCAATAATAATAGGAAGGTTTCGTCCAGGACGAACCGGTATTTCAATTACAGGAACTTTTACTCCAAGAAGTTCTTTGTATTTTGATTCGGTACCAAGACGGTCGTAAGCCTTTGAAGAGTTCCAGTCTTCAAGCTGAACAATAAGCTGAACTTCCTTCTGGTCGCGGATGGCACCAACCCCATAAAGCTGGGAAATATTTATAATTCCAAGACCTCGGATTTCCATATGGTGGCTGATTACAGTATTTGCACCGCGACCAAGAATGATGTTTCCATTAACACAGCGGATTTCAATAATATCATCAGCTACAAGTCGATGTCCGCGTTCAACAAGTTCAAGTGCGGTTTCACTCTTACCTACTCCAGAATGACCTGCAAGAAGGATTCCAATACCGTAAACTTCAACAAGTACACCATGGAGTGTCTGATGTGGCGCAAACTGATTTGCAAAAACACGAATAATACGGTTTGAAAATTCTATAGAGGTAAGACTCGTTTGAAGAAGCGGACAATAACTTTCTTCTGCAATGTTTCGGAAATCTTCTGTAGGCTCAAGATTGTATGTAAAAATGCAGCAAGGCATTTGTGAGCGGAAAAAGTTTCGGATGGAATCGGTATTTTTTTCTTTGTGAAGTTTCTGCAGATAAGCTACTTCACCGCGACCAAAAACCTGTACGCGGTTGCTGGCAAAAGATTCATAAAAACCTGAAAGTGCAAGCCCCGGACGGTTAAGTTCAGGCACCGTAATAGCTCGTGGTAATCCGCGGCGCCCGGCGATACACTTTAAATCAAGAGCATCGTGCCCTGAAAGTTCGAGGTCTAGCAAATCAAGTACTGTAAATTTCTTATCTGCCATACGCGTTTACTATACACAGTTTAAGATATCTTATCAATAGAGAAATGTTTTTTAAATCAAAATTTGTTTTTTCGCAAAACCCGTGTTACTATAATATACAGAAAGGCCCGCGTATACGGGATTACATCACTTACAGCCGGAGTAAAGCAAATTTGCTCCAAAGGAGACAACTATGACACCATCAATTAACGCAGTAGGATTTACACTTGAGCAGAAGCAGTCTGATATGATTGAGTCAAAACTTAAGAGAATTGCTTATGCCGATGAACTGATTGTCGATTTACTTATGAAAATCAAGCACGACAAGGCTTATGTATTTGATACAACCGTAAACTTTAAGTGGGGAACACAGGCTCACGTTACAGGAGAAGATTTTGATTTCGGAGCTGCCTTGAACAAGATGATGGATGTGCTTGATAACAAAATCAAGAAGGAAAAAGATAAGGTTCAGCAGAAGTAAATTGCCAGGCTAATCCATATGAACGGTCTGTACCAAAAGTACAGGCCGTTTTTTTATCGCTTATATGAATTTTTGAGTCCAAGTTGGGCACGATATTTTGCGACCGTACGGCGTGCGATCCGGGCACCTTTTTGATTCAGCAATTCACAGAGCTTTTGATCTGAAAGATTTTCGTTACCCTGTTCAGAAAGTACTTCCTTAATTTTTTCTTTGATTCTTTCGGAAGAGATTGTTTTACTGCCATCACGATTTGAAACTCCGGAAGTGAAAAAATACCAGGCAGGAAATAATCCCCATTCAGTCTGTATATATTTGCTGCCATTTTTGGCAGATGTTCGTGAAACCGTTGATTCATGGATTCCTAATTCCTGAGCAATCTGGCGACGGGTAAGAACCTTGAGATGGCCCGGCCCTTTTAGGAAAAAGTTTTTCTGGGCTCGAACAATTGCACAGCCCTGCATAACAATCGTAGATTCCCGGTATTGCAGTGAGTTTATAAAAGCCTGGGCCTTAGCTACATTTTCCTTATCCATTTTGAACTCAGGAGAAATGCGTACCTCTGGCAAAGCTCCGGAAGCATATTTAATCTGAAAGTGATAATCTGGATTTATAGAAACAAGGCCGCGCGAATAATCATCATCTGCAGGACCATTTTCTTTTGTTACAATTAAAACAACGTCCGGGCGGCCTGTGTCTGCACCAGCTTCTGTATTATAGCCCTGGGCCGGATGCGGATTAAGTGAGAGAATAAATTTAAGAGCTGAGGCCGCAGCTTCTTCATCAAGTGAAAGTGAATCGATTGCAGAAGTATCAGCGAAGGCTTTTTTATGAAACGAATTCTTAAAATCAATAAGTTTGCGGCTGATCTTCTGTGCCTCAGGCGGGTTCACAAAATCAAGATGTCCATCAAGAATAAAGAGTGCAAGGGGATCAGGATTTTCGGAAAGCCGAGCCTGAATTAAAAGACTTTCCTCTGGAGTACGGCAGCAGGTTCCGACAGGATCAAGAGACTGAACCATTTTAAGACAGCGTTCAAGAAGTTCTTTTTCTGCAGCAGGATTTTTTCGCGGCAGAAAAGTTTCTGGCGAAAGCATTGAACCGTAAAAGCCGTTTTTATCGAGATTATAAATCAGCTTGGTACACAAATCATGTTCTGCATCAGAGATTTTCATTGCATTCAACTGATGAAGAAGATGAGCCTGAAGTGTCTCTCCATAGTCCTGCTGATTTTCGAGAATCTGCTGATATTGATCTGATGTTGCTGAATTACTGAAGGATGCAGAATAATTTTCACCGCTGCTTAAACTTCCTCTGCGGGAAGAAGGTTCACTTACAATTTCAAGAGCCGGATTTTCGCTGACGGCTTTGTAGATTTCATTACGCAAAGCCTCATTTCCCATCGCAAGATAATTGAGGGTTGTAATCTGAACCTGAGAAAGCTTTTGAATCTGTTTTTGAACAAGTTTTTGCTCAAGTCTCAAGGAAGCATCCATCTTTATAATCCGATTTAATTATAGCATAAAAGCCGGTCAAACTGTATACTTGCATCTATGAAAAAGATTGAAGATTTTGGAATCCGTGTACCGGAAATCCTTTTGCCAAAAAATATTGATGTAAAGAGCTGGTCTGTAATTGCCTGCGACCAGTATACCCAGGATTTAGATTACTGGAAAAAAGCCGAAGCTGCTGCAGCCGGAAAACCTTCCACACTGAATTTGATTTTACCTGAAGTTTATTTGAACTCACCTGATAAGCCTGCAAGAATTGAGAAAATCAGAGAGACTATGAAGTCATACATTGCAGAGGGCGCCGGCTCACAGGGCAGCGTATTTGCAGAAGCCCGCAAAAGCATGATTTATATAGAAAGAAAGACTGCTTTCGGACGCATGCGCCGTGGTCTTGTTACTCAGATTGATCTGGAAACTTACGAATGGAAACCTTTCAGTACAGCAAATATCCGCGCAACAGAAGCAACTATTGTAGAACGCATTCCGCCTCGTATGGAGATTCGCCGCGGTGCTCCGCTTGAGCTGCCACACATTATGCTCTTGGTTGATGATAAAGATGATTTACTGATTGGTGGAGCAGGAGACAGCGTAAAGAGTAAGACTCCACTGTACAAGGGCGAGTTGATGTGTAACGGAGGTTCAATTACAGGCTGGGCTGTAGAAAGCGAAGCTGAACTTGAGCGCGTGACCGAAGCCGTATCAAAAATCGCAGAGAAAAATCGTGCTGCTGACGGATCAACTTTTCTGTTTGCTGTAGGAGATGGAAACCATTCTCTTGCAACTGCTAAAGCTGTTTGGGATGAGTATAAGGCTTCACTGGTTGCCGGCGGTGCTGATGAGGCAGCTTTGCGTGACTGCCCTGTCCGCTATGCTCTTGTTGAAATTGTTAATATCTATGATACAGGTTTGACTTTTGAGCCAATTCACCGCGTTATTTTTGACTGCGATGTTGAAGGCTTGATTAAGCACCTTACAGAAAAACTTGGCGGAAGTGTGAGCGAAGTTAGTGGCGCTGGAGAGCTTGAAGCTGCTGTAAAAGCATCTCATGCTGATTTTGGATTTGCTTACAAGACTGGTGGTGCACAGAAATATATGCTGCTTAAAACAGGAATTACAGAGCTCGCAGTTGCGAGACTGCAGCCGGAAATTGACAGCTTCTTAAAATCAGCTGATGCTGCAAAGAAACCTGAAATCGATTACATCCATGGTTCAGAAGAAGTTCTTAAACTTGGTGAGCGTGATAACGCAGTTGGCATTCTGCTTCCGCCAATTGCAAAGGATTCTTTCTTTGAAACAATCAGTGGACGTGGTCCATTACCACGCAAGAGTTTTTCAATGGGAGAGGCTGACGAAAAGAGGTTCTACCTTGAGTGCCGCAGACTCTTCAAATAATTCTGCAACCTTTTGACATCTTTTTTTACACAAATCGAAAATGCCGTTTTCGTCCTTTTGAACCAGGATGGAACGGCGTTTTCCTTTATCCCTGGCATTGAGAGTGCAGACTGCTTCGAAGGTGGTACCGCTGCCAGCGAAAAAGTCCAGAATGAGAGCGTCTGAAGGCTGGCGCGTAATTTCGATTAAATGTTTGATGAGACTGACAGGCTTTGGATTATCGAAGGCGCCGTTCTGCCCAAGGAGTTCATCTAAATGGTGCTGGGCAGCCCGCGTTGTTTCCTGCGGTTCAATAATATTGCGCGGAATTACCTCAGACTCTTCTTGGTTAAAAATCTTTACTCTGGGAACCTTGTCGTAAGCTGGAGCCTGCCCCCAGAAAATGCGGTTATCTGCAATCAGTTCCTTCATATGGGCTTCATCTGTCTGCCACTGACGGGTCCAGACTTTGCCGCTCGGAGAAACTATCGAATAGTAGTTTTTGTGATTTGGATTTGAACGTTTTTCTGTAAAAGAGATACTGCCCGAAAACCAGTTACCTCGAGGATCGTTATCGGCGTTGGTGGTTGCCCAGTCTGTAGTCTGAACTTCGCGGAAGGCAGGCAGTTGCTTTTTATCACGGGCATAACAAAGGGTATGCTGCTGTAAAGTTCGTGACCAGGTATCCTTTTTCCCTTTACCGTGCAGCCACATAAAATCATTTACAAAATTTTCTTCACCAAAAATCTGGTCGCAGAGAAGTTTTAATGTGTAAAGTTCACTCTGGTCTATTGCAATGAAGATGCAGCCGGTAGGCTTGAGAAGCGGCTTAGCTGCGATCAGGCGGCGCTGCATAAAGCTGAGCCACTGACTGTGACGGTCTGACAAACCGCTGCCATCGCGAATCTGAAACTTGTCGTTATAGGTAAAATCGTTGCCGGTGTTATAGGGCGGATCGATATAGATGATGTCTACTGATGAGGTGAAGTCCGGACAATCTGCTGAGCCAGCTGCAAATTTTTTCAGCACCGGATAATTGTCGCCTTTGATTAATAGATGTCGGAAATCTGCGGAGAGCCGCGGCTCAAATTTTGTGGCTGCGGTATAATCTGGCGAGTCGGCAGCTTCGGGGTAGTCTGTCCAGGTAAGTTGTAAAGGCATAAGTTAATTATATGATTTCTTAGATTAACGGGTCAAGAAAAAAAAGCAGGGGCGCTACGGGGGGCGGTAAGCCCCCGTAGAAGGGGTAGCCCGAGACACCGCAAGGAGCGAAAGCGACTGAGGAGGCTCGGGCGCAGGGGAAGGCTTTCCCCTCCTAAAACTTAAACAGCCGCAAGACCGCCCTTGAGGTCTTCGATAATGTCATCTACATTTTCAAGGCCGACAGAAACGCGAACCATGCCACCGTCGATTCCGGCTGCAACAAGCTGTTCGTCAGTGAGCTGGCGGTGAGTAGCAGATGCCGGGTGGAGAACGCAGGTGCGGATGTCGGCAACATGGACTTCGTCACAGGCAAGCTTTAGGGCATCCATAAAACGAACGGCAGCTGAGCGGCCACCTTTAATGCTGATACTGATAACACCGCAGGTTCCGTTTGGAAGATATTTCTGTGCACGCTCGTAGTACTTGTCACCTGGGAGACCCGGATATGTTACCTTGGCAATTTTGTCTGAGGTCTTGAAGAACTCAGCAACCTTGCGGGCATTTGCGCAATAGCGTTCCATGCGGACAGGAAGAGTCTCGAGTCCCATATTAAGATAGAAGGCGCTCTGAGCTGCAGGGTAACAACCGAAGTCGCGCATAAGCTGTGTACGGGCTTTTACGATATAAGCGGCTTTGCCGAAGTCTCCAACATAGCGGAGTCCATGATAGCTTTCATCCGGCTCAACCATATCAGCAAACTTGCCAGTCTTTTTGTAAGCAGCTTCCCAATCAAAGTTTCCTGAGTCAACAATACAGCCGCCGCCCTGAACAGCGTGACCATCCATATATTTTGTTGTTGAATGAACTACAATGTCTGCGCCCCACTCAAAAGGACGGCAGAGATATGGTGTTGCAAAAGTATTATCTACAATAAGAGGAAGATTGTTGTCGTGAGCAGCCTTTGCCCAGGTTTCAAAATCAAAAACTGTAAGGGCAGGGTTTGCAAGAGTTTCACCGAAAATACATTTTGTATTTGGTTTGATTGCCTTGCAGATTTCTTCATAACTTGCATCAACATCAACCCAGATACATTCAATACCGAGTTTTTTAAGAGTAAAACCAAAGAGATTGATTGTTCCGCCGTAAATCGAAGCAGAAGCAATAAAGCTGTCGCCGGCAGAACAAAGATTCAAAACAGAAAGAAGACTTGCAGCCTGACCAGAACTTGTAAGCATACAGCCAACGCCGCCTTCCAGGTCTGCAATTTTTTTCTCAACTGCATCGCAGGTTGGGTTTGCAAAACGTGAATACATGAATTCTGTAGGCTTATCAAAAAGAGCCGCAACGTGGTCGCAGCTGTCAAAGCGGTAAGTAGTACTCTGTACAATAGGGATTGTTCCAGGTCCGCCATTTTCCGGCTTATAGCCTGAGTGTAAAACTTTTGTCTCAATCTTCATAAAAAAAATTCCTTATAGGAAAAATCTATAACAAGAAAACAATAATAGCAAGTACCCGGAATCAATCATGAAACAATCATTATCGAAAGTCTAATTACAAAGTTCTATGGCACGCATCATCTGTAAATCCTGGTCGAGTGATGTATTAACTATCAGATTTTCTGGTGCTGGAACAATACCTTTTCCTTCCGGGATATTTCCTTGTGGCTCTGTAACAAGCTGAACCGAAACTGAATATTTCCAGCCATTTACAAGGCAACGTTCCAGCGCAAGAGAAAAAACTCCGCAGGTATGATTTCCAACTTGAATTACATGAGGCTGAGATTTCATTGCCATAGAGAACTCTTCTCCTGCACTCATTGTCTGAGCATTTGTCAAAAGAATAATCGGCTTTAAGTATGAAATACTTCCTTTTGATTTAATCTCAAGCTCTACCCCATCTCCGAAATCATTTGGTCCGGGACCACTCTTTGTTCTTGAAATTGCGTAGACTTTATTTTCTGCACAGAAGCGGCCGGAAATCTGAGAAACATTTCCTGTCAATCCGCCACGGTTCCCCCGAACATCGAGAATCAGGCAGCGTGTATCTATTAGTTCTGAAAGTGCAATATCAATTTCACTTGCCCAATCCTGATTCTGATTTACACCTGTTTGTCCGCTCGAAAAAGCTGCAATATGAATATAACCTATTGAACTGTCACTCTTCAGCCTTCCATAAGTAATGATATTATTGCC
>JAEEGK010027924.1_pt1 | contig 11361 bp, 4 predicted proteins | sample 8958771 | NCBI WGS metagenome assembly JAEEGK01 (sample SAMN16246547, study PRJNA631951) | gut metagenome | biome: gut microbiome; feature: rumen; material: SC-attached | host: Bos | place: Iran: Karaj | collected 2018-10 | reverse complement strand
CATTCAAATTACATAAAAAAAAATGAAAAAAACGTTGAAAATAGAGAAAAAATTTTTTTTCCTAAAAATTTATTAAAAGATTTTAATACAAAACATGTTTTTAATTCATGTGATAAAAATGAAATGAAAAATAATAAAAAAGTTTTTTATTTGAAGTTTATACAAATTTTTAATCTATATTATTAAAAAGGATAAAAAAAATTTCATTACAATTCTTCATTTTAATTTAATATATTTATATTTTTAAATTAATTAAAAATTATTATAAATATATTAAAATTTTTATAATAATTAAAATTATAATATATGTTTAAAAAGGATAAAAATTATAAAAATAATAATAAATCAAATACAAATCAATATAACATTTTAGGTAACATAAATATAAATAAATATCATATAAATAATTTTCAAATAAAAGAAACAAAACAAAAAGATTTTTTAAATGAAATAAATTATAATAATAATCTAAATTTAAATAAAAATATAGAAAATATTAATAATTTAAGAAAAGAATTTGAACAAATTACAAACAAACATAAAATAAATAAAAATAAAAAAAATGAAGAAAATGAAGAAAATTATTTAAATGATGAAATGTTACAAACTTTAAATTCAAATTTAATGAATATTATTTCAAATATTAATATTAAAGAAATAAATAATCCAATTAATAAAAATTATTCACCTAAAAAAAAAATAATTAATAAAAGTTCTGTTAATTTATTAACAGATTATAATAATGATATTATAAATGATAAAAATAATAAAAATAATTTATTTAATTGCGTTAATCAAAATATTTCTTTTTCTATTATTAATAATAAATATTATAATAAACAAAATAAAATTGAAGATAAAAAAGATAAAAAATTAGAAACTGTTAAATTTTTATATAATTATATAAAAATATTTGAAGATAATTTAATAAAAAATATTAAAAATTTAATAAATTTAGAAATTAAAAATATTGAAAATAACATTTTTAATAAAGAAAAAGATAAAATTAATTATTTAATTAATGAAAATAATTCATTAAAAAATTATATTATTAAATTAATTATTGGAATTAAAGAATATTATAATAATAATGTAAATAATATTAAAAAACTAAATAAAATTATTTCACAATTATTAACAGAAAATAAATATTTAAGGAAAATTTCATTAAATGATAATAATAATAATAATAATAATAATAATAAAAATATAACTAAAATAAATTTAGAACAATCAAATAAATTTAATTTATTAGAAAAAGAAATAAATAAAAAAAGAGAAAAACATATGAATGAATTAGAAGAAGAAATTAAATTATTAGCAAATGATAATTTTAATTTTGATTTAAATTATTCAAATAATAATTCAAAAAATAGTTTAAATAGTTTTAGAAGAAAAAAAACAATAGAAAATATAAATAATTCTTCTTTTTCCTAATATTTTTATAAAATAAAATGTTTATTTTTTCATTATAAATATTTTAATTAAAAATAATCAAAATAAATTTATATTCATAATTTTATATATAAATTAATATAAATATTAATAATAATAATAATATTAAAATAATAAATTAATTTAAATTATTTATTTACACATTTGTTTTTCTTTAAATCAAAAAAAAATAATTTAATTTACTTTACTTACAATTATAAACAAAAAAAATTAACATTTTAAAGCAAATTCTTCAACAAATTCATTATAATTTATCATTCCATCTTGATCTTTATCTAATCTATCAACTAATAAATCAATTTCAAAAGGTTGTAAAATTTTTCCATTTTGTTGTAAAAAATTAATTAAATCTTCTTTAAAAATTCCATCATTCAATTTATTTTTCAATAAATTAAAAATATCACATAAATTACAATTTCCTATATAAAGACATTGTCTATAATTTTCATTAGATTTTTCACCTTGAATCATTGCATTAAAAATATCAAATAAAATCTTTTTAGTTTCATAATTAAATCCGTTAAAAACATTGGGAACAGTTTTTTCACTCATTATTTTAGCAATTGAATATTTTTTAGGTAAAATCATATCACAAAATTCATCATAATCTAAATGACTATCGAAATTTTTATCATATCTTCTAAAAATAAATTTCAAATCACAAACATCAACATTTAAATTAATTTCTTTTAATGCATTGAACATATCAATACAAGAAATACAATTTCTTTTAGAGTAATCAAAAAATTCAAATAAATCACTTAAATTAGCGTCATTACAATAGGCTAATTTTTGTTTTAAATTTTCTACTCGATTGTCTTGATTAATAAAATCACATAATAAATTTGAAATGTTTTGTTTTAATTGTAAAATTAAGCAACAACATGAACAAGGATTTAAACATTTATTACAAGAACACATTTGTTTAGGAGGACATTCACATTTATTTAAAATTGGACTTGAAATTACATTACTGCGATTTGATGAATTTCTTGGAGATCGAATGAAATAACTATTAGATTGAACTTTTTTTATTTTAGTTAAATTGTTGTTGCTGTTGTAAATTATGTTTGAGTTGTTCATTGAATTGTTAAATGTTTTTGTTCTTAATGGAATGTTGTTGTTACTGTGGTTTGGTGATGTGTAACTATTTAAACGTTTTATGTAATTTTCTTCGTTTGGAATTGATTGTTGGTGAATTATTTGTTCGTTTGAAAATGAGGAGAAATTTTGGTCAGGTGAATTTTCTTTGCGTTTTGGTGATTGACGGAAATTGTTGTTACTGTTGGAATTCATTAATGATGTTGATATGTTTGTACTATTCATTAAAATGTTACTATTATTAACATTATTATTAGCATAAGGTTTATAATTAGGAAAAGAAGAAGCATTATTTCCACAAGGATCATGTTTAAAAACTTGATAATCCATACTATTCGTTCTATTTAATCTTTTAGTTTTTCCATATTTATAATTATAATTCAAAGGACTTCTTGTAATATCCGAAGGAAAAAGACTATTAATATCAACATTACTACTACTTTTCAATAAAGGTCTTTTAAAATTATTAGTTCTTTGAAAAGTAAATGTATTAGATTTATTAATAAATTGTTCATTATTTTCATTATTATTATTATTATCATCATAATTAACATTGTCATTATAATTATTATTATTAAAATTATTATTATCAGCGAAACTATGAAAATTTTTATTCATATTATTAATATTATAATGATTAACTCTATCATTTAAAATAGGCATATCAACATTATCGTATTTATCTTTGTAAGGAAAAAAAATATCTTGAAATTCTTCATAGGAAATTTTTCCGTCATTGTCTTGATCGATTCTGAATAATAATATTTGACTTTCAATATCAGAAACATTAACACCATTTTTCATTAGGAAATATTTCAAATTTTCTTTTGTTAAATATTTTTCATCGTTTGAAACTGCAAGAAAAGATTCATATGTTGTAAAATTTTTAGCGTATTTTAATTCATCTGCAATTTCGCTTAAAATTTTGACTAATTCGAGTTCTTTTGTGATTAAAGTTAAAAAAATATTTTCGTTGATTAAAATTTCGTTATTTTTAAAATTTCTGCTAAGAACTTGATTTTGAAGAGAAATGTTTTTTTTAGGTAAAATTATTTGAAGAAATTCTTCATAATCAATAGAAAAATCAAAATCTTTATCGAAATTATGAATGAATCGTCGAAGACTTTGTTCTTCGAATGAAATGAATTTTTCATTTAAATAATTTCTAAAGTTACTTAATGTTAAAAAATTTTGAGAATTTTGATCGATGTAATTAAAAATTGTTCTAGGATGAAAAGCAACGTTTGATGTTAAATCATTTCTAATGATTTCTATTTCGTTGTCTAATGTTCGAATTGTGTTAAAATATTTAACGAGAAGTGGCATCCATTCTTTATGAGACATTTTTTTTTTATATATTTAATTTTTTTTATTTATATTTATATTATAATTATTTTTAAATAAAAAAAAATATTTTTTTTAATTATTTTTTATTATTTTTTCTATGCGATTTAATAATTTTTTGTCTATGTTTTTGAAAGGAATTTTTTTCAATGAGGAATTTTTTTCTTTTGAATCGGAATAAAATGAATTTTTGTTGCTGAAAGAATCGGATAGTAAATTGATGTTGTTGTTATTATAATTTTTGTTTTGTTGGGTTAAAAGAGAAATGTTGTTTATGTTTTCGTTGGTGATGGAAAAAATATTGCTATTACTTTGATTTTCATTATTATTGTTATTATTATTATCATTATCATTGTTATTATCATTATTATTATTATTATTGTTATTATTATTATTATTATTATTATTATTACTGTTATTGAAATTATTATTACTATTATTAAAATAATTATTATTATTATTATTGTTATTAAAATTATTATTACTATTATTAAAATTATTATTATTATAAAAATTATTTTCTTCATTATTATTATTATTACTAATATTACTGTTATTAAAATTATTATTATTATTGAAATTATTATTTAAAATAAGATTACTATTATTATTATTTAAATTACTATAATTAAACTGATTATTATTATAATTATTATAATTATTATTATTAAAATTACTATTATTAAAATTATCATAAAAATTACTATTAAAATTATTATTTTGCATAGTTTTTTTTTTCAATTCTAAAGTTAAATTATCACACGTATTCATAGCTTCAATTAATTTATTTTTTAAATATTCATCATCATTATTAAACATATTTTTATTATTATAATCATATAAATTCATTGTATTATATTTATTATTTTGAATTTGATTTAATTCTCTTTTATTCAAAAAACTATTATTAAAATTATTAAAATTGTTGTAATTGATGGAATTATAATTATTAAAAACACTTTTATTAGTCATAGAATTAATAACTTCAGGATCGAATTTAATTTTTACATTCAATTGTCCACAAATTTTTCCATTTTCATCAATAATATGAAAAAAATCTTCAATTTCATTATTATCATTCAAAAATGGAAATAATTTATGTGGAAAAATTTCACATCTTCCAATAAAATCATCGTTTATATTATTATTATTATTAATAATATCATTAAAATTATTATTATTATTATTTTCGTTATAAGAAAATAAATTAATTATTATTGGTAAACTATTGAGTTTATTTAAATATTCTTCTGAATTTATTTTAATTTCTAAATCTTCATTGAAATTTGGTTGACTAGTGTTCATTATAATATCGCTTCTGTAGTTTTTATCATCAAATTCTAATATAAAATAACAATTTGGACGTTCATTTAATTCACTGTTTGGTTTTACTATATTTAAACCACTGATGATACTTACATACATTATTTTTGAATAGTTTTTAATATTGAATAAATTATTATTTGTTTGCATTTGTAAATTATTATTATTGTTATTATTATTATTTTTTAAAGAAGAAATGAAATTTTTATTAAAAAATATTTCATAATCAAAAAGAAACATACAAAATGAAATTTTATCAAAATTATTATTATTATTATTATTATTAATGTTTAATAAAATGTTATTTTTTCTATTTTTTAAATAATTTAAAATATTCAAATCTTCATTATCGAAATTAATAATATTATTCGATAAATAATAATCGAAAATATTTTCGTTATTAATTTTATTATTATTATTATAATAATTAAAAATATCAAAATTTAATTTGGTGATTAAATTAAAAATTTTTTTAAATTCATTAATATCAACATTGCCTTTAATATCAATTAAATCAATAACATTTTCATTAATAAAATTGAACATATTTTCATTATTAAAATAGAAAATTTTATTAAGATTTTCAACATTAATAACATTATTATCAACATTATTATTATTATTAATAACATTTAAAATATTTTCAATTATCGAATCAGAAAAATCTTTTCTAAACAAATTTTGATAAAATAAACTATAATCAAAATTAAAATTAATTAAATCACTATTTAATTTAAAAATTCCAACATTTAATTCAATTTTTGAATGTAAATAATTATTATTATTTTCATCAATTAAATTTAAAATATTATTTCCGCTGTATAAAATATTTTCGCTATAAAATTTTGATGAAATTAATTTATTTAAATCAACATAAAAAGTTCCTAAACAATTTGAATATTCATTTTGATACATTTTAATTTCAAAAATTCCTTCATTAAATTGATTATACAAATCATTCGGAATTTTTTGTTTAAAATTCAAATTCATTTCAATCATTTCAGTGTAATTTAATAATATTAAACGATGATTTGAATTTAAATTATAAACATCATTTGAATCATTTGAAAATTTCGGTGAAATTTTTTTAATTTTATTTCCGAATTTAAAAACTAAATAAAAATTATTATTATTCGTTATTAAATAATTCCCAATTTTACTATTAATTTCATAATAAAATTTCGTGAAATCAATAACAAATAAAAATTTACCATTTAAATATAAACAAGGATCATATGAAAATAAATTTTTATTATGATTTTTATATAAATTACTTAAATTATTATTATTTTCCATTCCATTAATGTCATTTTCTAATGAAATTTCAATATTTAATGTGCCTAAAATTCCTGAATCATTTCCTATTTGAATAATTTTAATGTTTTGTTTTGAATTATCAGCCGATGTTAAAATTTCATTTAAATTAAAAATTCCTTTTCCAATAATATTTTTATGATTATTTAAATCAATTAAATCTAAATTTTTATTATTTTCTTCATTTTCTTTTTCATTTTCATTATTATTAATGTTATTTTTAGTGATTTTATATTGCATGTAAATAAAACCATTTCTGCATTTGAAATATTCAATTAAATTTTGGTCCATTTCTAATTTATAAATTAAATTTTCATTAAATTCCGCATTAATTACATTGTATTTTTTCATTGAAATTCTTTTTCCGTAAATTTTTTCCATTTTATTAATTTCTCCAAAAGGCGAAAAAATAAAATTAAAATAAAAGTTTTTTTTATAATATTCTTCAAATAAATTTTCTGATTTGAAATTTTTAATATGAAATTTTAAAATACTTTTTTTAGGAATTTTTCTATTAAAAATTGTTTCTTTTTCTAAATAAATGTCATTATTATTATTATTATCATCAAAAACAATTTCATTTTCGTAATTAATATTTAATTTAATTTTTCCTATTATGCATTTATTTCTTTGAATATTTTCTGTTCCGTAAATAAAAATCATTCGATTTAAAATGTTGTTCGATTCATTTGAAATTAAGAAATAAAATTCATCGACTGGAATTGAAACTTTTCCTATTGTTTTACATTCGTTGTTGTTGTTAATGTCATTGTAACAAATTTCTATTAAAAAATCGTTTAAATAATCTTTTAATTTTTCTGTGTTTGGAAGAATTATTGAATGAGATGATGTCATTTCAATGTCGATTAAAGAAGAATCTATTGAAAAATTCGAATATGAAAATGATTCTGAACGAATTGGATTTTGATCAGTAAAAAATTTGTATTTTAAATAACAATTACTGTTTATTTTTGATATTATTTGACAATTTAAAATTTTTTCTATGTTTATTGTAAAAATGTGCTTTGTTAAATTTGATGGTTGACGCTCGTTGATGATATTAATGTTGTTGTTTTCTTCGATGAGAATGTTGTTTTTTGATTCTTCTTCTTCTTTTTTTTCGTTGTTTATGAAAATGTTATTGTCGTTGTTGGAAATTTGTAAAGGAATTTCTTTTTTTCTGCTGTATTCTCTTTTTATGTTGTGTGTTTCTAAATTTTGGATTTTTAGAGATTTTTTCTTTTCAACTAAATTATTGTTGTTATTATTATTAATATTATTATTATTATTTTTATTATTATTATAATTATTATTATCATTATGATATATTTTAATTTCTTGTGGAGGCGTTTCAATATTAATATAAATATTTTTAGTGGAATTTTCTTTTTTAGGATTTTCACTTTTACTAAATTCATTATTAACATCATCATTATTAATAACATTATTATTATTATTAATAACATTATTATCACTTTGAATTAAGGGATTAAAATCATTTTGTGTATTTTCTTCAATGAAATTTTGTTGTTGTGGAATATTTTCAACATTTTTATTAAAACCACCCGTGTCTTTTTTATTACTACTAGAATTACTATCTTTTTCTTTTATTTCTGGAACTAAAAATGGATTAATAACATCTTTTTTATCAAAATCAAAATTTGATGAAGTGCTTTTTTTAAATGTGTCTTTCATTTGAAGATTATATTTATTATTTAAATTATCAATTTCTTTTTTATTTTTTTCAAACAAATCATCAACATTAATTTCAGCAGCTCGACTGATGCTTTTATTTTCTTCTTCATTATTATTGTTACTAATATTATTAATTTCATCTGTTTGAATGTTCATATCAAATTTTTGAACAGGATTTTCATTTTGAGAATTATCAAAATTTTGAGTCGATTGAAAATTATTATTAATTTGTTGTTGTTGTTGTGGTTGTTGCTCTTGATGTAAATTTTCATTAGATTGAAAATAATCAGATTGTTGTTGATAATTATTATTTTCGTTATAAAATTTATGTTCTTGTGGTTTTTGACTAATAAAATTATTATTATTATCATCATTTTTTTCTTGAAAAGGATTTAAACTTTTATTTTCATTATTATTTTCATTAATATTTTCATTATTATTAATATTAATTGAATGATTTTTTTTTTCTTCTTCGAAATTAATATTAATATTACTTTTAATATTATTATTATTATTATTTTCTTTTTTCATATTTTGTAAATACGAATTCACTTGCACAGGCGTTCCAATTCCCATACAAATTTTTAAAAACATGTTTGGTAAATTTTCATACAATTCAACAGGAAAATAATCATTATAAATAACATAAGGAAATTTATTTTTATACAATTGTTTTGTTGTAATTGTATTATCATCAACTTTCATTGAATCTAAAATATTTCTCAAATCTAATTTAACTGTTCCTATTAATTCATCATCGTCTTTTCCTTTGTTCCAAATTTCTAATATAAATAAATTATTATCTAATAATTCTGCTGTTTCTTGATTTAATGTAAAAGGCATTTGAACGAAATAATTAAAATTTGGGTTCGTTTCATTCCAAAAAATATCTGTTGTTACTAAAGACATATCAGGAAATATTTTATGCATAATAAAATAATTTCGATTTAAATTTAAAGGAATTAATGAATTTCCATTATTAATATTAATATTATTATTATTATTAATATTATTTGAAGATGAAATAATATTATTATTTGAATAAAAATTGTTTGTTACTTTTAAATCGTTTATTTTTAATATTAAAATTAAAATATCATCGTATAAATCAGTTTTTAATTCTTGAATATTATTGTTGCTGTTTATGTTATTATTAGAAGAAATTACATTTTCATTATTGTTATTATTATTATTATTATTAGAAATAATAAATTCTTTTAAGTTATTTTTATTTTCATTTTCTTTTTTTTGAATATCTTTTAAATTTTCTCCTTGTTTTGTTAAGCCAAAAAAAATATTTAATTTTCCAATATTTTTATATTCAATTTCTTCTTTCGGTGAATTTCCTCTTATTTTTCTTCCATTATAATTATTATTATTTTTCTTTTTTTGAACTAATTCTTTCGCAATAACATCTAAATCAACTTTTAATTTAAATTCTTTCGCCAAAAAAATATTATTCAAATCAATATTACAATAGCCAATAATAGTATCAACACTTTTATTTTTCTTTTGAATTCCGCCATTATTAACATTATTAACATTATTATTATTATTACTTACAATTTTGTGAATAAAAACGAAAATTTTCGCTGAAGTTAAAGTAGAAAAATTATTTTCTAAATCTAATTTATGAATACTATTTTGATTAATTTTAACTATTTGATTATCTTTTTCATCTTTTTCACCTTTGACTTTACTATAAATTTTAAATGTGTCATACAAAGTTTCTCCATTTGTTCCTTTTAACATTGGAATTTTAGTTTCTAAATAAATAATATCATCTTTATTTAAAATTTGTGGACCTAAATTAAAAATATCTTTAAAAATTGTTAAATTAGTGAAATTTATATTTAAATTATTGAATTTTTTTATATCAAGAGAATCATTGTTGTTATTATCAGTTGAATAATCTAAATTTGAAATTGAAATTGAATCTTTATTTTTTGATTTTGATGGAATTAAATTTGAGCCATTTAAACTGTATTCTAATAAATCCATTTTGTCCATTGAATCTAATAATTCTTTTTTTTCTTTTGGAATTTCAGCTATTATTAATTCGTTTTGAATTGGTTCTGAATAATTTGTCATTTGATTTAAAAGATCTTTTAATTTACTTGCACGATCGTATAAATCATTTATTTTTTTTTGATTATTTTTTTTTTCATTCATTTTTTTTATATGTTTAAAATTAATATTAAATTTTATTATAATATTTTTATAAAAAAATAATGAATAAAATTGAAGAAAAAACATTAAAAATTTCCGATTTTAAAACAAAAATTCAAGAATTTTCAGAAAAAAACACAATAAAAAATCCAAAATTAACTGAAATGATAAATGATTATCTTTTATATAAATCAACAGAAAATAAAAATTATTTTTATTTCAAAAAAAATTATCCAAATTTATTTTCATTTAAAAAAGAATTATTTTCAAGTTTAGAAAATATTTTAAATGATTTATTATACATGACAAACAAAAACAGTCAAAATGAAAAAATCGAAAGCGTTTTTCAATGGTACAAAACAAAAATTAATAATTACAAAGAACTTCAATTTATTCAAGAACACACAAAAAATTTACCAAATGAAAAATTAACAGAATTTGAATTAAAACAAAATGATGAAAAATTTGTAAGAAATTTTCATTCAGATTACATTGAAAAAAATGAAAAAAACGTTGAAAATCGAGAAAAAATTTTTTTTCCTAAAAATTTATTAAAAGATTTTAATACAAAACATGTTTTTAATTCATGTGATAAAAATGAAATGAAAAATAATAAAAAAGTTTTTTATTTTAATAAAAAAATTAAAGAAATTAAAAGTTCGTTTTCATTCGAAAGACCTGAATATAATTTTAATATTTTAATGGCGAATTACAATGTAATTCAAAGCAAAAATAAAATGCTCAATGAAAAAAGAAATTTAGAAGAAATTAAATTAAATTTAAATGATTTTGGAAAATTTCGAGCGAGATTTATTTCAGAAAATAATAATAAATATGAATTAATGAATTTAATTGAAAAATATAAAAATAAAAACAAAATTGAACAAAAAATTAATGAAAAAAAAAAAAAAAACATTTAATTTTAATTTCCAAAAAGAAAAATCATATATTAATAAAAAA
>JAEEGK010027921.1_pt1 | contig 11362 bp, 13 predicted proteins | sample 8958771 | NCBI WGS metagenome assembly JAEEGK01 (sample SAMN16246547, study PRJNA631951) | gut metagenome | biome: gut microbiome; feature: rumen; material: SC-attached | host: Bos | place: Iran: Karaj | collected 2018-10 | reverse complement strand
GGCTGGCTGAAAAAATCGCAGTATGCGCATTTGCTTTTGCAAAACGGAATATGGATATAAAGTGAAACAGAACGTGCCATGCAGAATAGAGCGTTTTAAAGAAATCTGAACGAATTAAATGGAAAATACTGAAATTCTGCTTTTCCGATAATGTCAGAACCTTTTACAGAACCCCAAAGTCTTGAATCAAGGGAAGAAGTTCTGTTATCGCTTAAAACAAAATATTCATTTGCGCCAAGTTTAATTTCTTCAAATGAACCTACAGAGCCTAAAGATTTGTCCCATGAAGAGTCAGAAAGAGAAATCTGAACATCGTAAGGTTTTTCTACAAATTCAAATTCTGTAAGAAAATACTGTTCCCCGGCAGGCTTTATATAAAGGACAAAGTCTTTCATATAAATTGAATCTCCCGGCAACCCGATGATGCGTTTCAATGAATAGCCGTTTCCGTCCTTGTGCCGTTTTGTAAGCGGAAAATACTGCTGGCCTGTAAAAAAAGAAAACATGGAATCTATAACACGCACAACAGCAGGAAACTGTTCGTTATTTTTGTCACTTACAAGGACAATCTGTCCCCTTTCCTTTTTATTATCAAAATGATTTATAAGAACAAATGAACCGCTGGAAACTGAAGGTTCCATGGAAATAGATTTTTGCCGTACAGGGAAAACTAAAAAATGAAGAATAAGGGAAACAAAGGCGCACAGCAGGATACAGTAAGAAATTATAAAAAATAAACGCCTTGCAAATTCCTGTTTCAGTTCATAAGACATTTCATATAAATCTTTTTTTTTCATACAGATAAGAATATCACACTGCAATCAGATTACGCAAGGTAACAGGAATTTTTATAGCAAAAACTGTTCCGCTTGCTGCATCTTTATTTTTTTCTACAGTTATTTTCCATTGGTGGGCATCTATGATGTTTTTGACTACTGCCAGACCGATTCCCATTCCGCCTTCCTGCCTGGAATTTGATGCCTTGTAAAATAAGTCAAAGATATGCTGTCTGTCTTTTTCTGAAATTCCAATTCCTGTGTCAGCTATAGAAATTACTATGCAAGTCTCATTGTGTTCATTTTTTCCTGTTTTGATACTCTTGCTGCCGTCAATGCTTTCTTTTACAAATGCAGAAATGGAAATTAAATCTCCGTCTCTGCTGTATCGTATTGCGTTGCTGAAAATGTTTTCCAATGCACGGTTAAAAAGCTGCCTGTTAAACGGTATGCAGATATTTTCAGGAATCTGTATAGATGTTGTTATTTTCCGCTTAAATAGTTTGCCTGTTACGGCCGCTGTTTCAGCAAATTCTTTTATGGCTTTTTCAATTGGCTGAGAAACAAGCTGTTCGCGCCATTCACTGCTGTTTAATTTTACATAGTTTATTAATGTTTCAATCATTGATTCAAGCTGACTTGTTTTTGTGCCAATTATTTCAAGAGCATTTTTTTTCATTTCCGGATTATCCAGGGTTCCGTCGCTTAAAGCTTCAGTATAGCCTTTTATTACTGCAACCGGGGTTCTTAAGTCGTGGCTTATGCCCATAATGAATCTTGTGCGGCGTTCTTCGTTTTCCTTTAATGTCTGGCGCATCTTTTCAAGATTTTCTGTTAAGGATGTGATTTCATTCTTGTGGCCTTTTGTTCTTGGGATTTTTAATTCAACATCCAGTTCGCCGTTTGCAATCCGTTCTGTGTTTTTTTCAAGAATTTCTATTGAGCGGGAAATCGTTGTAGAAATCACTATAATGAAAGCGATTGTAAAAAGTGAAAAAAAGGAAAGTGTAAAAACCACAGTTAAAATAAATCTGTTATAGCGTGCTCTTTTTGATTCGGATTTTCTTGGCAGTCTTGTAATAATTAGTGCCTGATTTTCATTTTTATCGAGTGATGCCGGGATAAACTGAAAAAAATAGTCCTTGCTGGTTATTTCCATTCGCCTTAAAAAATGTCTGTCAGAAATAGTTTCGCCTGTGCTTAATTCCGGAATGTCAGAAAACAAAATTTTATTGTGATTTATTATTACTGCGGTTCGTGCGCGGGGAGGGCGTTTTTCTATAATGTCCTTTAAGGTTTCCCAGCTTTCGGGGCTTAGTCCGTAATCTTCAGTTTCCTTTGCGTTGTAAAAATCTTTTAATATTGTGCGCTCGGGATTGTTTAAACAGCTGTAAACAAAAATTCCTGAAATACAGAAAAACGGCATGAGAATCGTTGCGGCAATGAATATAACAAACTGATTTTTAAGCTTCATTTTTTAATACCTGCGTCCTTAACCCGTTCCTGCGAATTAAACTATGTTTCAGAAATTTCTGCATCAAAGCGATAGCCCTGACCGAATACTGTTTTTAAATATTCAGGCATGGACGGATCTTTTTCAATTTTTTTCCGGAGACGCTGTATGTAAACTGCAACGGCCGTTAAGTCTCCGAACTGATTTTTCCATACTCCGCTGTAAATGTTTTCCGGGGTAAGGGTTTTTCCGCGGTTACGGAGTATGTATTCTAAGACTTCGTACTCTTTTGTAGAAAGAGGAATCTTTAGTGAACCTTTTTTAAGTACACAGCTGTTAAGAAGAACCGTATATTCTCCGAATTTCAAAGTTTTTTCTGCGGCCGCAATGGTTTCTGCCTTGCGCCTTAAATTTGCTTCAACTCTTGCAACAAGGACTCTTGGAGAAAATGGCTTTGTTACAAATTCATCAGCACCTATTCCAAGACCTTTTATTATGTCTTCGTCTGCATCACGTGCTGAAACTATTACTACAGGAATAGCCGCGCTCTGATTGCTTCTGAATTTTTCAAGGAATTCAAAGCCGCTCATGCCCGGAAGGTTAAGGTCAAGCAAAACAAGATCGGGCTTAAAATCTTTTAGTTTTTCAAGCGCTTCTTCTGCTGTTGTACAGGCTGTTACATTCATGCCGGATTTTTTTAAGTACAGAGAAATCAAGTCTGACATTTCCGGAACGTCTTCAATTACTAAAATATGCGGATTCATTATAAAAATTCCTTTTACAATACGATATATAAGGCTTTTAAAAAAAACAATAATGATAACAGTTATTTATTTTTTTATAACGAAATTTTATTTGAAGCTAAACCGCTGTTTAGATAATTCCGATAATATAAGAAATACTGGTCAATTTTATAGCAAGAGACCTGTGTTTTTATGGGAAAGGAAAGGACATTAACAACTGTTTCTACTTGACGGCATCGTGTTAAGCGTAGAAAATATTACTATGATAAAAGTTACGCGATTGGATGGTAAGTTATTTTACCTTAATCCGCACATGATAGAAAGTATGGAAACGGCACCGGATCTTACGCTGGTGATGCTTTCCGGCAGACGAATTGTCCTTAAAAATTCTCCAGAAGAAGTTATAGAAAAAATTATCGAATACCGTAAAAAAATCGGTATCAATGTGCAAGAGGAATAGAAATGGATATAGCAACGATAATTGGTATTGTTGGTGGTGCGGCCATGATTGTCATGTCGGTTATTACGTCTGGCGGTACTATGGGTGGAATTATCGATGTTCCGTCTATGGCTATGACCATAGGTGGTTCTTACTTCGCCTTGTATATTGGATTCCCTCTTTCTAAGGCATTGGGACTTTTCAAGGTTATGGGCAGGGCATTTAAAGTTCCTGATTTTGGGGAAAAACAGATTGTTCAGAACCTTGTAGCGCTTTCAGAAAAAGCCCGCCGTGAAGGTATTCTTGCATTGGAAGATGGTCTTGACGATTTGGATTCAGCCTTTATGAAAATGGGCTTGCGCCTTGTAGTTGACGGTACAGATGGTGCCGTTATCCGCCAGATTCTTGAAAATGAAATGAACGAAGTTGAAGGCCGGCACATGGCCTGGATTAATATTATCAACCAGTGGGCTGGTTTTGCTCCAGGTTTTGGTATGATGGGTACTGTAGTAGGTCTTATTGGTATGTTGAATAACCTGGAAGATAAATCTTCTTTGGGTCCTAATATGGCTGTTGCTTTGATTACAACATTGTACGGATCTATGATGGCCAACTGGCTTATTACACCGTTCTCTCAGAAACTTCTTACGCATAACTCACAGGAAATGAAGACATTCGCAATGATTATAGAAGGTGTTCTTGCAATTCAGGCCGGTGAAAACCCGCGTATTATGGCACAGAAGCTTCTTACATATCTTGAACCTACTGTTCGTAAGTCTATAGAAGCTGAAGTATTGAAGGATTAGAAAATGGGAAAAGCAAAGGAACCTGAAAAACCGTCAACCGCCTGGCAAGGTACCTATGGTGACATGATTACATTGATGCTCTGCTTCTTCGTTATGCTTTATAACCCGTCAGAAGTAGATACGGCATCTCTTGCACAGATGGCTGCATCTTTGGAAGTTGCTTCAAGTACAACAGGTGGTATTTCGCTTTCTGCAGGCCGTCTTTCAGATTTAGGTAATGCAATAAATTCTCTTCCTTCTCTTGAAAGAGGAAAATCCCTTGGACTTGCAAAAAAGAAGGCGGTAAGCCTTTTTGCGCCGGATGTAAAATCTAACAAGATAACTATAACAAGCGATGAACGCGGACTTGTCATAACCCTTGCGGCAGATTCTTTTTTTGAAGAGGGAAGTGCAGCACTTAATATAGATGAAACACGCGATACTTTGCTGAGACTTTCAACATTCTTTAACGATCCGTCCCTTGCAGGAAGATATTTTAGAATCGAAGGTCATACAGACAGTACGCCTGTAAAAGATACTGAACAGTTTGCAAGTAACTGGGAACTTTCTGCAGCTCGTTCTGCAAATGTTCTGCATTATCTGGCAGATTTTGGTGTAAATGAGGATTCGTTTTCTATAGCCGGTTACGCGGATACAAGGCCTAAGTTTTCCAACGATACGCCGGAAGGCAGAGCCTATAATAGACGCGTAGATATTATAATTCTAGACGAAGGGCATTTTTAATGCTAGTATATTTTTTAATGCTGATGTTTGTGTCCGCATTAAAACAAAAAGTGGAGGAAAGTAATGGCTGATAATGAAGATATTCTTAATGATGATGGTGACGGCGCATCAGCTTCAGCTCCTGCAAAAAAAGGTGGGTTAGGGGCATTACTGCCGGCACTTCTGAAGTGGGTTTTAATAGTTATTGCCTTGATAATTGTTATTGTTACAGTAGTTGTAATAACAATGAAAATCATGGGGGCTAATTCTTCTCCTGCTTCAACTTTTCCAATTAGCGAAGAATACAGCGGACACAGGGAAATTTACGACTGGTATTCATCTTTAGGTTCAATCAGAACAAAAACAAGTGATGATACGCCTGCTGTAGTAACGGTAGATGTAGTTTTAGGCTATAAAAAAGATGACAAGGCTGTTTCTACGGAAATTACTGCCAGAAATATTGAACTTGTAGATTTTTTACGCCGATATTTTACACAGAGAACAGTTGCCGAATTAAAGCCTGAAAACGAAGAAAATCTTCGCAGTGAAATAATCCGTGCAATTAACGAAACAATTCTTACATCTACAAAAATTCGTGATGTAAGATTTAAACAGCTTGATGTTGTTCAACAGTAACGGCAGAGTAAAATCTGCTGCTTTAAAAAAGGTTAGGATTGTAAGAACATGAACGAAGTTCTGTCACAGGATGAGATTGACCAGCTCTTAACGGCTATTAGCTCCGGAGAAGCCGATACAGACGACTTTAAACCGGTAAGTGATACCCGTAAAATAAAAATTTACGACTTTAAACGTCCTGATAAATTCTCTAAGGAACAGATTCGTACTGTTTCTATCATGCATGAAACTTTTGCCCGACTAACTACAACAAGCCTTTCGGCACAGTTGCGCAGTCTTGTTCATGTTCATGTTGCTTCGGTTGATCAGTTAACTTACGAGGAATTTATTCGTTCAATTCCAACTCCTACAACTCTTGCCGTAATAAACATGGATCCGTTAAAAGGTAATGCCGTTCTTGAAATTGACCCTGCAATTACCTTTTCTATGATAGACCGCCTTTTTGGTGGTAAAGGTGTAACAAGCGGTAACAAAAACCGTGACCTTACAGATATAGAACAGTCTGTAATGGAAGGAATTATTGTACGTATTCTTGCAAATATGAGGGAAGCCTGGACTCAGGTAATCGACTTGCGTCCGCGTCTTGGTCAGATTGAAACAAATCCTCAGTTTGCTCAGATTGTTCCTCCGTCAGAAATGGTTGTTCTTGTAACATTGGAAACAAAGGTCGGTGAAGAAGAAGGTATGATGAACTTCTGTATTCCATATCTTACTATTGAGCCGATTATTTCAAAATTGTCTTCACAGTTCTGGTTTTCATCAGTCAGAAGAAGTTCTACAACACAGTATCTGGGCACATTGAAAGAAAAACTTTCAACAGTTGATATGGATATTGTTGCAGAAATCGGCTCAATTCACCTGCCAATCAGGGATGTTTTAGCCCTTCAGAAAGGTGATATTGTAAGACTTTCTAACATAAGGATTGGAGATCCTATTACACTAAGCGTAGGTAATAAACAAAAGTTTTTCTGTCAGCCTGGTGTAGTAGGAAAGAAGATGGCTGTTCAAATAACAGGAAAAATTGAAGAAAACGATACAGAAGAATTTGAAGAATTGTCCGTAGAAGGAGATGAAACACTATGAGTGACGGCGCTATATCTCAAGATGAAATTGATGCATTGTTATCAGGCGTGAATATGGATGGACTTGGCGGCGGAGGCGGCTCGGCAGGCGCTGGTTCTTCAATAAATACGGCTGTACTTGGAAATTTTGCAAATGGTTTAAAGGAAAGACTTGCTGCAGATTTAGGAACTATGACTTCTTCTGCATTTGATGTAGCTGATCCTGTTGTTGAAGCAGTTGATAAAGATCAGCTTCTTGCAAAACTGCCGGAAACTGTTGTTACTATTCAAAATGATTTTTCTAATGCGGTTGTAGGAGAGCATTTATATATTATTTCTCCTGAATTTGCAAAAAAACTTGCAAGTCTTGTTAATCAGTCTGAAACAGCAGAACTTGATGACATGGCTTTCTCTATTGTTTCTGAAGCTTTTTCTAAACATACCGGTAATGAAATTACAGATCTTGAACATACAGGAAAACTGAGCGGAATTGCTACAAGTCCGGCTGAAGCCGTTAATGTTCCGAAAGCAATGGCGCGTATTCCACAGAATACATTTGCACTTATAAGCTACCCGATTACCCATGAAGGTCAGGTTTATACAATGTGGGAAGCTTTGGCAGGAGATGTTGTAAATACTATGACTAATGCTTTATCAGGTGATACAGCTGCAGCTGGCGGTTCAGCAGCTATGGATGGTGGTGGAATTCTTTCGGCTTCTGATATGGCAGCAATGGGTTCTTTAGTTGGAGGAGGTGCTCCTATGGGTGGCAATATGGGCGGTGCAAGTCCGATGGGAATGAATGTTCCGAATGTTCAGCCTTTGAGCTTCCCGAACCTTGGTGGTGGTCCTGCTACAGTTCAACAGGGAAATATCGGTCTTATCATGGACGTTTTCATGGAAATGACCGTAGAACTTGGACGAACTAAGAAGCAGATAAAAGATATTTTGGGAATGGGTGAAGGTACTATTATTGAGCTTGATAAACTTGCCGGTGAACCTGTAGATATTCTCGTTAACCATAAGCCGATTGCAAAAGGCGAAGTTGTAGTTATCGATGAAAACTTCGGTGTTCGTGTTACCGAAATCCTTTCTCCTATGGAGCGTGTATCAACGCTTAACTAAATTATTTTTACGGGGTGGGGTAAAAATTGATTTTCTCAAAAAAAATTGCAGCATTTTTTGTATGCTGCCTTTTGGCTTTAAGTTATGTTTGTTCTCAGGAACAAAAAACTGTAAATGAATCTGAAATTCAAATTCAGCAGCCAGAAAACTCAGTTTCTTCAGTTTCTGTAGAAGAAACTCTGCCAATTCAATCGGAAAATTTAAGACCTCAGAATAACCGTCGTTCGGTTTCTACTTTTTTTGTGTTTTTCCGTATGATAATAGTGCTGCTTTTTGTTGTTGCCTGTATGTATGCTGTCGTTCATTTTATGAAAAACGGACTTCAGCGGCCGGAAAGCACTGATCCTTTTTTACGGAAAGTATCTTCTGTTTCCCTTTCTCCCGGAAAATCCGTACAGATTATAACCCTGCTTGATAAAGCCTATTTAATAGGTGTAAGTGATTCTGCAATAAATCTTATTGGTGAAGTTCAAGATAAAGAATTAATTGATGCAATGAATTTGTATGCAGATAAAAACTCTTCAACTTCTAAACCGAGGAATTTTAACGACATTCTGGCATTATTTATGCCTAATTCCGCAGAAAATAAAAATGTGTTTACTGGAGCAGCTTCTAAAGCTTCTAAGCTTTTAAAAAAGCAAAGGGATCGGCTTAATAGTAGCGAAGGTGAAAATATATGAAAAAGTTTATTGTATTTTCAGTTATGCTGTATCTATGTTTTCTTCCGGTAACGGCTCAATCAGCATCTGGTTCAACTTTATCCAATCAAAATGCTAATTTTCCATCCGGTTCAATTAATGGCAGAACGGAAATGGGAAGAAATGTTGCTCCTTTAACAGTACCTAATGTTGAATTAAACATAACTTCTCCGCAAAGCGGACAGGAAGTTGCCTTTTCTGTAAGGCTTCTTCTTTTGATGACGGTTTTAACGCTGGCACCAAGCATTTTAATTCTTCTTACGTGTTTTCTACGTTTTTCGATTGTTCTGGATTTTATAAAACGTGCACTTTCCTTGCAGCAGGTTCCACCGACCATGGTTTTGCAGGGAATTGCTTTTTTTATGACGATTTTTGTAATGTGGCCGGTTTTTTCAGATATTTATAAAAATTCTTATAAGCCTCTTGCAGACGGGCAGATTTCTATTGAACAGGCTTATGAACAGGCTGAGTCTCCAATCAGACTTTTTATGTACGGTCAGATGTCTGATGATACTTCGTATATTACTATGTTTATGAACATGTCTCGCCTTGAGCGGCCAAACACTCTAGCTGATGTTCCAACCTATGTTCTTATTCCTGCCTATATTTTGCATGAACTGACTGTAGCTTTTAAAATAGGCGTTTTGCTGTATATTCCGTTTATTGTAATTGATATGGTTGTTGCAAGTATCCTTATGTCTATGGGTATGATGATGCTTCCGCCTGTACAGATTTCCATGCCGTTTAAGCTTATGCTGTTTGTTCTGGTCGACGGCTGGGGACTTTTGACGCAGCAGCTGTTTAATTCGGTAATACGGTAAATTTATTTTATTTGATTGTTGACTTTTTGTAGGGGGAGGATAGAAAAAAATGACATTAGGAACAATTGTTAGGCTTATGCGCGGCGGAATCCTGCATGTGCTTATGCTTACAGCTCCGGTTCTTGGTGCTGCTCTAATAATAGGTTTGATTGTTGCGATTTTTCAGGCTACAACTTCAATTCAGGAACAGACACTTACTTTTTTACCTAAACTTCTTGTAATTCTGGGCGTTCTTTTTTTGATTGGCGGCTGGATGTTTTCTTCTGTTGCCGAATACACGGAACAGCTTTTTAAAATGATTCCGCTGATTGCAAGATAGTATCAGTGTCGTGTAGTAATTTAGATATTTTACGGTAGCGGTTCATGGATGTTTTAGGAAGAGTTTTACAGAATGCGCCTCTTTATCTTCTTGTTTTCGGAAGAATTTTTGCGCTTTTAATGACTCTTCCTTTGTTTTCTGCAAGAAACGTTCCTCGTCAGGCAAGACTTGCTTTGGCTTTCTATTTTGCGTATTTCATTATCACTCAGGTAAATATGACTTCTCTTTCCAGGTATTTAACTGAGGATGGTGTTTTTAGCCTTGAATATCTTTTACTTTTAGCTGGAGAAATCCTTATAGGAATTATTAACGGATTTTACGTAACTATAATTTTTGCTGCGTTCAGTACCGCAGGTCAGTTTGTTGCTTTTCAGATGGGTTTTAGTGCTTCAGAAGTTTATGATTCACTTTCTCAGGTAGAAAATCCTTTGATGGGACAGTATTTTAACCTGATTGCGATGCTTGTTTTTTTGCAGGGACAGTGGGCGCAAAAACTGTTTTTTGGCGGGCTTGTAAAAAGTTTTGAAGCTTTTAACTGTGTTTCAATTATACAGGAAATTTCAAGACGGAATATAACGTTATTCATGCTGTCAGGCCTTACAGATTTATTTATGGATGCCCTTATAATTTCCCTGCCGATTATGGGCTCTCTGCTGCTCGTTTCTGTAAGTGTAGGTCTTTTGTCTAAAGCGGCCCCTCAGATGAACCTTCTTTCCGAAGGTTTTCCTATAATGATGCTGCTTTCGTTCTTTATAATTACGGCTTTGATGCCGTCGCTCTGTGATTTTTTTGAACGTTCCTTTAATGTTGGTTTTACAAAGCTTGAACAGCTTTATAGTAAGCTGAATTCGGCTTTGCCGCAGGTCTCAGCCTTTTCGCAGTCTGCGCAGGGGCTTTAGGAGGCTGTAATGAGTCAGATCGATTTACAGTGGTTCGCTGCAGAAGATGAAGGTCGTACAGAAGAACCTTCGGAAATAAAACTTCAAAAGGCCCGTAAAGAAGGAAGAATTGCAAAAAGTAGTGAAGTTAACGGAGCTTTTGTCTTTTTGTTTTCAGCTGCAACATTAGTTTTGCTCGGCTCATGGATTTATACAAAATTACAGCAGGTTCTTGTTTTCTTTTTTACGCGCTGTACTGAAAAACAGGTAGATAATCCTTCTTTTGCCATTGTATGCTACCGCTATTTTTTGATGATTGTTTTTCCGATAGCAATTATCGCTTCTGTAGCCGGAATCGCTGCAAATATAATTCAGAATAAAGGATTTATTTACAGTACAAAACCTATTGAACCCAAATTTTCTAAAATCCTTCCGAAGTTCGGAGAATATTTTAAGAAGACAATCTTTTCGTTTGAAGGTGGTTTTAATGTTGCAAAATCACTTGGAAAAGTTGCCTTAATAACTGCCATTGCATATTTTGTAATCCGTACAGACCTTCCGGAGCTGCTTTTTATGCTTAAGTCCGGAAATGTTGAAGGCTGTATAGGACGGATAGCACAGATGGCTTCAAAACTTATTCTGATTGTGGCCTTTCTGTTCCTTGGAATTTCCATACCGGATTATTTTGTGCAGAAAAAGCAGTTCATTGAATCTATGAAGATGACCAAGCAGGAAGTAAAGCAGGAATATAAGGAAATGGAAGGAGATCCGGATGTTAAGCGTCATTTGGAGCAGGGACAGCGGGAATTATTAAGCCGGAATATGCCAAAAGCTGTTGCCGAAGCTGACGTAATCGTTACAAACCCTACACACTTTGCTGTTTCATTGCAGTATCAGCCTGATAT
>JAEEGK010027918.1_pt1 | contig 11364 bp, 8 predicted proteins | sample 8958771 | NCBI WGS metagenome assembly JAEEGK01 (sample SAMN16246547, study PRJNA631951) | gut metagenome | biome: gut microbiome; feature: rumen; material: SC-attached | host: Bos | place: Iran: Karaj | collected 2018-10 | reverse complement strand
TGGAAGCACCTCCGCGGATGGCCATACCGTCAACGATGAGCAACGGCTCGTTGCTCTGTGAGTTGTTCATCGACGAGATGGCGCGGATGATGACCTGGGTTGAGGAGTTGGGCGAACTACCGCCCGTGCTCACCTGCAGACCGGCGATCTTGCCCTGCAGCGTGTTGGCGAAGTTGGTGGAACCACCAGCGGTCACCTGTTCCTCGTCAAGGGACTGAACTGCAAAGTTCAGTTTCTTCTTCTCCTGGGTCTGGCCCATGGCGGTCACCACGACCTCGCCCAGCACTTGTGCATTGTCCTCAAGGGCGATATTGACCTCGGTCTGTCCCGGGCCAATCTTCACGCTCTTGGGATTCATGCCCACGTAGCTCACGTCGAGCACGTCGCCGTCGTTAGCCTCAATCGAGAAACGGCCGTCGAAGTCGGTCGCCGTGCCGCGCGTTGTGCCGTGCACCTTGACCGACGCGCCGATAATGGGCTCGCCGTCGCTCGACTGCGTCACCACGCCTGTCACCACACGGGCCAAGGCCGGTAGGGACAAGAGGCTCAACAGCAGTAGCAATAGTAACTGTTTTCTCATTGTTGATAGGTTTTATAGATTAGGTAATATGTAAATCAAAGTTGGTTGCTGAAAGAACTACAAACATACACATTATTTTTCAATTATTAAACCATTAGTCATGACTTTAACATAGAAAAAATCGATTTTTTTGATTTAACAACAAATTTTCATAAATTTTTACACCCTAACACAAACTTTCATCTCTACCAAAAAGAAAACAATAAGTACAATAAATACAATGCTATCCAGCTCGCGTCCACCGCCGAGCCACAATTGTATTTATTGCACTTATTGTCTTACTTTTATCGCTGTGAGGCCGTTACTTATTGGGATTAGAATTCCTCAATAAAATAATATGTTCCTAAAATATCATTGAAAACGACCGTATAAGTTCCAGCACTGACAGGAATGTTGGGACCATATTGTATACCGATGCCAACTGGGAATGCCCCGCTTCCCCAGTTATAAATCCAGTCGCCATTAGCAGCAAACTTGAGTTCTTCATCGGAGTTAAAGGTCATATTCCTCTTGATCCAGTCATGGTTCTCAAAGGCCGTACCCATAGGACTCATCAGCGTGGTAGCAGGATTCCATTCCTGATTTTCCTGATAGGTGCCAGGCATACCCATTGATGTGAAAACGTCTACAACACCAGTGTATTTGGTAATTGTGACAACGTCCATCGTCAAGTCGTAAGTAATCTGGTAGTAACCGTCCTCAGTGACCTTAATGGCATCACTACCGTCATCGTTCTTCACAAGGCGGCCATCACTCATGCCCCATTGCTCTTGCCAATCACCTGGGGTATGAATTAATTTAAAGCCCTCACCAGCGGGGAAATAACCAACGTAATTCAACATATCTTTGTTGTCAGGTTGAGGGTACAGAGGAACAAGCGAGGTACCCAAGGAATAATAATTATTATCCCATGAGCCGTCACCGATGCAGCTTCCCACAAGATACCACAGGTCGGGCGACTCCTTGATAGCCTCGAATTCATAGGAGCGGTTTATCATGTCGAAAGTCAGACGATACTTATCCGCTGGAATATCAGCGGGTATAACGAAGCTGAAAACTCGGTTGTAAGCGTCCTCCACGAAGTATCCACTCATCTCGTGATCGGAAATATTCGTGGCCTTACCAATGAAGTCGCCGTTCCAGAAACCGTCTACACCCAGGTCCATGGTCTCTTGAGAACAAATCTTAAAAAAATTGTCAACGCGTCCTGCACCGAACTCGCCATACGCAGCAGGAATGACTACACTGAACACGGGGTTAGAATAAACATCACCACCGCCGTTGTCCAGCTTATAGGTGGCATCACCAGGAGTCCAACCATTGCTGGTACCTACATAGTAGTAAGCCGAAGATATTTCTTGTTGACAGCCATAAAGGATATAATCAATGACATTGTTCACATCAGCAATGTTCACTTCGCCATCCCTATTCACATCCCAGGGAAGAACTCGCCCCTTTAGCGAGACCTCATCTTTGCTCGTCTGTCCTGTTAATACCGCATTCTTGCCATTTGTGCTCACATGATCTAAATCTGAAAGACCATCTGACTGTTGCCCGACAGAAGACCATCCTGGCAACGGCAGAAGACCCAACAGCACTACAGAAATCCAAAGGTTTTTCATTGTTTTAAGTTTTAAACGATATATAATTAAGGCAATAAATTCTCTTGCTGTTATTTACTTGAACAGGTAGGTGGTGACGCTCTCGTGGCCCAGATAGAAGGTCTTGGCCTTAATGACCTGGGGCTGAGTCTTGACGGGAACGGGAGCCGTCCAGCGGGGAGAGTCCACAGTGGGCTCGCTGCCGTCGAGGGTGTAAGTAACCAGTTCATCGGGATACTGGGTGTTGATGTAGAGCATGCCGTCAACCACCTTGATGCCCGGAGGACCCACGCGGAAGTTGAAGCCCATGCCCTTGAGCAGCGGCAGCTCGCGGGTACCGATTTTGAGGTTATACTGGTGGCGGGCCTCGTTATAGGCCTGATTATCGGTGAGATTCTTGCTCCACTCGGGCATAGCCGTCCAGGCACGCTCGCTCACGCCCATCATCTTGGGCAGCAGCATGTACTGCACCTCGTCAAAGCTGCGCAACGTCTCGCCCCACAACTGGGCCTGGATGCCGATGATGTTCTCGGGCTTCTCCAGCTTGGCCTTGCCGTCGCCAGCGGTGGTGATGTTAAGGGGAGTACCGTCAACGGCAGTGCGGGCACTGGCATAAATGTTGGCGGGCAGGCCGCTCCAGGCGTCAAACTCATCGACCTTGCCGCCCCAGTGCAAGCCCTGCTCGTTCTGGTGCCAGCTGTAGCCCATGTCCATGTAGAAGTTGGTCACATTGGACAGGATGACGGGATAGCCGTCGTTGGCCAGGCGATAGGGCACGTCGCTGCGCGAACCCACTGTGCTCCAGGCATTCACGCCTGCAACATGCGGAGCCACCACGGCATTAAACTCGGGCTTGTGGTCGAGTGCCACTTCCTGCCAGCCCTCGATGCGGATTTTGCGGGCTGCCAGCAGTTGGCTGATGCGCTTGATGTAGTACTCACTCACCTCGTGCTGGGTCTTGAGGCCCTCGCGCTGCATGAGTGCCTGCACGTCGGGACTCTTGGACCAGGCATTGTTGGGCACCTCATCACCTCCCAGGTGGACGATTTCGAGTTTCAGGCCAGCTTCCTTGTACATCTTCTGCAATTCCTCCACAACGCGGTCGATGAAGCGGTAAACGTCGTCACTGGCCACGTTGAGCACGTTGTCGTGATAGCTCTGGGCCGAGGTAAAGACGCTCTCGTTCTTGTCGTCCCACAGGCGGAACTGCTCGGCCGTCGGGTTGTTCATCGCACGGTTTTTCATCGCCACGATGGCTGCACGGGCATGGCCGGGCGTCTCAATCTCGGGAATGATGCGCACACCATGGGCGCGGGCATACTTCAGCAGCTCGATGAACTGGGCACGGGTGAAATAGCCGTTGCCGCACTGCGACAGGTCATCGGGATTGCCGTTGCCGTCAAAAATCTGTGCCAGATAGCCCTTCTCGTCGAGGGTGGCACCGCGGCGCGCGGCCACTTGCGTCAATTCGGGGAAACCGGGAATCTCCAGTCGCCAGGCCTCATCGTCGGTGAAGTGGAACTGGATGGTGTTGATCTTGTAGTAGGACAAGAGGTCGATCGTGCGCTTGAAGTCGGCAGGATTGATGACGAAGTTGCGGGCAATGTCGAGCATCACGCCACGGTAGCCAAAGTCGGGCCAGTCGATGACGAAGCAGTTCTGCAGGCGGTGTCCCTTGCTGTGGTCAAGGGCGGCGATAAGCGTCTTGACGCCATTCATCAGCGCTGCTTGGGTGACGCCATGGATGGAGATTTTGCCGTCATGCACGCGCAGGGTGTAGTATTCGCCGTTGGTGCTCAACTTCTTGTCCAGCAGGAGCTCAATAACGGTTTTCTGGCCACTGGAGACATACACGCCACGTTTCTGCAACTCATCGGTGAGCAACGCCTTGGCGCGGCGGTAACCGCCCCACTGGAACCATTTACCGTATTTGATCGACACAAGGCTGCCCACCTGGGTGAAGCCGTCCTCGATGTCCACCTGCTTGGGAGCGGGGAAGATGTCGTAGTCGTTACCCGTGTAGCCGTCGCCAAAGCCGTTGATGGCCTCGTTGTAGGCATACATGTAGTTGCCGTCGGGATAGGCCTTGTGATCACGCCACTGCCCGGGCTTGTCGAGCGGAGAGCGGTTGATGTTCACCGCAATGGGCTTGGTCATGTCCCCGTTCAGCACCACATGGCCACCGCCGGGCATGTAGTTCTTGTTGATGAGGGCGCCGCCCATCACCAGGTCAATCACCAGCGAATCACCGGCTGCAAGCGTCTTGTAATTGGCATTGGGCCTGATGCGGTAATAGGTCGTTGAGACCTCCTCAACGTCAACAGGGCATCCCGCAGGCACGCTCACCGAACGTGAGAACTGGTTGAAAAAGAACTCCCAGTCGCTGATGAGCGGCTGCTTGGATATGTTCTTGATAACGAAACGCGAACTGTAATTGTTGGCAGTAGTGTTGTTCTGACCCATGCGCCAGTCCACAGCGATGGGCGACTGGGCGCTCACCGTCATGGCGGCCATGACAAGGGCCAACGTAGTCAATAACTTGATTCTCTTCATTTCCTATATCTTGTTTTGTCTTAATATGCTGTTCAACAGGTTGTCGCAGGCATCCTCCAGCAGGTCGAGCACGAGTTCAAAGCCCTCGCTGCCCTCATAATAGGGATCAGGCACATAGTCGTAATGCGGAAACTGGCGGATGTAGTCGCCCATCATCACCACCTTGTCCTGCTGCTCGATGGTGGCAGCCAGGCTGCGCAGGTCGTCCACATTGGCGGCATCCATGCCCACGATCAGGTCAAAATCCTCAAAATCACTGGCCTGCACCTTGCGGGCACGATGGGTCAACTCATAGCCGCGCGGGCGGGCATGCACCCGCATGCGCTTGTCGGGCAGGTCACCGATGTGCCAGCCGCCCGTGCCCGCCGAGTCGATATAAAACCGATCGGTCAAGCCCCGCTCGTCCACCATGCGCTGCATCACGGCCTGGGCCGCCGGCGACCGGCAGATATTGCCCAGACAGATGAAAAGCACGCTGTATTTCAAGGGTTCTGTCATTTTGAAGGTGCAATATTACAAAAAAACGCTGAAATTAGATACTTGAGGGGCCGCTTTTTTCGTTATTAATGTGTATCTTTGCTTCCTGAAACGTGAAACTACCGTAAAGAACAGAAATGAACCTACACATCCTGCGCCTGCTGCCAATGCTGTTGCTCATGGGGCTTGCCCTGGCAAGCGTCACGTCATGCGGCCACGGCGGCAAGGGTCAAGGACAAGATACCACGGCATGGAGTTACAAGGCACCGCCTGCCATGCCCATCAACCGCAGCATCACCGGTGACAGCATGGGACTCATAACCGATGCTGACATTCATCGGCTGCCCACCCACATCGAACAACGCCCCCTCAAGGAAATTTTCAACGACAGCAATGCCCTGCAGCTCGTGGCGGCCGAGAAAAACGGCTTCAAACCCGTCACAAGCCTGCGCGACGCCTACCGCATCAACAAGCCGCTGGTCAGGATTTTCTCCTGTGACGCCTATATGCTGGACGACCTGAGCGCTTCGGTGCCTTATCTGGTGCCCAAGGCAGCACAGTTGCTCAAGGAGATAGGCTATGCTTTCCAGGACTCGATAAAAAAGCGCGGCGGCAAGCAATACCGCATCAAGGTCACCAGCGTGACCCGCACCGTGTACAGCGTCTCCAAGCTCATGCGCCGCAACCGCGCCGCAACCGAGAATTCCTGCCACCGCTATGGCACCACGTTCGACATCAGCTGGGTAAAGTTCGACTGCCTGGACCCCTCTATGGTCATCTCGCTCGAGGACCTGAAAAATATCCTTGCCGAGGTCGTACAGGACTTCCGCAAGCAGGGGCGCTGCTACGCCATCTTTGAGCGCAAGTCGGGCTGCCTGCACATCACCGTAAGATAAAAACCATACATTAATATAAATTATCAAACCAATGACCTTACAACAGACGATTGCCGATTACCTGAAATATACAGGACAAAAAGGCTTAGACATCAGCGCCGCTCTCATCGACTGCGACGGCGTACTCTACGACTCTATGAAGTACCACACCCAGGCATGGGTGAAACTCATGAAGAAGAACGGTATCAAGTGTACACGCGACGAATTCTATGAAATGGAAGGAATGACCGGCAGCGAAATCATCAAGATGAAATTCAAGACCGGTGTGGGCAAAAACATCACCGATGACGAGGCTCATGCCCTGTATGGCGTGAAGACCCGCTACTTCCGCGAGCTGGGCGAAGCGCCCGTGATGCCCGGTGCCGTCCGCGTGCTTGAAGCCCTCAAGGAGGCCGACGTGGACCGCGTGCTGGTGACCGGTTCTCAGCAAGATACCATCCTGGAGCGCATCGACAAGGACTTCGCCAACCTCTTTGGAGAGGTCAAAGTCACCGGACATGATGTGCGCAAGGGCAAACCCAACCCCGAGCCTTACCTCAAGGCCATGGCCAAGGCCGAGAAGAAGCCCAACCAGTGCATCGTCATCGAGAACGCTCCGCTGGGTGTGCAGGCTGCCCATGCCGCCGGTTGCTTCACCATCGGCGTGACCACGGGCCCCATCCCCGAGAAAGACCTGTACAAGGCTGGTGCCGACCTCGTCTATAAGAACATGGACGAGCTGGCCGCCGCACTGCCCTCGCTCCTCGTGGCATTGTCACTCGTCAAGGCCTAAACGCCTAAACTTAGCCTCACTCTAAGGCGCTAAGACGCCAAGCATTTATATATTCATCAATAAATCTTAGCGCCTTAGCGGCTTAGCGTGATATTTAGCGACAAAAACAGTGATGGGACAGAACCTCATTTTCACCAATGAAGTCGAAGCGGCACTTAAGCGGCTGACCACCGACGGCAACCACAACATGACAGTGTGGATTGCCGACACCAACACGGCCCGCCTGTTGCCTACCCCACCCCAACACCTCATCACCATCCCCGACGGCGACGAGAACAAGACACTGGCGACCGTTACCCGCGTCTGGGACGAGATGGAACGGATGGGCGTGACGCGCCACTCGCTGATCGTTAACCTGGGAGGCGGCATGGTGACCGACTTGGGAGGTTTTGCCGCGGCGACTTTCAAGCGCGGCGTGAGGTTCATCAATGTTCCCACCACCCTGCTGAGTGCCGTCGATGCCGCTGTGGGCGGCAAGACCGGCATCAACTACCATGAATTAAAGAACGAAATCGGTGCCTTTGCCCCCGCCAGTGACGTGATTGTCTCCACCCGCTTTTTTGACACACTGCCCATCGAGGAGATGAAATCAGGCTTTGCCGAGGTCATCAAGCATGCCATGCTGAGCGACCGCGACGAGTTTCACAGACTGCTGGATCATGATTTCACTGCACCCATTGACCATGACGACCTGCTGGAAAGGCTACGCCGCTCGGTGCAGGTCAAGGTCGGTATTGTCGCCCGCGACCCCAACGAGCAGGGCGAACGCAAGGCCCTCAACCTGGGACACACCGTCGGGCACGCCTTCGAGAGCCTGGCGATGAAACGCGGCAAACCCGTGCCCCACGGCTATGCAGTGGCCTGGGGACTCGTCACCGAGGCTGTCCTCTCGCACCTCAAACTGAATTTCCCCAGCGAGGATGTGCACCTGCTGGGCAATTTTGTCCGCGACAATTACCGTGATTTTCCCTTTACCTGCGACGATTATGACGACCTGCTGGAGCTGATGCGCCACGACAAGAAAAGCCATGACGGGGAAATCTCATGCTCACTGCTCACTTCCATCGGCGAATGCCTGATCGACCAGTCAGTCACTGCCGATGACGTGACAGCCGCCCTCGACATCCTGCGCGACCTCCTGGGCATCTAAACCTTGAAAATCCACCTCCCCTGATCAGAATTCAAGCAGCCATTCCTGCATCCAACAACCATCCTGTTTTGCTTCCCTAGAACCGGGAGTTAATGCTTACACACAAGCATAGCAGGCGGAAAATTTCAAAATTTTTGTAAAGAATTTAAAAAAAATGTAACCTTACATTACAACATAACAGAAAACGATGTATATTTGCACATCTATAGGATAAAAGAATAGGGAATGTTGACTCAGATTTATAATGCTCATGTGCTCACGCCGGAGGGCTGGATAAACGGCGGATCGGTCGTTATCGAGGATAGCCGCATCAAGGAGGTGAGCAAGAGCAGCCGGCTCATGGAAGGCATGGACAAGGCAATCGACGCCCATGGCATGCACGTTGTGCCGGGCGGCATCGACCTCCATTGCCATGGCGGCGGCGGCAGCGATTTCCAGGAATGTACCCGCGAGGCATTTGAGAACGCCGCCGGCACCCACCTGCGTCATGGCACGACAGCAATCTATGCCACCCTATCCTCCTCCCCTATCGACATGATGGAACGTGCCTGCCAAACGTGTGACGAATTGATGCGTGAAGGCAAGACAACCATCATGGGCATGCACATGGAGGGGCCCTACTTCAACCCCAGCAAGGCCGGAGCACAGATGCCCGAGGTGATTCGCATCCCCGACCCCAACGAATACATCCACATTGTTGAGGACTTTGACTGCATGCGCCGCTGGTCAAGCGCTCCCGAGTTGCCCGGAGCGTTGGAAATGGGCAAGTACATCACCGGCAAAGGCATCGTCGCCGCCATTGGCCACACTGCCGCCGAGTATTCCCAGGTGAAAGCGGCCTGGGATGCCGGTTACACGCTGGCCACACATTTTTATAACGGAATGCCCGGTTTCCACAATGTGCGTGAGTTCAAGCATGCCGGAACTGTCGAGAGCGTCTATCTGCTCGAGGACATGGCAGTAGAGGTGATTGCCGACGGCATCCATGTGCCATCAACACTCCTCAATCTTGTTTATCACATGAAAGGCGTGGAACGCACTGCATTGTGCACCGATGCCCTGGCAGTGACCGACAGCGAGAGTGAGCACGCATTTGACCCCCGCGTCATTATCGAGGACGGTGTGTGCAAACTTTCGGACCGCAGCGCCCTGGCCGGCAGCATCGCCACGATGGACCGACTGATCAAGACCATGGTACGCGTCGTTGAAGTGCCGCTGCAGGATGCCGTGCGCATGGCAAGCGAGACACCCGCCCGCATCATGGGCATCTATGACCGCAAGGGTTCCATCCAGCGCGGCAAGGATGCCGACATCCTCATCTTTGACAACGACATCAACCTGCGCAGCGTGTTCTCGATGGGCGCCTTTGTCAAGGGCAGCGACCACATCGCGCCAGCAGCTATCGTTGAAAGCTAAATCCAAGCGACACTATTAAAAAAAACGGCAAAGCAGAAAAGCCTGCCTCGCCGTCATGCGGAGTGACCGAGATTCGAACTCGGGATACGCTTTTGACGTATACACGCTTTCCAGGCGTGCCTCTTCAGCCACTCGAGCATCACTCCATTTGTCAAATGCGGGGCAAAGGTAATACAATTTGGCGGATAACAACCAAAAAAACACGTTTTTTTTGTTATTTTTGTGGCATGAAAACCGACGACCGACTGCAAAGCTACAATAACACCGGAGGTGCCGACCGCCACGACCCGCGCGTGAAACAACTGGCCCTGGACGTGTTGCGCTGGCTCCCCTATGACCCGAACGATGACCAAATGATGGCAGTAGTGGCTCTGGCCCATTATCTGCTCTACGCGCCCGAACATTCGGTTTTTATCCTGGGCGGATATGCGGGCACCGGAAAAACATCGCTCACAGGAGCCATCGTCAAGGCACTCAACCAGCAGGGGGTGAAATCGGTACTGATGGCCCCCACCGGGCGGGCGGCCCACATCTTCAGCGACTATTCAGGCCACCCCTGCTATACCATTCACCGCAAGATTTACCGCCAGCAAGGATATGGTATCGACGCGTTTGACCTGGCCGGCAACAAGCACAGCAACACTGTGTTCATTGTTGATGAGGCATCGATGATCAGCAATGCCAATGACGGCTCCTCTTTTGGGAGCGGACGACTGCTAGAAGACCTTATCGGATATGTTTTCAACGGCATGGGCTGCAAACTCGTGCTCATGGGAGACAATGCCCAGTTGCCGCCTGTCGGGCAGATTGTGAGCCCCGCCCTTGACAACGGAGTGCTGCAGTCCTTGGGATTGACGACCTATGGCGTTTTTCTGCAACAGATTGCCCGCCAGGCCGAAGAAAGCGGTATCCTTCACAATGCCACACTGCTGCGACAAGCGATGGAAGACGGCACACTGGGACGTCCCCGCTTTGAACTCGATGGTCTGGATGATATCACTACCGTGTCAAGTGAATTCCTGCTGGAGACCATCAGCGATTGCTATGACCGTGACGGCATGGGCGAGACCATCATCATCACCCGCAGCAACAAGCGGGCCACATTGTTCAATCTGGGCATCCGCAACAGCATCCTTTATCGCGAAGACATGCTCGTCGGCGGCGATATGCTGCTGGTTGCCAAGAACAACTATTACTGGACCAAAGACTATGAGCAACTGGACTTCATCGCCAATGGTGACGTGTGCATCGTCAAGCGGGTGTGGGGAGAGATTGAGAGCCAATATGGATTGAGGTTTGCCAACGTCACAGTCGAATTTCCCGATCATGACAACCTGGAAATGGATTGCAAAATTGTCGTGGACTGCCTGTTGAGTGACACTCCGGCACTCAATCGCGAACAAAGCGAACGCCTGTTCAATGATGTGTGGGCTGAACTCACCGGCGACAAACGCCAGCGCTACAAGGCACTGAAGGAGCACCCTTATTTCAACGCCCTTCAAGTCAAGTATGCTTATGCCATGACTTGCCACAAGGCCCAGGGCGGACAATGGCGCAACGTGTTCATTGACATGGGAGGCATCATGCCCGACGCGATGCAATCGATGGATTTCTACCGTTGGCTCTACACCGCAGTGACACGCGCCCGCGAGCGGGTGTATCTCATCAACTGGCGGGAAGAGGTTTAGTTTTGAAGTTTGAAGTTAGGAGTTTAGAGTGAGTTTAATGGGTAAAAACTCAATACTTAGAAAATAATTACTACCTTTGTGGCTCACAATCAACATAATTCAAGCAATAATGATACGCAAGAGATTATACCGGATCGCCGTCGTCCTGTTTACCATGGGCGCTTGGCTTGTTGCAGGTGCCGACATTCCGGCAGGGTACTACAACACCCTCGAGGGAAAGAGCGGACAAGC
>JAEEGK010027915.1_pt1 | contig 11364 bp, 8 predicted proteins | sample 8958771 | NCBI WGS metagenome assembly JAEEGK01 (sample SAMN16246547, study PRJNA631951) | gut metagenome | biome: gut microbiome; feature: rumen; material: SC-attached | host: Bos | place: Iran: Karaj | collected 2018-10 | reverse complement strand
TTTCTTTGTGGCTTCAGAGAAGGAAGGCACCGCGACTAAAAAGGTGATAATCGAATAAAAAGATTGACTATGAAAAACAAGAAATGTATATGGTGCTTTTGCCTCCTCTTTTTAGGTGGCTTGGCACTGACTTCCTGCACGAAAAACGACGACGACACTATTGCGCTCATTGGCACGGAGTACTATGTTGATGACATCCTTTCGGTGATTCCCGACTCGTTGCAGACGCGATTTTTTGCTGAGTTTGACAGCATTCCAAAAGGTCCAGTGCCACCAAAGATTGAAGGCAGCTATGTGATGGATCCCAAGGAGCGGGTGAGTTCCAATGTACCTGTGTGGCCACTGCAAGCCCATGAGCCTAACCTGTATATGCGCTTCTCGAACCAGCACAACGGCATTGTCAAGATGGACCTAAATGAGACCACTGAAACCGTGACCGATACGGTCTTCGTGTGTGGCAACGACAATGCTTTTGCTGTGTATTTCATTGAGAACAAACAATACGAGATTCCCTTTAATGGCTTGACGTATCATGCTCGTGTAAAACGTGGTATCGTCATGAAAGGTCAGGTGACTTCCGAGGGGCTTAAGGATTTTCGTTACGCCACCATTATCATGGAAGCAGAGGACGACTCCAACGGCCTTATCGGTCAATACGATAACGGTTCCTATTTCATTTATAAGGATGGTGACGGAATAGCAAAAAGAGAGGAATGGTAAATTTGTGAAGCGATGAAGAGGTATTTGATAATCATATTGATAGGTCTTGGCTTTGTTGGGGCTTCCTATGCACAGGTGAAAACCAACCAGACGACTGAGGAAGCAATGTCCATCGGTTTGAAAGGTGGCCTGAATGTGCCGAGGATGCTTTATTTCAATAATGAAGCATTGAGCCAGCTGCCCCAAGCCTTTACCTTGACCCCAATGGGTGGTCTGTTTGTTGACATCCCGATGGGTAATCTTTTTGTGCTGTCACCTGAGTTTGTGTATCTGAAACGCGGCACGGATATCAGTTACGAGCATTTTTCGGGTGCTAAAGTGCATTATTCGATGTCGGTTCACTATGTGGATTTCCGTTTGCCTTTAGAAATACGTTGGCCTATCAAGCCGTATTTCCAGCCTTATCTTATGGTGGGTGCCGAAGGTGGTGTGCGCTTGGGTGGTCAGATTCACATTGACCGGACTGCACCTATCGTATTGGACCAGACCATCGATGTGGGTGATGCCAACATGAGCTTGATTCACGCCGGAGCTTTTGCCGGAGTAGGCATCCGCAGCAGAATCGGTTTGGGAAGCCGTCATATCCTGCTCAAACTCAGTGCTTCTGCCCATCAAGGATTGCTCGACAACTATGGTGCTGCCGAGAAAGAAGGAAGCGTTCCCGCTGTTAATGTCAATGCTTATCAAGTGACAGGTTGGCGTCTGTCACAAGGTTTGGAAGTCTGCTTAAGTATAGCGATTCCTTTGGAGAAACGTGTTGAGGATGCTTGCTCAACCTTCGCCAACGACCGTTATCGTCGCCATGGGAAAGGTAGACATCTCTTTGGGTACTAAATCACTCTAAATACGTGTAGCCGTACAATCCAGAACGATAGTTGGACAAAAATTCTTTTCCTTCTTCGACTGTAATCTTGCCCTCCTTCACGCACTTCGTGACCCAGGTTTCCACCGCACGAACAAGTTTCTTCGGGTTATATTGCACATATTCCAACACGTCAGCAACAGTCTCGCCATCAATGACTTGGTCGATATAGTAGCCCTTTTCGTCCACTGAGATATGCACCGCGTTAGTGTCGCCAAACAGGTTGTGCAAGTCGCCCAAGATTTCCTGATAGGCACCTACGAGGAATACACCTATATAATAATGCTCCTTGTCGTTGAACGAGTGCAGCGGGATGGTGTGTTGCGTCGACTTGGCCACGAAGTTGGTGATTTTGCCGTCGCTGTCGCAGGTGATGTCCTGCAAGGTGGCGAGGTGCGTTGGGTTTTCGTCAAGCCTTTGGATGGGGATGATAGGGAAGAGTTGGTCGATGGCCCAAAGGTCGGGCAGCGACTGGAACAGCGAGAAGTTGCAGAAATATTTGTCGGCCAGCAACTTGGGAAGTGAGGTGAAGTCTTCAGGTACGCGCTTCAGGCTGTTGGCGATGTGGTTCACCTCGCGGGCGATGCTCCAGAACAGCCTTTCGATCTTGGCCCGCGACTTGAGGTCGAGCAGGCCGAGGCTGAACAGGTTGAGGGCTTCCTCGCGGATTTCTTGCGCGTCGTGCCAGATTTCCAAGGACGAGCTTTTGGTGAGTTCGTCCCACGACTCGTAGAGCTCCTTGATGAGTTCGTGGTCGTTTTCCTCGGGTTCTTCGTTGTCATCCCACTCGGGCAACGAGGTCTTTTCCAGTACCTCGAAAATCAGCACGGAGTGGTGCGCGGTAAGGGCGCGGCCCGACTCGCAGATGACGTTGGGGTGGGGTAGTTCGTTCTTGTCGCAGGCGTCGACGATGGTATAAATCGCATTGTTGGCGTATTCTTGGATGCTGTAGTTCACCGAGCTGGCGCTGCTGGAACTGGTGCCGTCGTAGTCCACGCCAAGACCGCCGCCCATATCCACATATTCGATATGGAAGCCCATCTTATAGAGCTGCACGTAGAATTGTGCCGCTTCACGTAGGGCCACATTGATTTTCTTGATTTTGCTGACTTGGCTGCCGATGTGGTAATGCACGAGCTTCAGGCAGTCTTTCATATCGTGCTCCTCAAGGAAGTCCAAGGCTTCCAAAAGCTCGGAAGAGGTGAGACCGAACTTGCTGCCGTCGCCGCCCGACTCTTCCCATTTGCCTGAGCCGGAACTGGCCAATTTGATGCGCACACCCAAATTCGGCGTGACTTTGAGTCGGCGGGCGATTTTTGCAGTGGTTTTCAGCTCGTTGAGTTTCTCGATGACGATGATGATCTTGCGGCCCATCTTTTGGGCGAGCAAGGCCAGTTCGATGAATTCCTCGTCCTTGTAGCCGTTGCAGACGATGAGCGAGTCGGAGTCGGTGCCGAGCGCGATGATGGCGTGAAGCTCAGGCTTGGAGCCGGCCTCAAGGCCGATGTTGCACTTCTTGCCATGGCTGACGATTTCCTCGACCACAGGACGCATCTGGTTCACCTTGATGGGCATGACGACGAAATTCTGGCCGTGGAACTCATATTCCTTGGCCGCCTCCTTGAAACAGGTGTCGATTTTGTTGATGCGGTCGTCCAAGATGTCGGGGAAACGCAGCAACATGGGGGCTGAAACGTCCCTAAGTGACAGTTCGTCAACAAGTTCCGGAAGGTCGACAGAAGTGCAGCCTTCTTTCGGCGTCACGACCATGTGGCCTTTCTCATTGATGGAAAAATAATTGCCACCCCAGCCTTTCACGTTGTAAAGGTCCTCGGAGTCTTCAATGCGCCATTTTCTCATGTCTTTGTTTATTATTGGTTTGTTCAACAAGTAGAGGTCCCTGAGCTTGTCGAAGGGCCGTATTCATTATCAAATGGGCTGCAAAACTATTAAAAATATTCGGTTTTGCGCACTTTTCCTTATTTTTGCACAAAATTATCTGTTATGAGGCTCATCATCGATGCCGGTTCCACCAAAATGGAATGGATTCTCCTTGATGGAAACGTTGTCACGCAGCGTTTCACGACAGGAGGTTTCAATCCGAATTACGCTGACATTCAGAACTTTGTAAATACGTGCCAAAGTGCGTCTCTACCCAAGGAAATACAATCCATCCATTATTATGGCACCGGTTGTGCCTCGGAGAAAAACCGATTATTAATAAAAGAGGTATTCCAAAACCGTTTTCCCAAGGCCGAAATCCACGTCACCCACGACCTGATGGCGGCTTGCCATGCTGTTTTGGGTCATGAAAAAGGTATCGTCTGCATTCTCGGAACAGGTTCAAATTCATGTGTTTACGATGGAGAAGACATCACCGAAAAGGCCGTTTCCTTGGGCTATCTTGTCGGCGACGAGGGAAGCGGAAGCCACATTGGTAGGGAAGTGGTGAGAGCGTATTTTTACGGCTTCATGCCTGAGGATTTGCGGCAAAATTTTGCCGAAACCTACCTTTTGGAATTACGGGATTTCATCCAGAATCTATACCATAACGAGCAGCCATCCAAGTACTTGGCCTCGTTCGCCGAGTTTGCGGGCGGACATCAGGAACATCCCTACATCCATGCCTTGGTAAAACGCAGCTTTCAGGCTTTTATGGAGGCGTTTGTGCTTCGTTTCGAGGATTGCAAAACGATGAAAGTCAGTTTTGTAGGGTCGATAGCCTGGCATTTTCAGGACATTCTCAAGGAAAGCCTTGCGGAAAACGGCCTCACGATGGGAGAGGTGATGCAAGCTCCGGCTGATGGGTTGATACGATACTATATGCGTTAGCCACGTGCCGAAGGCACGGTGCTCTATTTACCCCATACAGCTCTGCTGTGTGGGGCAGACCAGCCTGTAGACTCTGGAGAGCGTGCAGGAGGCACGCTACGGATGCATGAGAGTGGCGTGCTTCCAGCACGCAGCTAGCGTGTCGGCCCCACACGGTGCCGTGTGGGGTAAATAGGATGTCGTGTCTTCGACACGGGCTATTGCACAATAGAAATGCATTATCTGCGTTCAATAGTCATGAGCTATACCACATCATACTATCACATCGTGTTCCGTACCTACCGCAGCGAACACACCATTCCCTTCGAACATGAGCGGGAACTATATGCCTATATCTACGGTATCGCGAAGAACTTACGTTGCCAAACCTATCGCATAGGAGGCATGCCAGATCATATCCACATTTTCGTGTCGCTTCCGTCAGACTTGTCTTTGGCTTCGTTTGTACAGCGGGTGAAAAGCAGTAGTAGCAAATGGATGAAGGGAAACCCTAACTTTCCTGACTTTCAGGGCTGGGGACACGAATACGCTGGCTTTAGCTATAGCCTGCGCGACAAAGATAAGATTGTGCGCTACATCATGAGACAAAAGGAACACCATGGTGCTACTACCTTTGCTGACGAGTATCGCGCGTTTATTGAGGAAAATGGGGCTCCTATTGATGAACGTTACTTTCTAAATGACGAATAAATGTGCCATTTCCTCAGCCGTGATCCATTGGTAACCATTGTCCTTCCTTAACCAAGTCATCTGTCGCTTGGCATATTGCCGCGTGTGAATCTTGATTTGCTCCACGGCTTCTTCTAAGGTGCATTGTCCGTCGAAATAGGCAAACAGCTCTTTGTAACCTACGGTGTTCAAGGCGTTCAGATGTCGTTTGGGGTACAAGGTTTTGGCTTCTTCCAGCAAGCCCTGTTCCATCATAAGGTCAACCCGTTTGTCGATGCGCTCGATGAGTTTCTGACGGTCCCAAAGTAGGGCGTATTTCACAAGGTTGAAATCACGTGGTGCTGTATTGCCACTGCGGAATGAAGAGAAAGGCTGTCCTGTTTGGTAGCAGACTTCCAAGGCGCGTTGCAATCGTCTCGGATTCTGTTGGTCGACAATGGCGAAATACTCGGGGTCGAGGTGCTGCACTTCGTCTTGTAAGGCTTTTAGGCCACCGGCATCAAAGAGCTTTTCTACCTTTTTCCTGACTTCAGGTTGTACGTTAGGCATTTCGTCTATTCCATTGCAGACAGCATCGATGAAGAGCCCTGAGCCACCCGTCATGATGACGGCATCGTGGGTCTTGAAAAGCTCATCCAAAAGCTGTAATACATCACGTTCGTAGTCGGCGACATCGTATTTGTCCTCGATGCTGATGTGGTGCACGAAGTAATGTTGGACTTGGCTTAGTTCCTTTTCGGTGGGTGCTGCCGTGCCGATGCTCATCTCCTTGTAAAACTGACGGCTGTCGGCGGAGAGGATAACGGTGTCCAAAGCCTTGGCTAATTGGATGGCAAAAGCGGTCTTGCCTGAGGCGGTAGGGCCAGCGATGACTATGAGGGTCTTTTTTAATGCTGAATTCGGAAATGCGAAGCATTCAACGGAGTTAATTCGGAATTCGGAATAGGGGCGAAGCCCAGCATTGCTTTGCGCTATTCCGTATTCCGCATTCTTCATTCCGCATTCATTATTCTTCATTCCGCATTTATAATTTGTTTGGTACTGGTCCATTGTTAGCAACAATAATTGGCTCCTCTATCTCCTTTACCACGCTGAGATTCAATTTTTTGCCTTCTTCTTTCATAAAGGCGTATGCCTCGGTGAAGTTGTTGCCGATGATACCGTCCAAGACGGCCTCGCGGATGGCATTCTTGATGATGCCGACTTCACGGCTCTCGGGAAGGCCAAAGGTTTCCATGATGGCGATGCCGTCGATGGGGGGCTGCCAGTTGCGCAGGTGGTCCTTGGCTTCGATTTCCTTCAGTTTTTCCTGCACAATCTCGAAATTGCGATGGTATTTCTTGATTTTCTCTTCGTTTTTTGAGGTAATGTCGGCGTGACAGAGCAGCATCAAGTCGTCGATGTCGTCACCAGCGTCGAAAAGAAGCCGGCGCACGGCGGAGTCGGTCACCTCGTCTTCAGCCAGGACGATAGGTCTAAGGTGCAGCAGGACAAGTTTCTGCACATACTTCATCTTTTCGTTCAAAGGCAGTTTCATGCCAGCGAAAATCTTCGGCACCATCTTGGAGCCTCTGAACTCGTGTCCGTGGAACGTCCAGCCGGTGCCGTCCTCCCAGCGCTTGGTTTGGGGCTTGGCGATGTCGTGCAACAAGGCCGCCCAACGGAGCCAAAGGTCGTCGCTCTTTTCGGCCACTTGGTCGAGGACTTGAAGAGTGTGTAAGAAATTGTCCTTGTGTCCTTTACCTTGTATTATCTCAACTCCTTTGAGAAGTGAAAGCTGGGGAAAAATCAGCTTCAAAAGTCCGCTTTCGTCGAGCAGTTTGAAGCCGATGGACGGCTTGGGCGAGAGAATGATTTTGTTCAGTTCCTCGGTGACACGCTCCATCGACACTATCTTGATACGCTCAGCATTGCGCTTGATGGACGCAAACGACTCAGGCTCGATGTAAAAGTGCAGTTGCGAGGCGAAACGTATGGCGCGCATCATGCGGAGCGGGTCGTCGCTGTAGGTGATGTCAGGGTCGAGCGGGGTGCGCAGGGTGAGGTCCTCCATGTCGGCCATGCCGTTGAAGGGATCGATGAAGGTGCCGAAATCCTCTTTGTTGAGGCTGATGGCCATCGCGTTGATGGTAAAATCGCGGCGGTTGAGGTCGTCCTGCAGGGTGCCATCCTCCACCACGGGCTTGCGGCTGTTGCGGTCGTAGGATTCCTTGCGCGCACCCACGAACTCCACTTCCATACCGTTGTAACGGATCATGGCCGTGCCGAAAGCGCCGTAATATTTGGCTTCCTTGTGGCCAGGCAGGTGAGAGGCGACCTTCTTCGCCAAGGCGATGCCGCTGCCCACCGTCACCACGTCGATGTCGTTCGAGGGACGGCGCAAGAGAATGTCGCGCACGTAGCCACCGATGACATAGCTCTTGTAGCCCAACTCCATGCTGGCGTAGGCGATGACCTTGAAAATCGGACTTTCGATATGTTTCTTAAAGTTGTAATCCATTGTCAAACAAGGACTTCTTCAATAACTTTGGTGCCTTTTGGAATCACGTTGACCACGGTTTCCTCGCCTTTTTCGTCGAGGTCGATGGAAATCAGGTCGCCGATGTGCATCGATGTGGCGATGATTTTGTCGGCCAATACGTCTTCCACATACTTTTGGATGGCGCGCTTCAGCGGACGGGCGCCGTATTGCTCGTCCCAGCCCTTTTCGGCAATAAAATCCTTGGCTTTTTCGGTCAGTTCAATCTTGTAGCCCATCTCTTCGACACGCTTCACCACATGACGCATCTCGATGTCGATAATCTTGTGGATGTCATTCTTTTCCAACGAGTTGAACATCACCACGTCGTCGACGCGGTTGAGGAACTCTGGTGCGAAAGTGCGTTTCAGGGCGTTCTCGATGACGCTCTGCGAATAGGCGTTTTTGGCATTGAGTTTGGCCTGTGTGCCGAAACCGACCCCCTGGCCGAAGTCCTTCAACTGTCGCGATCCGATGTTGGAGGTCATGATGATGATGGTGTTCTTGAAGTCGACCTTGCGGCCCAAGCTGTCAGTCAGCAGGCCGTCGTCAAGCACCTGCAGGAGTAGGTTGAACACGTCGGGATGAGCCTTCTCGATTTCGTCCAAGAGGATGATGGAGTAGGGCTTACGGCGCACTTTTTCGGTGAGTTGGCCGCCTTCTTCGTAGCCGACGTATCCAGGAGGCGCACCGACGAGGCGCGAAACGGCGAACTTCTCCATGTATTCGCTCATGTCGATACGAATCAAAGCGTCCTCAGAATCAAAGAGATATTTCGCCAGCACTTTGGCCAAATAGGTCTTTCCGACACCCGTCGGGCCGAGGAAGATGAACGAGCCGATGGGCTTGTTCGGGTCTTTCAGTCCGGCACGGTTGCGGCGGATAGCCTTGGTCACCTTCTTGATAGCTTCGTCTTGTCCGATGACGGTGCCAGCCAGCTCGCTTTCCATGCTCATCAGGCGGTCGCCCTCGTTCTTGGCGATGCGCTGCACAGGCACACCGGTCATCATGGCCACGACCTCCGCAACATTCTGTTCTGTAACGGTTTGGCGGTGCGAAACGGCGTTGTCTTCCCATTCCTTTTTAGCCTTTTCCAAACGATCCAAGAGCCTCACTTCCTCGGAACGGTACATGCCCGCTTCCTCAAACTTCTGCTCCGTGACGGCGGCTTTCTTGTCCTTGCGCACCTCTTCAAGACGTTTTTCCAATTCAGTGATCTCGGTAGGCACGTCGATGTTCTTGATGTGGACGCGCGCTCCGGCCTCGTCCAAGGCGTCGATGGCCTTGTCGGGCAGGTGGCGGTCGGTGAGGTAGCGGTCGGTGAGCTTCACGCAGGCTTCAATGGCCTCGGGCGTGTAGCTGACCAAGTGGTGGTCTTCGTATCTCGGCTTGATATTGTTCAGAATCTCAACGGTTTCCTCGGGCGTAGTCGGCTCGACGAGGATCTTTTGGAAACGGCGCTCCAAGGCCCCGTCTTTCTCGATGTATTGGCGGTATTCGTCCAAAGTGGTGGAGCCGATGCATTGCAACTCGCCACGCGCCAAGGCTGGCTTGAACATGTTGCTGGCATCCAACGAACCGTTGGCGTTGCCCGCTCCGACCAAGGTGTGGATTTCGTCGACGAAAAGGATGATGTCGCGGTTGGCAATCAGCTCGTTAAGTATGGCCTTGATGCGCTCCTCAAACTGGCCGCGGTATTTCGTGCCAGCCACCACGGAGCCGAGGTCGAGCATGACGACACGCTTATTAAATAAGGTGCGCGGCACGCGGTGTTGCACGATGCGGATAGCTAGGCCTTCAGCGATGGCCGACTTGCCCACACCAGGCTCGCCAATCAGAATCGGGTTGTTCTTTTTGCGTCGGCTCAAGATTTGGGCGATACGTTCCAGCTCGCGCTCGCGGCCCACGATGGGGTCGAGGCGGTTTTCCTCGGCGGCTTTGGTGAGGTCACGACCAAAGTTGTCCAACACGGGCGTTTTGCTCTTTATGTTGCTGGTTTTCTTGGGTTTTTCCTGCTGTGGTTTGATCTCGTTCAAGAGGTCGTCAAGCTCCTCGTCATCGTCTTCATACACGTTTCGAGGCGACGGTGCCTCTTCTTGCTGCACGGGGTTGTCTTTGCCCGTCGAGGCATTGTAACGAATCAGCTCCTCCTTGAAATTGTCATAATTAATACCTTCAAACTCAAGGTTTTGGGAGATGATATTGTTCTTTTCGTGCAGAATGGCCAGCATCAAGTGTTCGGAGCGGACGATTTCCGAGCGGAATTCCTTGGCGATGATATAAGTGAACTTCAACACGCGCTCAGCCTGTTTGGTGAGCGGTAGGGCTAAACTGTTGTTAGGGAAGGGGTTGGCCGTCCTGACCGAGGCCTCCAATTTCTTCGTGAAGACCTCCATGTTAAGGTTGAGGTTCTCCAACAGTTTGATGGAAATGCTGCCGCCTTCCTTCAACATGCCCAAAAACAAATGCTCCAAACCCACGTATGCGTTGCCAAGACGTTTCGCTTCCTCATGACTGAGTGACAAAATGTCACGAACCCTTGGCGAGAATTTTGCGTCCATAAAATGCTATTTTGTTGATATTCAATAACAAATGTAAAACTTTCTTTTTCTTTTGCCTTTACTAAAACGGAGTGCAAAGGTACGAACAAAAACCACGCCGCGCCACTTAATTTGGCAATAACTTCAAAAATGAACAATTTCCGACCGTTTTGCCGAACATATCGGAAAAATCCCTATCTTTGCACCCTTATTAGAAAAGCGAAAAATAGAACCCAAAAATGGACGAAAATAATAACATTGCTCCTGAGAATCAAGGAGAAAACATTCCGGAGAACTCGGGAGAAAAGATCATCAAGGTCAATCTTGAGAACCAAATGAAGACGGCTTACATCGACTATTCGATGTCGGTCATCATTTCGCGTGCCTTGCCTGACGTGCGCGACGGTCTGAAACCCGTGCACCGTCGCGTGTTGTATGGCATGAAGGAACTCGGCGTCTCGTCGAGGAGCGGCTACAAGAAGTCGGCCCGTATCGTCGGTGAGGTGCTCGGTAAGTATCACCCGCATGGCGATTCCTCTGTTTACGACGCCATGGTGCGTATGGCCCAAAGCTGGTCGCTGCGTTATCCGTTGGTCGATGGGCAAGGCAACTTCGGCTCCGTCGACGGTGACAGCCCTGCCGCCATGCGTTACACCGAAGCGCGCCTTCAAAAGATTTCTGAGGAGATGCTTGACGACCTTGACAAGGATACCGTTGATTTCCAGAACAATTTCGATGACTCGCTGCAAGAGCCTACCGTGCTGCCGACGCAGATTCCCACCTTATTAGTGAATGGTACCAACGGCATCGCGGTCGGTATGGCCACCAATATGGCACCGCACAACCTCAGCGAGTGCATCGACGGCATCATCGCCTACATCGACAACCGCGACATCGACACGCAGGGACTGATGCAATACATCAAGGCTCCCGATTTCCCGACTGCCGGCGTGATTTACGGCTATGAGGGTGTACGTGAGGCGTTTGAGACGGGTAGGGGACGCATAGTCCTTCGCGGCGAGACCCATTTTGAGGAACACAACGGCCACGAACGCATCATCGCCACCTCAATACCTTATCAGGTCAACAAGGCCGAGATGATCAAGAAAACCGCCGACCTGGTCAGTGAGAAGAAACTGGAAGGTCTCGCCGACATCCGTGACGAGAGCGACCGCAAGGGCATTCGCGTGGTGTACGAGCTGAAACGCGACGCCAACCCCGAT
>JAEEGK010027914.1_pt1 | contig 11364 bp, 7 predicted proteins | sample 8958771 | NCBI WGS metagenome assembly JAEEGK01 (sample SAMN16246547, study PRJNA631951) | gut metagenome | biome: gut microbiome; feature: rumen; material: SC-attached | host: Bos | place: Iran: Karaj | collected 2018-10 | reverse complement strand
TCTATAGAAAATTAATTATAAATATTATTCGAATATATTTAAAATTATGAAAATTTTCAGAGAATTTAGAAATGAGTAAAAATGTAAATTCAAAGATACCACAAAATAATAATTATATTATGTTAAAACTAAAAAAATGATGAAAATAAAAAAGAAGATAATTCAGCTTATTAAAAATAATGTTTGATTAAATTTCAATTATATTGTATAATTATATTAGATATTTCTATTAAATATTATTTTCTCTTTTTTTCTTAATTAATCAAATGAATATATATTTAAAAAATATTAAAAAATTAAAAATAAAATAAATGATTAATCCTTATATACCTTTTGAATTTGATCAAAATTGTGTCTATTTAAGAAAATGTGGAATAAAAATTCATCATCATAAATTAGATTTAATAAGAACAAGAAGAAATCCTTTTTTTAAAAAAGAAACAAATTATAATTATTTACATAGAACAAAATCAGATAGTTTATTTTTCATTAACAGAGATAATAATTTTATGCATGAAAAATTAAAAAAAATTCACAAAAGAAAAAATAAATTAATTGAAACAAATGAAATAGTAAAAAATGCTATGAAAGAAAAGAAAAAAACTATTGATTCTGTTAATAAAAGAATAAAAGAAAATTTAATTGAATCAAATAATTATTTTTATAAAAGATTAAATTCTACAAAAAGTATGATTTGTCCTGAAAAATTAAATAATGATTTTATTCTTTCAAGAAAAATATTCACTAATTTAAGAAGAGTTAAACCAATAAAAGAAAAAAAGAAAATCACTGGACTTAGAAAAAATTCTGATATAAAAATAAATAAAAATAATAGTATGGATAAATTGCCTTCTTTAAAATTAAGTTTGAATAAATCATAAAATTAATAAAATCATATTTTATATAATTATTTTTTTTGGTTTATTTATAAAAATTTAAAATGAATATTATTATTTATCAATTATTTATGTTTTAGCTCCAACAAATAGAAATTTTTTGATTTTAACTATTTTTTTTTTATTTATAATATATTTTCAATTAGAATAATTATCTTTGAATTTTTGATGAAAAATTTTTATTATTTTTATTTAAATTTCTGTTTCGCTATTATTTATCTTCTGTTATATTTATGAATTATTTTAATATTATTATTTAGAATTCATATAATTCAAAATAATTATAATTAGTCAATTATAATAAAATTAAATTTCATTAAATAAAATTAAGCTTTATTATAAAATTACAAATATTTAATACTCCTAAATGAAAATTTCTTTAAATGAATACTGTTTATTATTAAGATTTTTCATCGAATAAAATGTCTTTCTTACATTTTTAATATTTCAAAATCTTAATAAAACAAAATAAATATTATCCTCTAATATATCTTATTTTTCATTTTATTTACAAATTGAAATAATATTATTTAAATCATTGATATTTCTTTATAATTTAGAAAAAAATTAACATAAGTTCTAGATTTAATCATATATTCATTAATATATTCATCATTTTCTTTTTCTAATTTTAATTTTTTAACAGAAAATTCAAATTCTTCAGAAAGAAAATATTCTCTTAAAATATCAGCATAAGTCATATTTGAAATATCATCAAAACCTGATTTTCTAGAAATTTCTTGATGTTTATCTAAGTATTTTAAAACTTTTAAATTTCTTTCATATTTTGCTTTATTTGCTTTTTGCTTACTTTTTTGATCTTTTAAATGTTTTGTAAAATCTTTTTCTAATAATTGTCTATAAGTTAAATTCATTACTTCTTTGTTTAATTCTATAGTTATATTACATAAAAAACATTGAGGAAGAGAACCAAAAAATTCTTGTGAACCAGCATTTTTTAATTTTAAATTAATTATATTTTTTAATGATTTATGAAATCTTGATTTTATCTTTTTTCTTATTTCATCAGGTTTAAACTTTCTTTTTTTTTTAATTTTCCAACTTTTTCTATTTATTTTTTTTTTGTTTGTAATTGTTACTTTATTGTCACTGTCATCATCTAATTGAATTTTAATTGAATTTGATTGTAAAATTTCACAAACAGAAAATTGTGGATTCTTTTTGATTATTTTTGCATTTTTAACTATCTCTGAAAAGTCTTTAGAACCTTCTTTAAAGATTTTAAAATCTTTAATTTTTTTTTTCTTAAATATATCTTCATTTTTACATATTATACAATCTGATTCATGTTGATTTAATTTATTTTTTGATTTATTTGAAATTAATTGTTCTAAATTTTTTTTAAATATTTTTTCTATTTCATCGTCTTTTGATAATTTTTCGAGAGAAATTTTATCTATTTCTTTAGAAGATTCTCCAAAAATTTTGAAAAAACAATCTTCAAAAGGGATATATAAATAATCATTTTCTGTATTTTGCTCTGAATATGAATTAATTGATTGAAAAATTGCATCTTGTTCTGAATCTGAGTCCATTATCATTCAATTTTATTATATTTTTTTTACTTTTTTCATTTTTATACTTGAAAGCTATATATTATTTTAATTAGGATTTATAGAGGTCATTTTTTAATTAAATAATAGTTTTTTATTTTTTTCTAAAATTTATTTAAAAAAGATTTTTAAATGTAATGTTTGATTCTTTTAAAATTTTTCTTATATATACTTACTACTTTAATTCTATTTAAATTATTCATCTATTATCATACTATTTTTAGTTAAATATAATTATAAAAGTATAAATATGAATCATTATCTTAAATTAGATAAACATTTATTTTAGTTTTTTATTGTATTATTATTCATTATTTGGAAAAAAAAATATTCTTTAATCTAACAAAGAGATATACCTTATACAATAAGAATGTATAATTCTATTCTTAAAATATTTAAAAATATGATTATTTTTAGAAGAAACAAAAACAGTTGTTTCAATTAGAAAACAATGATTATTTTTTGTTTTTAAATAATATTATTAAAAAATACATCGTAAATAATTATTTTTTTTTTGTGAATTTTTTTAAAAAATAAAATAAAAATAATTAATATAATATTATAATTTATGATATTGAGTTTATATTTTCATATATAATATATTTATATTTTCTTTTTAGAATATTTAAATAATCATCTTTTTCTTTTTGACTAAAGGTATTATCTATAAAATTAATATATTCAATTAATAATCCAAGAATTTTCTGTTTATTTAAATAATTAACATTTTCATCATTAATAATTTTTTTTAAATCAACAACATATTTAGGTAACCAATCAATTTTAATAAATAAATCAATAAGTTTAGAAATATTTTCAGAATTAAATTTTAATTTATTATCTGAAATACTAATAAATCTAATATAAAATCCTTTAAAATGAATATGATCACTTGGAGATAAAATAGAAAGTAATTCAATAATATATTTTTTATTAATAATAGAGGAATCAATATCATTTAATCCATACATTGACTTTATTACTAAAGGATTCCTAAAATTTTGGGAATCAACATTTTTATATATCATTTGTTTAAAACTATAAATTATTCTTAATTGAATATTTTTAATATATGCAGGATTTTTTATATAAAGATTTTTATATACTCCCATTAATATTGAAAAATATTTATTTGCATATACATCTTCTTCTAAAATTTTTTCTATTAAATATCTTATTAAATTATCAAATAAATTTTGAATTGCTTGATTTTTTGAATGAGTTTCTATTTTTTTTACATAAATATCTATTAATATATTTAAAACTTCTTTTATTTCTTTTATTAAAAAATTTGATTCTTCTGTTGTAATATAATCTATTAAATTTAATAAGAATTGAATTAAATCTTCTGATAATCTTTCATTTTCTTCAAAGTAAAATATAAGTATACTATAAATTTTTAATATTTTTAATTTTATTTTATAACTTAATTTATCTTCATTGTTATTATTTTTTTGAATTTTTATACTTTTTTTTTCCTCTTTTCCAAACATAAATATTTGATATTTTTCTTCTATATTCATTCCATTTGTTTCATTTCCAATATCAAATCCAAAGAAAAAACTTGATAATAATTTAAAATTCATTTTAAAAAATATTAAAATATCTTTTTTATATGAAAGAGAATCAAAAATGTTGTTTTGATGATTATTTTTATTTGTTTTTATTTCATAAAATAAAATATATTTCAGATTTTTTAATAAATTGTAAATTTCTTGATTTTTATATTGATTTATTTCTTCATCTTTAATTAAAGAAAATAAAATTTGCTTAAATAATAAAGGATAAAATTTATTAACTTCACTAAAATATTGTAAAAAAACATAAACATTATTAATATTTTGGAAATCTTTTGTAAAAGAATATTTAATAATTTTATAAGAATCAAAAAGAGAAAAATTTTTTAAAATCATAAAATTCCAATTTTGATAAATTTGAGAGTTTTTATCAATATTTTCAATATATTGTTTCATAAATGTATTAACTTCAGGATAATTTTTTTCATATTCATTTAATTGTTTTACAAATTCAGAATGTTCTTTTGATTCAAAGAATATTTTATTTATTTCATTTTTAATTTTCTCATCTTTATAAGGAATAAAATATTTAGTTAAAAGTAATTGAAGATCACTATAAATTTGGAAAACATTTTTTTTAATTTTACATAAGATTTCAAATAAATTTGTTAAATTTGTGATTAATTCAAATTTATTAACATTATATTTTACATTATTAAAAATTGGTTCATCTTCACATGAAACAAAATCATTTATTACTGATTCAAAACAATATAAATATGATTTTGAAGTATTTAAAAAACGATAAAGATGAGAAATATTTTCTTTTATTATAGAAATATTATTATTTGATAACATTGATAATAAGTCATTTGGATATTTTGAAAAATATATTAAAAAATTATTAAATTGTTTTTGGCTTATTGCTGTGAATAAAATCAACAACGAAAACAAAAATACTTTTCTATCATTTATGTTTTCATTATCATAAAATATATAATTTATTGTAGATAAGAGTTGATTTATATTTTTTTCAACATCAAAAAAATGTATAAAATAAATTTTAAATGTAAGTCTTTCTTTATCAATATCAAATTTATTATTATTCATTTTAATTCTATTATTCATTATAACTAAGATATATTCTATAAAATTATAATCATAAATATCATGTATTTGTTTTAAAACAATTTTTAATTTTGGATCAGTTAAATATTTTTTATCAATTGATTTGTAAAAATAATTTAATTTCCCAAAATTATTCTCATCTAATTTTTGAAATTTATAATAAATACTATCTTTTAAATTATTATATAATTTTTTATCAATTATAAATGAATCTTTTTGAAGATTATTAAAATATAATTTAATAAAAAAATCTGAATTATTATTTCCTTTAAAAAATGTACCAATTAACCAATTCATAGTGAAATCTCTAATATTCAGAATATTAGTATTTAGAATTTCATTAAATTTATTAGCTAATATTCCCTCCAACTCATTTAGTTTATTTTGATTATTAGTTAAATATATTTGAAGACAATCTAAACATTTACAAAGTGTAGATGATAAATTTTGTTCTTTAGTTATATAAGATAATAAATAATTAATTTCTTCTTTTGATAAATCATAATTATTATTAATTGAAAATTTATGTAATATTTCTTCTAAAGACATTTTTAAATATTAAATTAAGGAAAAACAATAATTAAAATATTTTTAAAAAAAACTAATTAACTTATATAATATATTTATTTTTATTTTAATAATTTTTTGAATATTAATTTAAAAGGAAAAACTATTGTTATAGTAAGAATAATATTAAAGAGTAAAATATTCATGAATAAACCTAATGAAATAAAACATAAATTTTGGTAACTTAATTTTAATTGGAAAAAATACATACAATATAAAGCATAAATAAATTGACTTATTGAATAAACAAAAGAAAAATCATTTCTTGAAAAAAAAATAAAAAAATTAAATATATTATTTCCTTTGGACATATCATAATCAATTGCATAAACACAAATAATAATAAAATTAAATAACATAACTTGTATAGGTTTATCATAATAATAGATAATTTTTTCAAATAAACCAAATTTAATTAATAATGAATCATAATTTAAAATTAAAACATATAAAAATGAAGAGAATAATATTTGAAGTATAATTGTAAATACAATTAATATTTTTTTTATTTTATCAGATATCAATCCAAAACATCTAAAAATCTCAAATAAAAATTGAAAAGGTATATATTGATTTTCAGATTGAATAACGGAATTACTAGAAATAAAATCTTTAAAAGAAAAACATATAACTCCAGTAAAAATTCCAATAAAATAATTATTTAACATTAAATGAGGATATTTTATATTATACATTCCATTAATTATTTTCTCAAAATTATAATATTCATTTTCTTTATTCTCATTTATTAATATTGTTAATGTTACATTAATACAAATTCCAATAAATATTATTATATCATATATTTTACTTTTTAGTTTAAATCCAATGAAAATTAATATTAAAGAAATACAAAAAATATAAAATTCATTTAAATATAATAATGGATAAGTGTAATATGAATAAAAAGAATCGATATTATCATTATTCTTATAGGGATAATAAAGCGTAATTCCAGGAATAAAAATTTTAAAAATTTTATTAAAATAATTTTGATTAAATACATTTACTATGTAATGATTTACTAATGAACCAGAACTGAAATAATAAATTAAATTTCTGTCAAAATACGTAAAAAGGAAAAATAAAATTATAAATGGAAAAATTTTATACAAAGAATAACAAAAGAAATTAAAATATACTGAAAAATCGACAGTACTTTTATTTTTATTATAAACTTTTTTTTTAATATATGAAAGTAATTTAAACATCATAACAAATCCTTCTAAAGAAATATAAAAATCTAAAGAAAAAGAAGAAAATTTAATAAAAAAGAATAATTTATCTTTATAAAATTTTTCATTAAAAAAATCTCTTGCGGGTATTTTAATTAAAATTAGCATATTTTGAATAAAAGTTAATAAAATCATAACACCAACTTTTAAAAAGGAAATAAATTCTAAATTAGTTTCATCATAAATTTTATTTTTCTTTTTTAATAAAGTTTTAAAAGTGGAAACAATGTTGAAATAATATAAAAATAATTCACACCACTCTTTTTCTTCTTCTTTTTTTCCAATTAAAGGAATATTATTTGTAAAAACAGAATTTTCCATTTCATCAATATCTTCATATTCTGATTCATTTGAAATAGTATTTTTTTCTGTTTTAGAAAGTGAATAACAACAAATAAATAAAATATAAAATAAAATTTGGAAAATTAAAATAAGTAATAAACAAGATAGAATTCCATAAAAATATTCATCATTAGATTTAAAATCAAAAGTATTATCTTTATTTATAAATATATTTGTACTATTTTCTTGTAAAAAATAATCTAATTTTTCGATTCTCCAATCTGTAATTAAATAATCAAAAAATTTCTCATTTGAAGTTTTATTAAGCAATTTTTTTATTAAATCATTACAATATTTAGGAATACAAATTCCAGTATAAAAAGAAGTTTGATTAATAAATTGATAAACCTCAAAATCATCAATGAAAGTTTGAAAACTAAATTCTTTATAAATATATGTGATAAAATAATAAGAAAAATTGTATTGAATACAATCACTTTCTAATCCAGGTTCACTAACTCCTTTTCCACTAAAAACATACAGCAAACGAAAATCTAAAGAATTAGTTAAATTATATAAACAATACAAAAAATCTAAATCTGCTATTTCTATATTTGTATGATTTTTTATAAAAGAATATAACATTTGAATTAAATCTTTCATACTATTTTTTGATTGTTTTTGAAATAAAGAATTTGAAATTTGAGGATTTAATAAATTTATATCATTGAAATATGAAGATTTTATAATAATTGGAAATATAATAAAGAAAGAGAATTTTTTTAAAATTGACATTTTAATTATTTTTATTTCATATATTATTCAAATTATGAATAATAATTTTATTTTTGAAAAAAATAAATTGTTTAAAGATATCATAGATATATAAAAAATAAATTTATTTAATATTATTTATTTTTAATTATCCAATTTATTAGTAGATTTAAAAGTAGATTGTGATTCTTCTTCAATTTTAGTAAGTAATTTATCAATTTCTTGTTGAATTAAAATTTGTAATTTTTTTCTCATTTTATCATCTAAACCATTTTCTTCAGAAAATTCTATAGCTAAATTTTCTGCAGTATCACCTTCATAAACATAAACTTTTTTTTTCATTCCATGTTTTAAATTAACATCAATTTGCAAAATAGGATTTTCATTTTCATGTTTATTTTTGTTTATTTTATTATTACTAATTTTAATGTTATTAATATTATTGTTACTATAATTAAGGTTTCTTCTTTCTTTTCCTGGAGTTTTATTTTCAATGAAACTTCTTTTTTTATTTTTATTGTTTAAATCACTGCTAAAATCTTTTCTTATTTTTTTATTTTCTGAAAAATTTCTAGAATTTTGAATAATAAATTCTCCTCTTTCAAAAGCACTTTCTCTTAAAAATTTTTCTTCTCTTCCTTTTTGTAATCTTTTATTAAATTTTTCTATATCATAATCATCAATATCAAAATTTTTTTTAAATATATCATAATTAACTTCATGAATATTAGGTTTAAAGGTTAATTCATTTTTATATTTTTCTACTTCAATTTCATCTATTGTTTTATCTTTTTTATTTAATAAATATTCAGTACCTTTTTTATATAACATTTCCATTCTTAATTCTTGATTTTCTCCTCCTTGATTTAAATTATTCTTATAATGAGAATTTGAATTTATTTTTGGTTTAAATGTACATATTTTTTTTTCTTCTTTTTCTTTTTGTTCTAAATATTTTTCTTTTTCTTTTTCTAGTTGATTTCTTTTTTTTGCACTATCTAAATATAATTGTTCTAATCTTTTTGAATTTGGATTTGATTTTTTTCTTTTGTTTTCAAAATTATTTGGAATTAAATTTTGGGTATTTCTTTCTTGATTTTTTACTTTATTATTATTCATATAAGTATTACTATCTCTTTTACTATTAGAGGAAGAAATTCTTTTTTTATTTCTATTTAAATTATTTGTTTCTTCTTTATATAAATTTGGATTATTATAATATTGATAAAAACTAATAAAATATTTAGAAATTAATTTAGCATGATAACTAGTAATAATAAAATTATTATCACAATCAAAGCCACCAAATTTAACATTATTTTCAATTCTACTTGATAAATCTTTATTTATTATATCTAATTTTAAACTAATATCATCATTAGAACTTACAGTTTTAACAGAATGAGTTTTTGGTAAAAGTTTATTTGTACTATTATTATATTTTAAATTTTTTTGACTTATTGAACTTGTTATTTCTCTTTGACTTTCTTCAGTTTTAATTGTTGAAGTATTATTCATTTGGTAATTTGATAAAATATAATATTCAAATAAACTTAAAATTGATAAACAAAATATAAATATATGATCTATACTCATTAAACCTTTTTCATCTTTTAAATTTTCATAAATATCATTTAATAAATTATTTATTATTTCATTTTCTGATTGTGATTGTGGTATAAAATTTAAATTTATAAAAAGTTCTTTCAATTGATTAAAATCTAATTTTTTTTTATCTGATTCATAAATTATTTTTTCTATTTGATTTTTATATAAATTTTTAAATTTATTAAAAAGATATTTATTAGAATTTGATGCTGCTTTATAAGTTCTTTCTTCTTTTCTTTTTTTATTTTCAAAATCTTCTTTTTCTTTATTTTTTTTTTCCCTTAATTTTCCATCTTGATATAAATTATTTAAATATTCTTCATTAATATTATTATTTATTGTTTTATAATTTTTTTCATTTTTTTTAACTTCTTTTTCAATATTTTTTTTCGGAGGTTGATTATATAATCTTTGAAAAACTTCTTGACCTTTATATTTTTCAAAAGCCATTTTTTCAGACGATATTTGAATTTTTGGTTTTAATTTTAATTCTTCTTCTTCTTTTTTAATTTGAGAATCTTTAATATTTATAATTTTTTCATTTATTTTTTGTTGATATTCTTCTTGGTCTTTTAAAAATTGGTTTAAATTTCTTTTTTTATTATTAACATTATTTTTTTTATTTATCATAGGAGCAAATGTATATTTTTGTTTAAATTCTTCTTCTTTTTTTTGTTTTATTTCATCTAAATTTTTGTTTTTTTCTATCAATATAATTTTGGATTTTATCAGAAATATTAATTTTTTTATTAAAATTTTTTAATTCTCTTTCAACTACTTCTTTATCACTAACTAATAAATCAAATAATTCATTATTATTAATATTTTTATTTTTTGCCATTTTAGATAAAACCTTAGTTAAAGGCTTTATGAAAAACAGAAATATTCTTCTTATTTTCTGATTCTTCAGGAATTTTTAAATTAAAATTTAAATTTAAATTAATTTGTTCTTCTCTTTCTTCTTCTTTAATATTTATTGATTATTTATTAATAAAGTAATTAAATCTTCTTTTGAAAAATTATCTAAATTTAAATTACTTTTCTTATTATTTTCATCTTTATTAAAATTTTCTTTTGTTGTAAATTTAAAGTATTATCATCTAATGAATTTAATGTTGTTTCTGCTATTAGATTTTTTATTTCATTTTGAACTCTTTCAGTTATTTTTTCTAATTTTGATTTTTCTTTGTTTAATTCTTGATTATTTACTATTATATTTACTTGAATATTGGTACTAGTATTTGAATTTTCTTTTATAATTAGATTTTTTCTTCTATTTCTATATTTTCTTCTTTTTTATTTTTTATTTTAGAATTCTCAAATTCTTCATTTTCATTGTCTATTATTTCCTCTTCTCATTTATTTCTCCTTCATCATATAAATTTTTGGAATTCATATTTTTGAAAAATTAAAATAATTTATTTATTTGTATTTAATTATAATATTAATTTTAAGAAATATGACTATTCTTTCTTCCTCTTATAAAAAATCCAGATATTCCATTCTCATAATTTTCTAAATAAATATATATTTCTTTAAATTTATATTCATTAAAGAAAATCAGTAAATTTATTATTATTATTAAGTTAATTATTTTTTGTTTTGATTTTCCAATTTCAATCATAATATCATCAAAAATTTTATAATTTAAATACATTGCAGTATCATCATTCGGTAAACCAGAGAATTTTTTATTTGAGAAAATAATTAATATTAAAATTTAATTGATTTATTTAATATATATGGGCATATTTGAGTTCTATTTTTTCATTCAAATTATTTT
>JAEEGK010027912.1_pt1 | contig 11365 bp, 11 predicted proteins | sample 8958771 | NCBI WGS metagenome assembly JAEEGK01 (sample SAMN16246547, study PRJNA631951) | gut metagenome | biome: gut microbiome; feature: rumen; material: SC-attached | host: Bos | place: Iran: Karaj | collected 2018-10 | reverse complement strand
GTCGCTGCTCCGGCAGATCGGCGCCATGGTCAACAGCAAGGCCCCTGTGCTCGAACCGCCGCCGGAAGGCTCTTCCGACAAGCCGCCTATCGTGGCGGAACTGCTGGATTTGCTGAAGGAAAATCAAAAAAAATAAAAAAAATCAAAAAGAGGTGTAACAAATGAAAAAAACATGGAGAATTATTTATGACGGAACGAAGAACCGAGAGGGAGACACGGGATTATCTGGAGGAAATCCAGAAAACCGTCCAGAAATCGAAAGAGCTTCTGGAGGTAGCAAAGGGCAAGATTGAAGAGACACGCAAGAAATGCGAGGAGCTCGGAATCGATCCTGAAAGTCTTAAAAACGTGGATGTGAACAACATCCAAGGACTTCCGGAGGAACTGAAGAAAGTCCTCGCTGATGATCAGGCCAACTGGGAACAGGGCCTGAGGGAATTGACGGGAGAAGGGCACGAAGATCCGGATGCCGTCAGACAGAACAGGTTGGAGAAGCTTGGAGCACTCAAGCATCCCTACAGGCTCTGAAAAAAAGAAAAACAAACAAAACTAAATAAAAAGGAATCATAAAAATGGCTAATTACGACGAAAACAAGAAGTTGGCGAACGCGACCCCCGAAGACATCGCAAGCATCATTGACGAAATCGCGAAAGGCAAAGATCCGCAGACGAAAATCGATGGCAAGCTCATCGCATCCCTTATCGAGAAGATGTGCAAAGGCGAATGCGCCATCCGCGATATCCTCGGCCTCGACGACAAGCAGATGAACGGCCTCTATGCCATGGGATACAACTTCTACCAGGCCGGCAAGTACGACGACGCCCTCAAGATCTTCCGCGCCCTCTGCCTCTTCGACCAGCTCGAACCGAAGCACTGGATCGGAATGGGCGCCACCCTTCAGATGATGAAAAAATATGAAGAAGCAGCCGATGCATACGGTTTCGCCGCCGTTATGGATTGCCATGACCCGCGTCCTTCCTTCCACGCCGCTGAATGCTTCATCGCCTTGAACGACAAAGAGAAAGCCGAAGCCGCCCTCAACTCCGTCATCGTCCTTTGCGAACCCACCCCCGCCAACAAGCCGTTCATTGACAAAGCCAACGCCATCCTAGAACTAATGAATGGAAAATAATAGTAATTAAAAATACACAAGCAAGGAGAAACAACGATGAGCGAAATCAACTTCAATAGACCAGTCAGCGCCAATACCCCCTTCGTCGGCGGCGCCAACGAAGGCCAAGGCAAGGAAAAAGTCGAAGGCGGCAAGACGGAACGTCAAGATGGAACGCAGGAGATCAGCAGCGGTCTCGCACAGATCCTCAGCGCCGTTCTCACCACGACGACGGAAGGCACGGGAAAGAAAGGCAAGATCAGCGATCCCACCAGCATGACCAACGTCCTCACCCTCCCCTCCGGAGAAAGCGATATGGATATCGACCTTGCCAAGTGGCTCAGCCTGTTGCAGATGGAGGTATCCGAAGAACAGTTGAAACTCGCGCAGGAACGCATCAAGCAGTTGAAGGACTTGATCTCCGCCCGTTGCAAACAGCAACTCGCCAACATTCAGCAGTCCGTTGAAGACTTCAAGAAGGCTGAAGAGAAACGGAAAGCCGCGTTGATTACGGCCTACGCCACATTGGCGGTCGCCGTGGCGGCGTTGGCGGCGGCGACGGTCTGCGCCGTCCTGTCCTGCGGTGTCGGTGTCGGTGCCGTTATCGCGGCAGGTGTTGCGGTTGCGACCGCGGCGGCGACAGTGGCCATGTTGGAGAAGCCAAGCATTATGAATAAATTGATAGGGGCGGTGGCGGATGTCTTCCAGGCGATCGATCCGTCGATGAGCCGGAAGGACGCCAAGAAGGCCGCCCAGATCGCGATGCTCGCCATTACCATCGCCATCACTGTTGCCAGCATGTTCGCCTCCTTCGGCAACCCCGCCACCATCGCGTCCTCCATTGGCCGTCTCATCCAGGCCGCGACCTCCATCGCATCCGGTGCCCTCGGCGTCGTCAGTGGCGGTATCAACATCGCGGCGACGGTGGACAACTACAACGCGATGATGGGCCAAGTCGAGCTGAAGAAGATCCAGCAGTTCCTTGAGAAGCTGGAACAGCGGCTGGCAGATGAGCAGGATGCCATCCAGGAGATCATGAAGCTGTTGCAGGACTGCGTCAGCGGCATCATGCAGCAGATCAAGAGCTACGACCAGATCGAAACCGAAATCTTCGCAAATCTCGGTCAGGCAATGGCATAATCACCACCTTTGGCGGGGTGTTAAAAGCTAAAAGCTTAAGGAAATTAAGAAGATCGTGGTGTGGCGGCGGTGTCCCCGCCGTCGCACAAGGACGATAACACCCTCAAATGAAATAAAAATAGGAGTCAGATATCATGGTAGAAGGAATTGGAAACAAGCCGATTCAAGGCAACTTTGGAAATACGCAAGGTATCGACGGCGGAACCACCAACGTCGGCGGTACGAAAGAAACGAAAGAAACCAAAGGCGCAGGACTGCATGGACAGCTGAAAACGGAAATGGTCCAAAAGATGCAGAGCACGATGGGATCCAGCGCCCCGCAATTGACGCCCCCCACCGGCAAGACGAATGGGGGAGAAATCGCCAACAGCATTTTGAACGCGCTTGGCAGTCTGTCAACAGAAGAACCTGGCAAAGGCTTGTTCGTTCTGTTCCAGATGCTTGTGCTGTTGCAGAAAGCTCTGAATGAAATGCAGCAGTCCACACAGCTCATGCGTCAGGCGGAAACAAACATCGCTATCGCGAACATCCAAGCCGAAGCGGACTCGATGTCATCCGCAGCGTCATTCGCAATGTGGCTGGGTATCATTTCGGGTATCGTTCAAATCGGCGCATCGGCTTTCAGCATGGTCAGCGGCTTTAAAGGTGTTGCAAACACCGCTAAGGCCAAAGCGACTGGCGAACAATTGAAAACCGCCCAAGCGGAAATGGCCCAGCTGAAAGCGGCGGAGCAGCCTAATATACAGGACATTGAGGCAAAGCAGATGCAAATGACGGGATTGAAAACAAAGATGGACATGCAGTTGAGCACCGCTCAGTCCTACAGCAACCGCGGGCAGGCCATCGGCCAGTTCATCGGTGCCTTTGCCGGAGTAGCCAAGGCGATCGGTGACGGCATCGCCGGCGGCAAGCAAGCGGACGCCAAACGCATCGAAGCCCAGACAAAGATGATGGAAGCAGAAGCCTCCAAGACAGCCGACCTCACCAAGAGCGTGAAAGACATGCTCACCGCCGTTCTCCAACTCATGAACGCCGTCGCAAAAAACGAGACCGACACAAACGCTCAAATCCTGCGTGGCATCTAAGCACTCCATAGGAGCAAAACCATGGCCAATTCATTGGATGATAACTTTTTCTGGAAAACTCGCCTTGAAAAACAGCAGGCCGTTCAGAAACAGCAGATGGACGAACTGGATGCGGCTGCATCTGTCACGAAGCAGAAAAACGGACAGGACGCACGAAAGGATTTGTCCATCGGCTGGCAGAACCGCGCCAACCAAATTGGTCTGGGCGCTTCCCGCCCCGCCTTGGCGCTGCCTTTGTCCGAAGCCGTCGCGATCGATCTGAGCAAGCTTCTGGCTCTGTTCAGGAACGACGTGCTGGACACGACCTACAAATCCAACCAGAATAAAATCGAAGCCAATTCGCTTATCACTCAGACGAAGAACATGGCCACGATGTCTCTAGTCCTTAACAGTGTCGCATCGCTGTCCGGCCTGATCGGCTACTCGGCAGCCGTCTCCAAAGTCGCTTACGAAGCGGAGCAGGCTGTCGAGGCGGCGAAGAAGAAGGGGCTTGACAACCAGCGTGCCGCGTTGGACGAGCTACAGAAGAAACTGGAAGGGCTGGGCGACTATGACACTCGTCTGAATACAGCGCAAGAGGCTGTTGATGCCGCCACGCAGGCGGTCGATACCGCCAACAAAACCGTCACCATGGCTGAAAACGCCGTCAATGCCGCCCAAACGGCCGTAGAGGGCGCGACAGCCGCGTTGGACAAGTCGCAGACAGCGGCGACAGCGGCGAGAGCCGCTGTTACAACCGCTTCCGCGGGAGTCGCTTCCGCTGAAGCGGCCGTCGCCGCGGCCGGTGACGATCCGGAAGCCAAGGCTGCCGCGGAAGCCGCTTTGATAGAGGCCAAGCAGAACCTCTCCCAGGCGGAGGCTGCCCTTGCGGTAGCCATGGTGGAAGTCACGAAGGCCGAAGCCGATCTGACGACGGCGAACAATATTCTCTCCACGGCGAAGGACAATCTCGTCAAAGCCGTCAGCAACCTGAAAGACGCGCAATCCGTTCTTATCAACGCCAATGTCGCTTTGGCAACCGCGCAAGTGGACGCCAAAACCGGCGCGGAGCTGACAGCCAAAATCGCCGCCACCCAGAAGATCATCGCCGAAGGGACATACGCCGTCGATATCACGAACGTCACGCCCAAAATCGCCGAACTCGTGAACTCCTCCGCGATTTTCATCGACAAAGTATCAGAAGCGAATCCAACCTCCAATATCCAGGCGAACTTTCTCGACAACATGGGATTAAAGCCTGTCTCTGGCAAAAGCTCCACGGAAATGCTGACAGCGGAACTGACGGCCCGCCTTCAGGCGGCCGGCGTGCCCGACAACGAAGCCGCCGCTATCGCCGATCTTGTCATGTCCGGCGACACGTCTGCATTGCAGTTCCTCCCCAAAACCACATTGGACGCTATAGAAAAGTTCTCCAATGACGTTTCGCACGCCCTGCAATCCACATTAACCCAACTCGGAAATGTCTTGAACAGCGTGCTTTCCGATGCAGGCCAGATTCCTCCGACCACAACGGAAAAGGTCAAACTCCTGTATTCGACGATGGCCGCCAATCTGAATCTCACTCAGCTGGAGGAAGAAGAGATGACGACCACTCTTCTGAAGCTCATGGGTGAAGCCATTCAGGAAATGATCGATCTGCAAGAAAAAGAATACGAAGAACGCAAAGCCATCGAACGCCAGATGGAAAACCACATCTGACGGGAGGGCCATGCTCCTGCAAAACTGTTTGTCTTTTGTGCGGAAGCACGAAAACACAGAGGAGATGGCTCAAAAGTTCTGGATTGGCTGGATATTCTGGATACACTGGAATTAATAAAACATCCAGTATATCCAGAATATCCAGCCAATCCAGAACATTTTATTTATTATTAGGGATTTTCTCCTACTGCACTGCCGGATCCACAACGCAAGGCAACTCATTGCAAAAAACGTTGTAGTTCATTGTGCAGGAAATCTTCTACACAATCATTCAAAAACTATGGAATTCAAAGAACTCATTTCTGATTTTTCATCACGTCACGGTCTGGAGGACCTCGCTGTCGAAGACAATACGGTTGCAATCGACGTGGACGGTATCTCCATCATGTTCGTCATGGACGGTGATGTCCTCTCCACCATTGCTGAAATTGGCGAACCGCCCGCCGAAGGCAAGGCTGACTTCGCCGACCTTCTTCTGGCGGCGAATTTTAGTGCGGACACCATCTTCGCAAAAATGCAGGAAAGCAACACGTATGTTCTAATCCAACGTCTTCCGCTCACAGGCCTTGATGGCGCCGCTTTCGACAAGGCTCTTGAAGCACTTGTGAACCAGGCCGAAACATGGCGAAACCTCCTCGCCGAATTCCGCCCCGCAGCCGCAGCGGCCGCAGCGGCGGAATCTGAAACTCCGTCCTTCGGCACCACAGGTTTCCTTCGGGTGTAACCTTTCGAAACAACGACATGCAAACATGCCGTTGACAGATTATAAGTGCTAACAATTCAACATGTTCATGCAATTCTATTCTGTCAGGAAAGACGGTGAACGTCGGTAGTCCAATAGCCGTCACGCAGAATTGTTCTTATAATTTTATGTTGTGTAAAGATTTAAAACAAATGGAAAGACAATGACATTAGAATTGAATAACGCAACTTACAAGGCGCTTATTGATTTCGCATCCCAACCTAAGGTCGGCGGCAGGACGATTGCATCCATTAATGACGACAAGAAGCTTATAAAAAATGACAGCAGTCTCGCCGGCAGGACGATTGTCGCCTCGAAAAACTGGGATTTCATCGGCAACATCGGCCGAAACGCCAGCAAGCAGGAAGCGAATAACACCGTACGCAATCTCTTCCGCCAGTCTATCATTGATATGTTCGGTGGAGAATCCATGATTCCGGATTCCGTCAAGACTGCGATGAAGCTGGAAGATTACGATAAAGGCAAGCCACTATCCGTACGCCGTATTAGGATTGTCAAGGCCGCGATTGACGAAGCCATGGCACAGAAGATGCTCAAAGAGTCCGAAACCTTCCTGGGCGGGTCTTTGGATATTTTTGATGGTGGCAACAAACTAGCGGCGGACTGGCTCATAAAATACGGCCAAGGCTTGCCTACAAAAACAGCACGCACTCTTTCCAATTTCATTGTCAACACCATACTTTACCACAAGGACACAAATATCGAATTAAATGAGACTTATATCAAGAATATCGCCGAGGAAATGAAGACATGGGACGAATTCACCTTTGGTGACGAGCGTACCAATGAGGTTGGCAAAGAATTCATGCATCGCCAGAACAATTACATCAAGGAAAAAATCAAAGACCCTAAACAATTTACAAAAGAAAATCCTGACGTATTCGGGGCGATGTATAAAGATGCCGACCGTTTTAACTGGACCATCAACGGCCAAAAATTTCCACTCAACACTGACAAACAGACGGTCATCGACGCATTCTGTAAAGCAGTCAAGAATCCCAACGCCAGAAAAGCCATCTCAATCAATTTCAACCAAAGCTTCCAGAGCGACATGGTTGAACTCCTCTTCAAGACCAAAGATCCGACCAATGAAACAAATCTCTGTGAGTTGCCAAATGCGAATATCTTCGTCTCGATCGATATATCGAAGTATGGTGGTTTCCCGATAACCAAAAGCGCCGGCAGCACATTCGATCTGAAGATTTCCGAAGACGGCAAGACCGCCACCGTAACAGTGACGTCCATACTGGACCTCACTATCTCTCAATCGGACGACAACTACAGAATCGGCAAGGCTAGCATCGGCATGCAGTCCACATATGACCTCACGAAGGAAATCCCGGAAATCACAAACTTCACATTCTCACAGACTTTTTCGCCCAGTGAATTCAACGTAAAGCCCACCGGAAACAGATAGCGACGGTGTCCCAGCCATCGATTACATAGGCGGCTCGCCGCCTATTCTGCATGAGGAGATGCGCTTCGGCGCATCTCCTTTCATTGTTTCAAAATAAGATAAATTTATTCCTTTTTTTAATAAATTCTTAATATTCTATTTGCTTTTTTCAAATAATGATGTATTATATAAGGTAGAAAAGAAAGCGCCAAAAAGCGAGAAAACTTTTTTTAATCATTGCAATTCAAGCAGTTGCAATGATTTCTGCGTGTCTGGAAAAGACACGGGCCGTTCCGTTCGGAGACGGAAAATAGTTCAAGGGCATCTAAACAACACGAGGTTCCCAACATGGCAGGTCTTACAGTTGAAACTACACGGTACATTGACTTCTATCAAGTACAGGATAAATATGGGAACAACTATGTCCAGGCTCATTTTCTGTCTGTCGTTGACGACAACGGCATTTTGACGGACACTCTCGTAAAGGCTGATAATCTGACAGAGGCCCAAAAAAACGCGATGGTGTCCAACGGCATCAAGTTTGACAATTATGGTAACGCATTCTATGAGACGGAAAACCTCTCGCGTTTCCTCCATTACGGAGTTGATTCCAACGGAGCACTTTACGTTTTTAACTACGCAGGCGAGAAGATGAAGGTCGCCCGTGACGGCACCCTGCAGGATCCCACCACCGGCCTCGCCGCGGACAGCAATTCGGCAGGCACCTTCCTCTCCGAAATCAAAGCAACATACAATCTTGATTGGAACAACGTCTCGATGAACGGCCTCTCGCTCTCACGCGTCATCATGCTGATCACGCTCATCCGCGCCGAACTAATCGAAGAGCAGCTTGTCGAACAGATGGATGTATTGGCGGGAAGAACCGCCTTGCTAAATGGATCCGCAGAGGCTGAATCCTACATTTTGGAGAACATGAGCAATACCATCAACAACAATACATCGTTCACCTATACGGACGGCACGGGCACTCATACCACCACCTTGAAGAATTATCTATCGAACGTCCTCCAAATCAACGTCTCAAGCGGAACGTTCCCAGGTACCGATACAACAGCATGGTCAACTGACCAGAAGAACCAAATCATCGCCGCCATCCAGTCGAAACAGGACGAACTGAACACGATTTCGCAGGAGACGTCCATCAATATCCAATCTCTCATCAACAAGCGTGACCAGGCCTACCTGCTCGGCACCAACGCCATCAGCCTCTTCTACAGCGGTCATATCAATGTCGCGAGGAACATGTAATGAACAATATCGCAGTCACTAACGTAACCGCTTGGGATGCCAATCCCACGTCGATGCTGGACAATGATCCGCAACTCATCGCGACGAGCCATTCGTACGCGATCAACTGGAACGGCGTCCAGTTCCAAGACCTCTCCGTCAGCCGTCTTCTCCTGCTCATCAGCATCGCGCGTGCGGAGGCGACGGAGGCCATCCTCCAGAATGAAATGGAAATGCTCTCCCGCCAGACCGCCCTGCTGGACAGCTCCGTCAAAGCGATGGAACTTTTGGTGTCCGGATCTACCGTGCAATACAACACGTCGTTCACCTACACGGATGTCACAGGCTCCCATACGACGACGCTCGGCAACTATCTTAAGAACGTTCTGGAAATCTCGGTCGATAATTACTATCAGGATGTCTCGCCATGGGGCGAGCCTCAGATCACGTCGATCATTGCGGGAATTAAAAACCGTCAGGATGAACTGAACACGATCTCCCAGAAGACCACCATCAACATCAAGGATCTCGTCACGAAGCGCGACCAGACCTATCTGATGGATACCAATGCCCTCAAACGACTCATGAAAGACGCGGAAAACACCGCTTATAACATCTAACCCATTCCTGATAAAGGAGATAAAAAATATGGCATCATACGTCATCTATACACCTGGCGCCACTTTCAACTACGACAGTCAAAACTACAATCATTCCTTGAACTTGCAGTTCACGAACTACAAGCTGGACAAGTTCGGACGTAAAGTCGATGGCGGCAACGACGAGTTGGCTGTTCGTTCCTACTACAAGGTCGATGGCGTCGATACAAACGTTAATGGCATGCCGCTGACTATCGAAGATCTCGTGACGCTACTGGCCGTGAAACGCGCCAATGTTCTGGAAAAGGAAATCACGCCGATGGCTAAGATCATCGAGGCCCGTAATGAACGAATCGAAGATCTCGGCACCCTGCTCGCCTCCATCGCCGCCACCCAGTCCAAACTGGAAGCGCAAGAAGAAGGCGATGATAACTCCTTCAACTGCAAAGGCCTGTGCTACTACTTGAAACAGTATTTCACCGATTCTGAATTGAGCGAAGCGAATTTGCTCAGTTGGTGCAACAGCCACAATACCATCAACGACAACTGCAGCAGCAAGAAGTCCGACGGTTACATCGCCTCCGCCAACCAGCTCGTCAAGGCTAAGATCGACTCGCTTAACAACGATGCGCAGTCCGATCTCTCCCGCATGGACAATCTAGTCTCGAAACGTGATGAAGCCTATACGCTCTCCACAGACTTGCTCAGCAAGTTCTCGGACGGTCGTTCCGCCATCCTCAACAACATGAAATAACGCCTTTTAAGGAAACACGTGCCTCTTCTTACGGAAAAGTTCATGCGCATCGTTCGGTATCCGTCCGCCGAAGCATCGCCGGACGGCAGGACAACGCTTGTGTTCGACGGACAGCCCGTCTTTTTCCAAGAAGAGCGCGGCGTTTTGACGCTTCGCATGGAGCTTCCATCGCTTCCAGACGACGCAGATAAGCGCCATGAAACGCTTCTGAATCTGATGTCATACGCCATGGGACGCAGTCTGAAAGACGACGTGATTCTTTCGTATGACACAAAAAGCAAAACACTTCTGCTATGGCAGACGCTGAAAGGCATCCTCGATGACGAAACGCTCGTATCATCCGTGGAGACTTTCCTCGCAGCAGGCGAATGGTGGCGGCAACGGCTGCAGAGCCCGCAGTCCATCCAATCCGCGCCATCGCCTCATACGATGTTCTTCCGGCCATAGGCCGATTTACCATATACCTTATAATAATAAAACAAAACAACATGTCATTGCGGCTTTTTTTCATCATATTGACCGTCTTGCTCGTCTGGCAACCACTTGCCATCCGAGCGACGGAACCATCGCAAATCCCATGGAAGACCGCCACGTATTCCTATACGGCGCGACAAGCTCCTGTCAGTGAAGTTCTAACGAACTTCGCCGCCGCGCAAGGCATCGGCCTAAGCATGCCGCAAGGGCTTAAATTGGTCGTCAGCGGCAATTTCCATGAATGCAAGCCGCAGGAGTTTCTTGAACAAGTCTGTGGTATCTGCAATCTCGTCTGGTATTACGACGGGGCAGGGCTTTACATCTGCACACCCGCCGAAATGCGTTCGTCTCTTCTCGAACTGCGCTACATGAAGGCGGATGACGTCATCGAAATCCTTCGCGAACTGGATGTCGAAGATTCCCGCTTCCCCATGGCTCGCACGAAGGACAACGCCTTGATCAAAATCAGCGGCCCGCCGCGCTATGTCGAACTGATTCAGGAACTTGTGGCTAAAGCAGACAGCCTCCGCCGCAACCGCCTCTCTCGGGACGAAGAGGTTCGCATCTTCAAATTGAAGCATGCCTGGGCGGACGATGTGACACTCGGCGGTGGCGACATCAACGGCAGTGGCGGAACATCCGTCCGCGGCGTCGCAAGCATCCTGCAGGAACTGATGGGCGTTAATAATTCCCATAGCAAACTACAGACGAAAGAACAACAGAAAAACGCCAAAAGGCCCGAAGACATGACGGCCGATGAAAAGGCGAAGGACGAATTGGAACGCCATTCCAACCAAGGGGCGCAGATTCTGGCAGACAAACGTCTGAACGCCGTCATCGTCCGTGACTCGAAGGCCCGCATGCCCTATTATGAACAACTGATCCAGGAGCTGGACGTGCCGATCCGCATGGTCGAAATCTCCGTCACCATTCTGGATATCGACAAATCCGCCCTGCTCGACTGGGAGCTCCGACTCAAAGCCTTGGGCGGCAAACGCAAGTCGCGCATCGGCGTGGGACTTGACGCGGATAATCTCGCATCGCCTGAATCGTTGGCCGGCCTCGGCCTGACGGGCGCCCTGACATATGTGAACAA